>ENA-OQNN01000652-OQNN01000652.1-human-gut-metagenome-genome-assembly--contig:-NODE-652-length-32320-cov-6.721617_pt1 | contig 32320 bp, 22 predicted proteins | sample MGYA00242624_ERZ504870 | MGnify/ENA primary metagenome ERZ504870 (study PRJEB26092, sample SAMD00036379) | human gut metagenome | host: Homo sapiens | study: EMG produced TPA metagenomics assembly of... | reverse complement strand
AGGTTCAGACTGCAGTTTGCCCTTCCCATTATATGGGACTTGTGGAAATGTATCGTACCACTGGCGAGGAACGTTATCTAAAGCTTGCAAAGCAGGCGATTGCGCTTCGTGACAGCGTAAAGAATGGTTTGGATGACAACCAGGATAAGATTCCGCTGAAGCAGCATGAGAAAATTCTTGGACATGCAGTTCGTGCCAATTATCTCTATGCAGGTGTGGCGGATCTTTGCCTGGAAGAGGAAGATCCGGATTATATTAAGGTTCTCCACAAAGTATGGAGAAGCCTTGTGGATAAAAAGCTTTATATTACCGGCGGATGTGGAGCCTTGTATAATGGTGCCTCTCCGTATGGATACTTTTTTGATCATCAGCTTGTTCATCAGGCATATGGCTATGAATACCAGCTTCCGAATATCACAGCATACAATGAGACCTGTGCATCTCTTGGCGGCGTTTTCTGGGCATACCGCATGTTCCAGCTGGAGCCAAAGGCAGAGTACTTTGATATTCTGGAACGAATGATGCTGAATACCAACCTGGCTGCACTGAGCCTGGACGGAAAAAGATTTTTCTATGAAAATATGTTAAGACGCGCCAAGAAGCTTGATTATAAGCTGATCTGGCCACTTACAAGAAGTGAATATATTCTTAGCTACTGCTGTCCTCCAAACCTGGCGAGAACCATTGCCCAGTCCAGTGAATATGCATATCTTACATCTGATAACAGCGTATGGACCGGTATGTACGGTGCAAGTGAAGCTCAGGTGAAGCTGGAAAATGGAGGAGAATTCACACTGGTGCAGTCCACAGATTATCCGTTCGATGGAGCAATCCGCTTCACAGCAAAGAATGTGAAGGTAAATGCTCCTGTTCACTTGAGACTGCGTGTTCCGGGATGGGCTGCAGGCGGCTCTATTAAGGGCGCTGGCGCAGACCGTGAGCTGACAGCAGCTGATGCAGGAACCTATTTGGATATTCTTGTGGAGGATCTGCAAAACATGGATGTACAGCTGAATCTGGATATGAAGATTCGCTATACCGTTGCAAACAATATGGTAGAGGAAACAGTTGGACAGGCTGCCATTGAACGTGGACCGCTGGTATATTGCTGCGAGAGTGCAGATACCCATGCATCAACTTTGGATGATATTTATCTGGATTTGAATGCAGAGTTTGTTCCTGTTGAATTTGAAATCGAGGGAAGAAAAATGACAGCCCTTGAGACAGAGGAATATTCTATTGATCGTTCTGAATTTGACAGAAATGCACTGTATCAGCCGCTGAAATACCACGGTATGAGCAAAAAGCATGTACGCCTGATTCCATATTATGCGTGGGATAACCGTGACTATGGAGAAATGAGGATCTGGTTCCCTGTCGCATATACCGTATAATAAATTGAGTTATCAAAAACTGAGATATGAATGTAAAAAATCCTGCCGCGCAGAATCCGATGGCGGTGGAACGGTAAATGTCGCTCAATTTCTTATTATATTTTGAACGAACAGAATGGAGAGTTATAGAAACTATGGAATGCAAAATAATTCCTTTTTGGACTGCCGTGGAAAGAGACAGAACAGATGCCGACAAAGCAGAAATGCTTCTTTCCCAGGCAATGGAAGGTTTTCATAAAAAACTGGTAGTACTGGATGATGATCCGACTGGGGTACAGACCGTTCATGATGTGTCTGTTTATACTGACTGGGAAGAAGAATCTATCCGCAATGGCTTTGAGGAAAAAGAAGCTATGTTTTTTATCCTTACCAATTCACGAAGCTTTTCTGTGGAGGAAACTACAAAAGTTCATCAGGATATTGCCGCAAGAGTGGCGAAGGTTGCCAGAGAGCTGGGACAGGACTTCATGATCATTTCCCGTGGAGATTCCACACTGAGAGGTCACTATCCGCTGGAAACACAGCTTCTGGCAGATGACTTGACAAAGAACGAGGGCGTTGTTATTGACGGGGAGATTATCTGTCCGTTTTTTCCAGAAGGCGGCCGCTACACAATGGACAACATCCATTATGTAAAAGAACAGGACAACCTGGTTCCGGCTGGAATGACAGAGTTTGCAAAGGACAAGACCTTCGGCTACAAATCCTCCGACCTTACAGAATATGTGGAGGAAAAAACAGAAGGAAAGTATCATAAAGAGGACTGTATCACCATTTCTCTGGATGAACTGAATGCTCTGGATGTGCAGGGAATTAAAGACAAGCTTATGTCTGCACAGAATATGGCGAAGATCATTGTGAACGCAGTATCCTATGCAGACCTGAAAGTTTTTTGCGCCGCACTTGTACTTGCAATGAAAGCTGGAAAGTATTACATGGCAAGAACTGCCGCTGCTTTTACCAAGGTGATGGGACGTATTTCAGATCAGCCCCTTCTGGGAAGAGCACAGCTGGAAGGCGATACAAAGAACGGAGGAATCGTTCTGATCGGTTCCCATGTAAAGAAGACCACAGACCAGCTGAACTGTCTGAAAGAACTGGACGGACAGGCTGATTTTATGGAATTTCAGGTAAATACCGTGTTCGAAGAAAACGGTCTGGAGAAAGAGGTAGAGAGAACGGTGAAGGCAGCAGAGGAGAAAATCCTGTCTGGAAGAACCGTTGTAATTTATACAAGCAGACAGCTTCTTGCGCCGGAGAATATGACTCCGGAAGAGAAACTGCATATTTCTGTAAAAATTTCCAATGCAGTGACCAGTATTATCGGAAAGCTTTCTGTGAAGCCGAAATTCATCATTGCAAAAGGCGGAATCACTTCATCTGACGTAGGAACCAAAGCTCTTCGCGTAAAGAAAGCCCGTGTTATGGGACAGGTGAAGAAAGGAATCCCGGTATGGATGACCGGCGAAGAAAGCAAATTCCCTGGAATGCCATACATTATTTTCCCGGGAAATGTGGGTGAAGTAAGTACGTTGAAGGAAATTGTAGAGGAATTGATCTGAAAAATAGCATGATTGCAGGTCTTCGTTTACGCGAGTGGCAAATTTCAATTACGTAAGAGTTTTAATGACCTAACAAGTAAATTTTTAGTCTGTTTTGAACAGCTTACGGAGACTCTGTATGTTAGGAAGATGTCTATTAGAAAGAGGTTCGCTTAAATAGGAGGTTTACATAATGAGAAAAGTAATTATATCCCTGGCACCTGTACAGGCAGGAACCAGTGTGGATGCAGTAAAACTTGCAGAGGATGTAGAGAAAAGCGTAAAACTTGGTGCTGCTATGTGTCACCTTCACTGTCGTAAACCAGACGGAAGCCTTACACCTGACATTTCTTATATGTCTGAGTGTTTTGACGAGATTCTGAAACGGACAGATGTGGTAGTTCAGGCGTCTACAGGCGGTGTTTCCGATATGAATATCCAGGATCGCTGCAATCCTCTTGACTATCCCAAGGTAGAGAGCGCATCTCTCAATGGCGGAAGTACAAACCTTGGCGAAGCAGTTTATATTAATTCTTTTGATGATATCCGCTACTGCGCAGACGCTGTTTATAAGAGAGGAATCCTTCCGGAAACAGAAGTTTTTGATATTGGAATGTTACATAACATGGCAGTGGTAAAATCTGAGCAGCCATTTGCGGACCCAATGCTGTTTAATCTGGTATTTGGTCACAAAGGCGGCATGCAGCCTACTCCGGAGATGCTGGCAGCTTTCCGTTCCTTTGTTCCATCTGATGCACTTTGGGGCGTTACACACTTTGGACGTGATAACTGGACATTTCTGGCTGCTGCAATTGCTATGGGAGCAACGGTAGTACGTGTTGGTTTTGAAGACAGCCACTATCTGGCAGAAGGTGTAGATGCCGAGTACAACTGGCAGGTGGTTGAGAAACTGGTAAATCTGATCCGCGCCATGGGTCTGGAGCCAGCGACTCCGGATGAGGCAAGACAGATGTTGAATCTGAGAAAACGCTAAAATACGATTTAAAAATATAAAGTGTTGGATCGTAATTATTCAGTAGATGTTATTCTGCGAAGTGTGTGACCATGAAGGTACTGAACAGTTACGATATACCAAAGAAATATATGTCAGAAAGGATGGGTTAAAACAAATGTTGGCAATCAAGAAAATATATATGGATTATGAAACAGCCCCGGTTGGTGTTTCCCATATGCCCCAGTTTGCCTGGGAGCTTGTAAGCGATAAGAAAAATGTAAAACAGAAATCCTACGAACTTCAGATTGCAAAAGACGCTGATTTTACAGATCTGATCTATAACAGCGGAAAAACAGAGTCTGAGGAATCTGCACATGTTTATGCAGAAGGTGCTTCACTGGAGAGCGGCAAGCGCTATTTTGTCCGTGCAAAAGCCAGTGATGGGCAGGAAGAAACGGACTGGAGCGAAACCGCATCTTTTGTAACTGCCCTTGCAGGAAAAAATGGTGAGTGGGAGGAAGGCGCACCAGCATGGAAAGCTCCTTTTGTATCCGCCGAAACTGACGATTCCTATAAGAACGTTTCCAAAGGAACCTATGTAAGAGGAACCTTTGAAATCAAAAAAGATATAAAAGAAGCCTATGCCTTTACCACAGCCCTTGGCCTGTATCAGTTTTACCTGAATGGCAAAAAAGTTGGTGAGGACGAGATGACACCGGGATGGACATCCTATAGAAGACATCTCCTCTATCAGACCTATGATGTAACGGAATATCTGCAGAAGGGCATTAACGGTGCTGGAGCAATGCTGGCTCCAGGCTGGTATAAAGGTGTTATGGGGCTGACAAAAGCCCGTAACAACTATGGTGATCAGACGGCTTTTACTATGGAACTTCTGATTCGCTACACCGATGGAACAACAGAATCTGTTTATACGGATCCATCATGGAAAGGCTGCGATTCACCGGTGGTATTTGCAGAAATCTATGATGGTGAGACTTATGATGCAGCCCTTGAGATTCCGGACTGGTCAAAGGCAGAAACCACAAAAGGCGACTGGAAGCCGGTTCAGCTTGTATTCTTTGATACACAGGTTATGCGCGCGCAGTACGCTGCGAAGGTTCGTGTAATGGATCGTATTCCAGCGAAACGTATTTTCAAAACACCGGCAGGAGATACAGTTATTGATTTTGCCCAGAATATGGCAGGACGAATTGAAGTAACTGCAGCCGGAAAACCAGGCGATGTGATCGAACTTCACTGCTTCGAAGTTCTGGACAAAGATGGAAATGTATATCTGGACAATCTTCGTGCAGCCAAAGCAACGATGAAATATACTTTTGCAAGGGAAGAGACAGTTACCTGGCATCCGACTTTCACTTACATGGGATTTCAGTATGCGCTGATTGTTTCCTATCCAGGCGAGCCGAAAGCTGAGAATTTCACAGCCTGCACCCTTCACTCCAACATGGCTTCAAACGGAAGTCTGGAGTGTTCGAATCCGCTGCTGAACCAGTTGCATCACAATTTCCTGTGGGGGCTGAAGAGTAATTTCCTTGATGTACCTACAGACTGCCCGCAGCGTGATGAGCGTCTGGGATGGACTGGAGATGCGCAGATCTTCTGCCGTACCGCCACTTATCTGATGAATACATATACGTTCTATAAGAAATGGCTCCATGATCTGGAGGTTGATCAGACACCAGAGGGCGGTGTACCGCATGTTGTTCCGAACATTGAGGAAGGCCGTACAGATGGAAACTGGCTTCTCCGCCAGGGACCTCATTCCGCAGCAGCCTGGGCTGATGCAGCCATCATCAATCCATGGACCATGTATCTGATGTATGGTGATAAAGATATTCTGAAAAAACAGTACAACAGTATGAAGGGATGGATTGACTTCATGCGTGCCCATGCTGTTGATTATATCTGGAACTACAAGCTGCAGTTTGGTGACTGGGTTGCTCTTGATGCAGAGGAGGGCAGTTATTTCGGTGCAACACCAAATGACCTGACCTGTACTGCCTATTATGCATACTCTACCGGACTTTTTGTCCAGATGGCGAAAGCCCTTGGAAAAGAGGATGTGGCAGCAGAGTATGAGGAGCTTTATCATAAGATCGTAAAGAAATTCCAGGAGACCTTCTTCGATGCAGAAGGAAATATGACAGCACAGACACAGACCGCACATATTGTGGCACTGTATTTCCAGCTGACTCCTGAGAAATATATCACAAAAACGGTAGAAGGTCTGAAGCGCCTTCTGGACAAAGAAAACGGACATCTGGTTACCGGATTTGTGGGAACTCCGTATTTCTGTCATGCACTAAGCCAGAACCACGCTCTGAAGGAAGCCTATGACCTGCTTCTGAAGGAAGACTTCCCATCCTGGCTGTATCAGGTGAAAAAAGGTGCCACCACGATCTGGGAGCACTGGGATGGAATGAAGGATGACGGAAGCATGTGGAGTGCAGATATGAACTCCTTTAACCATTATGCTTATGGTGCTATTGGTGAGTGGATGTACCGTGCAATGGCCGGAATTGAAGCTGATCCGGAACATCCGGGCTTTAAACATGCGATACTCTATCCGCGCATTGGTGGAAATCTGAAGTACACTGCAGGAAAATATCATAGCATTTATGGTGATGTTGGTGTAAAATGGGAAGTCCAGGGAAAACAGATTACTTTAACTGTTCAGATTCCGGTGAATACAACAGCAGAGATCCGTCTGGATCAGGCGAAATCGGTTCTGGAAAGCGATGGACTGACATTTACCAGGGAAGCAGACTATATGGCTGCCGAAGCAGGAAGCGGTACATACCAGATCGTATTTGAACAGTAATCATAATGCAGAATGCGAAAGGGTGATGAGAATATGGAAAAGAAAAAGGAACCTTCGGGAATACAGAAAGCGTGGAGACGGCTGAGTATTCAGAATCAGATTTTTTTATCCATGTTTCTTATCACCCTTTTGGGTGTGGGCGTTTTGATGAATATTGTATACAAAACCTCTATTGATGCTATTGAACAGAATTACAGGGCATCTTATCAGTCTACGCTGAAGAATTCCAGCCGCGTTATGGATATGAATCTGAAGAACATTGTAGACGTAGGCCGAAATTTTCTGAATGATGAAGCTCTTCAGCAGATTCTGGAAAAAGGCAATGAATACGGAGGAAGCAAGTTTGCATCCACAGACCGTGAGAAACTTCGTGTGATTGCAAATGAAATGGCAAGTCAGCAGGTGTGGGTGAATTATATAGTATTTACGGATCTTTATGGCCATGTGTATCAGCTGAACAATGTGAACCTGGGTACTTATGATTTCTATAATTATTATAGTGATAAGGATATTCTGGAAGAAAGCTGGGTGAAACAGGCAAAGGCTGCGCAGGGAAAGGAAATTTTTTTCTGTGACAGTATTTTAAAAGCAGGAACAAAGAAAGGATTTTCTTATGCGAAATATATGATCAATCCCTCTGATGGACAGGGAATGGGCTATATGGTGGTGGGACTGAGCCAGAAGCTGTTGGGAAAATCCTTTGTTATGGGCAATGAAAGGTTTGATTCCAGTAACTTTATGGTTGTAGATGAGGATGATCAGCTGGTTTATTTTGTGGGAAATGAGGAAAGGGAGAATGCAATTATGCAATCCTATTCGAATCCGGGAGAGAACCATCTGTATCTGTTTTCTTCTGTCACCAATTCTACTACAGGCTGGCATATTGTAAACGTAGTGGAGAAAAATGAGATCAGTGAAGAGAGCAAAAATATCCGTCTGACCTCGTTTCTGGTAGCCGGCTGTGTTCTTGTAGTGGGTTTTCTCATGGCACGAATCATTTCCAGAACCATCAGCCATCCTCTGAAGCAGCTGGAAAATACCATTGCACAGGTTGGGGAAGGAGAGCGCCACATTACAGAAGAGTTTGACTACAGTGAAGTTGGCCGGATTGGACGGAAATTCAAGGAAATGGTCAATACGAACCTGGAGCTTTCCGAGCATCTTATGGCGGTGAAGCTGAATGAACGGGAAGCAGAGCTGCTTTTGCTTCAGTCTCAGATCAATCCCCATTTTCTTTATAATACACTGGATTCTCTGTACTTTGTTGCAATCATGCATGGGGATGACCAGATGGCAGAAATGGTAGAGGCACTTTCTGATAACTTTAAGCTGGCGCTGAATAATGGAAGCAAATATATTAAAGTTGCGGATTCTGTGAAATGGATGCAGGGCTATATGAAGCTTCAGAATATGCGCTACAATAATCGTTTTGAACTGTTCGTGGATATCAGCAGAGAAATTCTTCAGCGTGAAACGATCACCTTTATTTTTCAGCCATTTATTGAAAATGCCATGTATCACGGTCTGGAGCCGAAGATTGGAAAAGGAAAGATTTCCCTTCGCGGCTGGCAGGAGCAGAATAATATGATTTTCACTATTGAAGATGATGGTGTGGGAATTGACGATATGTCCAGACTGGAGAACGGTTATGGAGTGCGCAATGTAATAGAGCGTATAAAGTTGAATTATGGGGAAAAATACGGTGTAACATTTGAGAGCAGCCCAGGCAATGGAACGAAGGTAACGATTGTGGTTCCGGTAAGATAAGGGATAGGGAAATGCAGATACAAGGAGGATTTTCATGTATCGCTTAGTGGTAATTGATGATGAATATATAGTTGTGCAGGGAATTAAGGCTTTAATTTCCCGCCTGAAGCTGGATTATGAGGTAGTAGGGGCTGCTTATGACGGAATCCAGGGACTGGAAGTGATCCGAAGTGAGAAACCGGATGTAGTAATTACGGATATCCGAATTCCGGGGCTGGATGGTCTGTCTGTGATCGAGGCGGCGAAGGAAGAATGTCCGGATACATATTTTATTGTGATCAGTGGCTATTCTGAATTTGTGTATGCGCAGAGGGCGCTTACTCTTGGCGTAAAAGATTATATTGATAAGCCGGTTACAGCAGATAAACTGAAAAATGCCCTTACCAGAATTGAAGATGAATGGGCGAAGACTCGTCATGAGGATAATCGTAAGGCACAGGCTAATCGCGAGAAATTTCAGAAATTGGAAAGAACTTTTGAGAGCAGTGTAAAATGTATTACAGACTGTGATGCTGCAGCATTTCGGGAAGAATGCCGGCAGGCAATCAGATGCCTGCAGGAACTTTACCCGGAGCTGCAGGATTTTCGCAGGGAATTTTACAAGCATCTCTGTGTGCTCAGCGATGTACTGATTGAAAGTCAGAAGCAGGTGGAACGAGGGTCACTTGTCTCTTTTCAGGAGATGGTAAAATGTCAGAGCATAGAAGAAGTACAGGCCTATGGGGAAAGCGTTCTGTCTGATATCAGCAAGCATCTGACCGCAGACCAGACCGGAAGCAAACACAGAGTTATCCTGGAACTTCTTACTTATCTGGATGAGCATTATGATCAGGATATCGGACTTAGTGAGCTTGCAGACAGAGCTGGAATGAGCACGGCTTACTTAAGTGTTCTTTTTAAAACAGAGGTTGGCACATCTTATGTGAAATATCTGACGGACCTTCGCATAAAAAAGGCGAAGAAGCTGCTGCAGGATGGATATAAGGTTAATGAAGTCAGTGAAATGGTGGGATATAATAATTACAGATATTTCTGTGATATTTTTAAAAAACACGAGGGCATGACTCCCAATGAGTATAAGGGAAACGTGTGGAAAGCAGAATGATAAAAACAGGATTTGCAAAAATGCACATATTCAAATTGCTGAATATGTGCATTTTATATATTTGGCACAATTGAATGCCTGAACAGGTAGAATTTTTTATAAAAAACAGTCTAAAAAAACTGTACATTACCAAAAAAATTAGGCACTGGTAAAAAAACAGAACAATGGTATTATATAACCATAAGATATTTCCCGGGGATACAAAGAAACAAATTAAACGTGACCGAAAAGTAAATGGCTATCAAGAGTAACTCATAACAAAATTCAATAATTTTGAAAATTCTGGAGGAATTTATAATGAAAAAGAGAGCATTAGCTATTTTAATGGCAGCATTAACAGCAAGCACCATGTTTGCAGTTCCTACATTTGCAGCAGATTACTCAGGAGAGGATCCGCAGCTTGAGAAAAACATCAAAATCCTTACCATCTGGGCAGAAGATAATGACAATGGTATGCTGTTAAACAAAATCTGCGAAGACTATCAGAAAAATGTAAACCCGAATTTCACATGGGAATATGAGATGGTTGCTTCTGACAACCTTCAGCAGAAAATTGCTACACTTGCAGCATCCAATGATCTTCCGGATCTGTTCGCTTACGAAGCAGGTGCTCCGCTCAGCGTTCTCATCGATTCCGGAAAGGTTAAAAATATTACAGAAGCTGTTGACGAGATCGGAACAGCAGATTATTTAAACAGCGGTGCTGTTGAGCTTCTGAAAGGATTATCCGGAACAGATGATCTTTATGATCTTCCTCTTGGACTGAACGTAGAAGGCTTCTGGTACAACAAAGCCCTGTTCGAGCAGGCAGGATGCGAAGTTCCTACTACATGGGATGAGTTTGAAGAGGTTCTTCAGAAACTTTCCGATGCAGGTATCCAGCCTCTTACAACCGGCGGATCTGACAAATGGGGCGCAACCCGTCTGATTAATGCATACGCAGTAAGAACCGCAGGAAACAACATTATGACAAAAGCAGCTGACGGCGAAGTTCCTTATACAGATGAGAAGCTTGTTGCAGCAGCTGATAAGATTGCAGAGTGGGCAGAGAAAGGATACTTCGGAGAAGGTATCACAACAGTTGATATGAACACAGCTGGTTCCATGCTGATGAGTGGAAAAGCAGCCATCTTCTACAATGGTTCCTGGTTTACACAGAACCTGACAGATGATGCACAGAACCCGGCAGGCGAGGACGGAATCGGATTCTTCAACATCCCGGTTGCAGATGAGTCCATCAGCTCCGCTACTTCTTACTCTATGAACTGTGGTAACATTCTTGCACTTGACAATGACAAATATGATGAAGCTACAGGCTGGTTCCTGAAATACTTCATGGAGAACATCGGAAACGTAGCTATGGAAGAGCAGGGAACTGTTAAAGGTTACACATATGATGTTACAGCAGATGATATGGATAACTACACCAAGCTTGTTCTTGACGAGATTGACAAATCCACAGAAGGATTTGCATGGTGGGAAGCAAAAATGCCTAGCGAAATCTCCAAGACAGCTCAGGAAAATGTACAGCCTCTGTTAAACGGCGAAATGACTGGCGAAGAATATATGCAGTCCATCCAGGATGTATATGACATGCAGTAAGTAATAGCTTTGGCAATATAAGCTTTGAAGTGATTATTCAAATGGGAGTGTTTGCCATCAGACACTCCCGTTTTTGTTGAAAAAATTCGAAATTTTAATGGTTTTTGATACAGAAAGGAAGGAATTTTATGAACAAGGTATTAGGTAATAAGAAAGCGATATCCCTTTTCGTAGTTCCGGCACTGATTATTTACACCATTATTGTAATGGTACCGGTTGTCTGGTCATTGTACTACTCATTCTTCAGCGGCAGCCCGGGACTTCAGTGGGAATTTGCAGGTCTTGACAACTATGCAAGACTTTTTAAGGACAAGAACTTTTTGAATGCATTAACAGTAAACTGCAGATATGTATTGGTTGTAACTGTTGGCCAGGTTGGAATGGGACTTTTACTTTCCCTGATGTTTAAATTCTGGCTGAGAAGATGCAAAACCATCGTAAGAACTCTGGTTTTCTTCCCGGTAGTACTTCCTACTGTTGCAGTAGGCCAGCTGTTTGCAAAGATCTATGAGATCCAGCCAAACTATGGTCTGTTAAACTCATTGCTTGACTCTCTTGGTTTTACAAACCTTGTTCAGCCATGGATCGGCCAGTCCAGCACAGCTCTCTGGGCATTGTGCGTAATGGATATCTGGGTTGCCATGGGCTTCTATTCTGTAATTTTTTATGGTGCACTTCTTGATATCTCTGATGATATCCTGGAAGCTGCCAGAATCGACGGCTGCGGCGGATGGCAGTTATTCAAAAACATCCTTCTTCCGCTTCTTCGTCCAATGGTGATCACCAGCCTTGTATTCAGTTTCTCCGGAACTGTAAAGATGTTCGAGTCTGCTATGGCTCTTACCAAGGGTGGTCCTGGAAGCGCAACAAAATCACTTTCCATGTATATGTATGATGTTGCATTTACCTATAACAAGGTAGGTTATGCCAGTGTTATCGCTATCGTAATCTTCCTGATCTGTGTTGTGGGATCTCTTGTTATCAATAAATTTGATGTAAAAGACTGAAAGGAGGAAATATTATGAAAAAAGTAAAAGCAGTTTTTCGGGGAATTGTAATTTTCCTTCTTTGCATAATTGAGATTTACCCATTATTCTGGATGCTTACCGCATCCTTCAAGAAACAGGCTGAGTGGAGTGAAAAGCCAGCTTATGCATTAAATGATGGTTTCTATTTCCAGAACTACTCTGATGCATGGACAAGAGGACATATGTCCACTTTCTTTAAGAACAGTTTGATCACTACATTAGTGGCACTTGTATTTATTGTATTTTTCTCAGTAACTGTTGGTTTTGCTGTAACAAAGATGAAATGGAAATTCAGAAATGCAGTTGCACAGTATTTCCGTTTCGGTATCATGATTCCAGTGGCAATCGCTTTGATCCCGCTGTTCCAGATTTACAGCAGATCAAACCTGTTAAATACCAGAACATGTCTGATCATTACGTACATAGCATTTGGCCTGTCGTTGTCCATTTATCTGGTTCAGGGATATCTTCGTTCCTTCCCGGATGACATTATGGAGGCTGCCGTTATCGATGGCTGTGGTATTTACAGACTGATGTGGCACATTGTAACACCACTGATGAAGAACTCTATTGTAACCGTATTGGTTCTTCAGTTTTTCTTCAAATGGAACGACCTTCTGTTTTCCATGACATTCATCAGTGATTCTGCACTGAAGACTGTTCAGACAGGACTTCTGTACTTCTCTGATGAGTTCGGATCCAAGAACTGGGGTGCAATCTTCGCTTCTGTATCCATGAGTGTATTCCCACTTCTGATCCTGTATATGGCACTGAATAAGAAACTGATGGAAGGTATGACAGCCGGAGCTGTAAAGGGTTGATTTTATGGAAGATAAAAGGACAGAGCAGTATAGACAGGAACTGAAAAAATTTGTGATGTCTCACACGGAGGATGTGCTTAAGAATCCGCGAAGCTTTATCCATTATCCGTTTATTGATCCAGGTTCCGTTTATGATGGAAATGTATGGGACTGGGATACCTACTGGTCCGTATATGGCTTTCTGAATCTGGCGGATTCTTATCAGGATCCGTCTGTGAAGCCGAGAATTATAGAGCACGCACAGGGGAATATCCGCAATTTCTTCGACCACCAGCTGGAAGATGGATATATTCCCATGATGATCGAGGTGGCAGACTGGCCGGAGCCTTATCTGAATATGAGGCATAAGGAAGGCAAGATCATGAATATGCATAAGCCCTTCCTTTGCAGCCAGATGTGCCTGATCAGTGATTATACCGGTGATTATGCCTGGATGGAAGAATTTCTTCCAGGCGTGGCGAAGTATTTTGACTGTTATGATCAGTATTATTTCCATGAAAACAGCGGACTGTATGTATGGCAGGACGATATTATGATCGGTATGGACAATGATCCAGCTACTTTTGGCCGTCCGCCATTTTCCACTGCCAATATTTATCTGAACAGCTTTATGTGTGTAGAACTGGAAGCTGGTGCCAGATTATACAGAAAGTTTGGCAAGGAGGAAGAGGCGAAGAAGCTTCTGGATAAGCGCGAGGCGCTGATCGGTGCTATCCAGCAGGAATGCTGGGACAAGCGTGATCGTTTCTTCTACTCAGTTGATGTGGATATTAAGACAAGGAAATACGACTGGTTCCACCAGGGACTGGGAGTCTTCTGGAAGACATTGCCCATCAAAGTACGTGTATGGTCTGGCTTTATTCCCATGTATGCAGGAATTGCTACAAAAGAGCAGGCGGCAGACATGGTGAAACATATTTTTGATCCCGATACCTTTGGTTCTGACTTTGGTCTGACCACGCTTTCAAAGGATGAAAAAATGTTTGACCTGTCTGTTACCAATAATCCGTCCAACTGGCTTGGCCCGATCTGGCTGGTTGCAAACTATGTGGTATTCCGCGGACTTTTGAACTACGGATACCGCATGGAGGCGGAAATTATGTATAAGCGCACCATGCGCCTTCTGGGAGAGGACCTGGAGAAAACAGGATGTCTTCATGAGTATTACAATCCATTTAATGGAGAACCGGTTATGAATGGTGGCTTTATTAACTGGAATATACTGGCATTGAATATGGCAGATGAGCTGGAAGGAAAGAAACCAATGTGTCTGCCAGAATTGCTGGAAAAACAGGCAGAAAAGCAATCGTTATAATAAGATTTTTCTGCTGTGAGGTAAGTAAATACAGGAAAAGGATTGCAGAATACGTGGAATTTTGCAGTCCTTTTTTGGTTTGACCGGTAAAAAACATCTTTCTGAAACAAAGTGTGTACAAAAAAATTTAAATAGCTTATACTTAGAATGTGTTTTAAGTTTATTTTGTAAAATGAAACAGATAAAGGAGCAAAAACATGATTCAGAACCCGATTCTTCCGGGATTTTGCCCGGATCCAAGTATTATACGTGTTGGAGAAGATTATTATATTGCAAATTCAAGCTTTGAATGGTGGCCGGGAGTGAAGATTTATCACTCCAGGGATTTGAAACATTATGAACAGCTGCCATCGCCGCTGAACCGAATGAGCCAGCTTAATATGGTTGGTGAGGGTGATTCTTGTGGCGTATGGGCGCCGGATATTTCCTGGGATGGGGAATACTTCTGGCTGATTTATACGGACGTGAAAACCCGTACCGGAGGACTTTTTAACACCCATAATTACCTTGTGAAATCTAAGGACATCCGTGGCGGCTGGTCTGAGCCAGTTTATCTGAACAGCTCTGGCTTTGACCCATCTGTATTTCATGATACAGATGGCAAAATGTATATTGTGAATATGATCAACAATTTCAAGGGAATTCTGGTACAGGAGTATGATCCTGAGAAGGAATGCCTGGTGGGAGAGGCGAAAAATGTCTTCCCGGGAACCGGACGTGGCTATACAGAAGGTCCACATATTTACCATATTGGAGAATATTATTATCTGCTGATGGCAGAAGGTGGAACCGGATATGAGCATATGGTAACTATGGCGAGATCCCGTTCCATCTGGGGACCATACGAGGAAGATCCAGGCAATCCGGTACTTACCTCTGATGTGGATAATCCAGAGAAACTGCAGAAATGCGGACATGCAGATCTTGTATGCACTCAAAACGGGGAGTGGTACATGGTACATCTTTGCGGCAGACCGCCGAAGGGCAGCAGACAGTGCGTGCTTGGCCGCGAAACCGCAATTCAGAAGATGGTATGGAACGAAGAGGGCTGGCTAAGGTTGGCCTGCGGCGGAAGATTTGGACAGTGGGAGACAGAAGAGCCAACTGGAATTCAGGAGTATCTTTTCCCGGAGGAAGAGGGGAAAGATTATGGAAAAGAAGACTTTGATTTAGAAATTGCAGACAGTGCTGGAAATAATGAAACTGCAAAGAATGCGGACATTGCTGAAACTCTTTCGAAAACAAAAGAGTATCTGAATGAGAAGAATGCTGTGGACGAAGAATGTAATAAAAAGTTAAGTATGCCAGTGAAGAAGACCTCTGCGCTCTTAGATGTGCGCTATACTTCCCTGCGCCAGCCATATGACAGCTACACCAGCCTGACAGAACGCCCCGGCTATCTTCGCCTCTACGGTCAGGAATCCCTGAATTCCTGCTATAACGTAAGTCTTGTGGCACGGAGGCAGCAGGAGCGTCATGTTCAGGTGGAAACCTGTGTAGAGTTTGCCCCAACCTGCAGAGAGCAGATGGCAGGACTTGCCTATATGTATGACACTGGCAATTTCTACCTTCTGGTAAAGACCAGAGAGGAAGAGTTTGGCTCCCAGACACTTGATTTGAAAAAGCCTGCAAAGCTGCGCCTGATAAAGAGCGATCACTTTGACGTAGAAGATGTGATTCCGGCAATTTCCATCCCGGAAGATGGTCCTGTATATCTGCGCGTAATCACCACCCAGGAAGGACTTTATGCAAAATTCTTCTACTCCCTGGATGGAAAAGACTATCAGGAACTGGCTGAAGTCCCCACCAACATCCTCACCGATGAGCAAAGCGATGGATTCACCGGTGCTCACTTCGGAATGTACTGTCACGATATGACAGGGGGGAGACGGTATGCGGATTTTGATTATTTTGAGATTGTCAAAACGCGTAAAGAACAATAGAAAAGGCATTCAGCCACTTTTTCAAACACGCTCTGGACAGATTAAAAATTCATACATTTTCTTAATAAAGTAACGTTGCAAACCCCATGTTTTCTGACGTATTATGATAGTAGAAAGCATGGGGGATTTTTATTTACACGGGCAGTAAATCAAAGTCTGCATCCTCATAAGATGTCAGATGCGGCAGTGATATCGAGACAAATCCGCAACGCGTATTTGGAGTTTTGAAAGAGAGATATATAAAATATAAGAGATCTAAAATGGAGAAGGAGACAAGAAAAATGAAATTAAATTATGCAAAAACAATAGAAAAATGGGGCATTTTTGAAGTGACCGTAAGCGGTCCCAAGGAGGGGAATCCATTTTGTGACCAGTGGATTAAAGGTACTTTTTGTTGTAAAAATGAGAAGAAAACGGTAGATGGGTTTTATGATGGAGATGGTACTTATAGAGTAAGATTTATGCCGTCTTTTACAGACGAGTATACCTTTGAAATTGAGGCTTCCTTTGATATTAACGCGGGGGAAGAAGTGCCGGATGAAGAAGCGCCTGAACATAAGCTAGGAACTGCTGATGGTGGGAAGGCAGCAGAAAAATGTGCTGTCAGAAATATACTGACCGGAAGTTTTACTGTAACTTCTCCTTCAGCAGACAACCATGGTCCGGTTCGTGTTGCAGGTACCTATTATCTTGCCTATGAGGATGGAACACCCTATCACTGCATTGGAACTACATGTTATGTATGGAATCTGCAGAACGAAGAATTGCAGAAGCAGACACTGAAAACTCTGGAAGAAAATGCTTTTAATAAGATCCGCTTCTGTATTTTTCCCAAGCACTATGACTACAACCTTCATGAGCCAATTACCTATCCTTATGAGGGAACACCCTGCGACAGCTCTGTGTTAAATGAGAATAATTTCGCGGAATATAATGGCTGTGCTCCGGGCAATGACTGGGACTTTACCAGATTCAATCCAGCCCATTTCCAGCATATTGAAAAGTGTATTCAGGCACTTATGAATCTGGGAATTGAGGCTGATCTGATTGTTATGCATCCATACGACAGATGGGGATTCTCCATGATGAAAGCAGAGGATGATGACCGTTACTGGAAGTATGTGCTGGCACGTTTTTCCGCATATCGAAATGTATGGTGGTCCCTGGCTAATGAATATGATCTGATGCATGAGAAAACGCTTTCTGACTGGGAAAGATATGCTGGCATTATCTGTGAGAAGGATCCTTATCATCATCTCAGATCTATTCATAACTGCAAAGCGTATTATGATTATAACCTGCCCTGGATCACTCATTGCAGTATCCAGAGAACTGAGACATACCGCTCCTCCGAGCTGGTAAATGAGTGGCGTGAGAAATATCATAAGCCTGTAATTCTGGACGAAATCTGCTATGAGGGCAACATTCAATTTGGCTGGGGAAATATCAGCGGTGAGGAAATGACAAGAAGATTCTGGGAGGCATTCTGCCGCGGAGGATATCCGGGACACGGTGAAACCTATCTCAGCCCGGATCGTATTCTCTGGTGGTCTCATGGCGGCGTTCTTCACGGAACCTCACCGGATCGTATCAGATTTCTTGCAAAAATCATGGAAGAAACACCGGGACTTGGTGTGGAACCTATGCCCTGCAAATGGGATGAGGTTGTCTGCCGTGCTGCCGGTTTCCCGGCAAGGAAAGATTATTTTATTTACTATTATTCCTTCATGCGACCAGGCTTCCGGGATTTTTACTTTGATGATACTACAGAGTATCAGGTGGAAATTATCGATACCTGGGAAATGACTATTACAAATGGAGGTATCCACAAAGGTAAATTCCGCGTGCAGCTGCCGGGGAAAGAGTATATGGCAGTGCGCCTGCAGATAGCGAAATAATAACCATATTCATACAAAAAGCCCAGTTGTGTATGCAGCTGGGCTTTTTGAGCATAAAAATCTTGAATCGGTTTTCAGAATTTGTTATGATTCATATCAGAATTTATGAGAGATAAACAGAAATATTTTTAAACGGGGGAGGAGATTTTTTGGAAGAAACAAACATCAGTCAGGAGCAAAATCCATTGGGAACGGCTCCGGTAGGTGGTTTGATCGGGAAATTTGCAATTCCGGCTATTATCAGCATGCTGGTCAGTGCTTTGTACAATATAGTGGACCAGATTTTTATTGGCCAGGGCGTGGGGATGCTGGGAAATGCGGCTACAAATGTTGCATTTCCTGTAACAACTATTGCAACGGCGTTGGCACTGCTTCTGGGAATTGGAGGCGCGTCTAACTATAACCTGGAAATGGGCGCCGGAAGAGAGAAGAAGGCAAGCTCTATAGCTGGAACGGCGCTTTCCACACTGGTGATTACAGGGGTGATTCTGGCAGTTGCAGTACTTCTGTTTTTGCGTCCGCTTCTAAGCTTATTTGGTGCAACGACAGATGTTATGCCCTATGCGGTGGATTATCTTGGGATCACAGCTGTGGGACTTCCTTTTTATGCATTATCCATTGGAGGCAATCATATTGTCCGCGCAGACAGAAGTCCCACATATTCTATGACCTGTGTTCTTACAGGTGCCATCATCAACACAATTCTGGATCCCCTTTTCATCTTTGGGTTTGGTTGGGGAATCAAGGGTGCTGCCTGGGCAACGGTGATCGGACAGGTTGTTTCCGGAATTTTGGTGGTTATTTATTTTGGAAAATTTCGTAAAATGTATCTGGAGATGAGCATGTTAAAGCCTTCTTCAGAGTGCCTGAAAGCTATTATTTCTCTCGGAATGGCGTCCTGTATTAATCAGATCGCTATGGCGGTTGTTCAGATTGTACTGAATAATAGTTTACGTTATTATGGCGGTTTATCTGTCTATGGAAGTGATATTCCAATCGCCTGTGTAGGAGTTATTTCAAAAGTAAATCAGGTGTTTATGGCGATTTGTATTGGAATTTCCCAGGGCTGTCAGCCAATCTGGGGCTTTAATTATGGAGCAAAAAAATACGACAGAGTAAGGCTTGCATACCGTTATTCTGTGACTGCATGTACGGTGATTGCCACCATATTTTTCCTTTGTTTCCAGCTATTTCCCCATCAGATTGTGAGCATTTTCGGAACAGGAAGTGACCTTTATTTCCAGTTCGCAGAACGCTATCTGAAGATTTTTATGTTTATGACATTTGCAAATGGGATTCAGCCAATGTCCTCAGGATTTTTTACATCTATCGGAAAAGCAAAGCTTGGAATCGTCATGTCCCTGACCAGACAGGTGCTGTTTCTTTTGCCTCTGATTATTATTTTCTCATTGATACTGGGAATTGACGGAGTTATGTATGCAGGACCGATCGCAGATGCAGCGGCGTTTGTATTGGCAATATTGTTCGCAAGAAGAGAGCTTGTGGCTATGAAGAAATAAAGATGTTTTACTATGAAGGTTCCGGACAGCAGCCATGAATGAGCCATGTTTGCATGAACAAATTCATGGCTCATCTATGGCTGTCGTCCGGGTTGGAGCGTGTAAAAAAATCATTCCCGCAAGCTGCACGCTCCACTTTTGTGGATATTTTACCCGATTAATTGCTCAAATTTTGCCATTTCCATGGGCTTATAATAATAATATCCCTGCAGTTCATCGCATCCCTCAACTACCAGGAAGTCTACCATTTCTTTGGTTTCTACCCCTTCACATACAATAAACTTATTAGTCCTTTTCAGCAGATGGAAAATCTCCTGCAGCACGATTTTTCCATTCTCTGTGAGCTTATCTGACAGGAATTTCTTGTCGATTTTTACCTCGTCAAACAGGATATCCTTTAATGTATTTAAGGAAGAATATCCAGAGCCGAAATCATCCATAGAGATTCGAATGTTTTTTTCATGGAAGAAGCGGATCATGTGATTAACCGCTTCAATATTATGAATATAAGTAGTTTCCGTAATCTCAAAAATTAAATATTGAGAGGGAATTTCATATTTCTGGATTAAATGCGAAACCTTTTCTGTGAATGTGTGGATTTTCCGAAAATGAACCGGAGATACATTCAGGGACAGAGACAACAGCTTAAGCCTTTTTTCCCGTCTGTCTGCCAGCCATTGAAATGCTGTTTCATAAACATAATAATCCAGAGCTTCAATCTCCCCGGTTTCTTCCAAAATAGGAAGAAAACTGTCTGGAAACCACAGGTCTCCATTTGCTCTCTGCCAACGGACAAGTACTTCTGCACTGGCAATTTTCTGCTCCCTTCCGCTGATTTTTGGTTGGAAATAAATTTGAAATTCTTTCTTCCCAAGTGCTTCCTTAAAGGAGTGAATAGTGTCTGCACGTTTCTGTTCAGCAAGAGCAATTTCTCTTGTATATTCGCACACACCGCAAAGCTTATCCTTCGCCTTTATGCGGACGATATTGGAGTGCGAAATAATTTCTTCGCCTGGAATTTCCATGTTTTCCAGATAATAAATACCAGTGTTCAGGGAAAGATAATTAACAGGATAAGCAGACAGAACTTCTTTTGTAGTCTGCTTGTTAGACTCAATAATTTGTTTTTTAACAGCTGTATGCTCCGCTCCGGTAATGTCAATAACAGCTACAAAGATATCTGAATGATACCTGTTTACAAACAAGGTTTGTGGAAAAAGTTCCATCTTTTTCAGAATAAAATTCAGAATATTAGTCCCGGTTTCATACCCCCAATAGTCATTAATAAGGTGAAAATTGCTTACATCTGTCATTAGAAAAGCATACTTTTTTTCACCGTTGCTATTATTTAAAATAGTAAATAGTTTCTCTTTCAAAGACTCTGTAGAGATACTTTCTGCCAGTCGATTCCGGCAAAGCTCCTGTGGCTTTTTTGCCATTTGTTCCTTTTTATAACGCTTGTCCTGATACATTTTCTGATCGGCAATCTGTAGAAGATCCATGATCAGGTAGTAGTGATTTTTGCAGCTGATATCGTATCCGACTGCATAGCTGATAGGATGGTCAGCTGTTTGATTATACACATCCAGCATGGATTGGAGCTGAATATTCATCTGCTCCAGCTGAGACCAGGTGGCGTGATTTTGCACGATCACGAACTCATCGCCTCCGAATCTGGCGAGAAAACTATCCTCAGTGAGTATCCGTGTCAGGTAAGAAGCAAAGGTCTGAATAAACACATCCCCCTGTTCGTGACCATATGTATCGTTGATCTTTTTCAGATTGTTCAGATCGAACATCATGACACCCACATTCAAGGTATCGTCTGCATTCTGAAGCTGCTGCAGCTTCTTTTCCAATGATTTTTTATCGTGGACGCCTGCTACGTCAAAGCCGGAACTTCGGATCATATTTCTGAGATAATCTCCTAAAGTAAGGGAAACTGCACATCCCACAAGGGATAAAATAATCAGAAATGCAAAGGTTTTCTGACTTATTCCGCGTCTGTGACGGGTAATTAATGCAGTCAAAAATACAATATAAAATGCTGTCTGCAGGTAGCAGAGTTTCATAATTGTTTTGTTTTTTTCCATACATTTCTCCAGTATATAGTGCCTGATATTTCACTTGTAACTATTTGGAAGACAGCATTTTGCGGAGGGCGTAACTGTGAAGATACTGAACAGTTGCTCTCTGTTTTTTAATTAGCCTGCGTATACAATAATTTTCTTGGCAAGCTCCTTATCCAGGCCGATTTTGCTGCCCTTTACCATAACCACATAATACCCGTGTAATTCTGATAAAATCGTAACCTGCGTTCCTGGGACAAAGCCTAGGGATTCCAGATAATGCCGCTGTTTTTCCAGTCCGCACACCTTATTAATGATATAAAAATGGTTAAACTCAGTTAAACTTAAAGGCATTGTGACGACCTCCTTTAAATAACGTTAGCAAAGACTAACATAGTATAACACGCATTTCATACAGATGGTATAGAAAATACATTTTTGAGAAATTTTTTCAGTTGATATCTACAGAAAAAGGAGTGAGTAATACCGGAAATAAGTATTTTCAGAAGTAAGGAAAATCAGACGTTTATTTTACGTGAGTCATCAATCATTGGTTCTGTTCTGATTTTTGCGGGACTGGTTGTCTCACTGAAGAAGACGAAGGAGAAGATGCAGGCTGAGGGAGCACCACAGGCAAGGAACTGCTGACTTCCATATATGGCAATGTCACCGGCAGGCGACATTGCCGTTTAGTGAACAGAGCGTACAAAAAAGACTGATATAAACAATACTGGTACTTCAGGAGGTTGTTGCTGGAGTCTGGTATGTTATTATATCAGTCTTTTTTACAAATACAGTCAATTAACCGCTCTGGTCAAATCTGTGGCAGATATTAATGGCAGGAATGGCTTCCACAGCCATGATCGCCGCAGCTGTGTCCTTCTCCATGATGGTCGTGATGATTACAATGCACATCAGGATCATAGCCAAGATTTCCTGCAAGCAGTGCGTTTACAGCTTCGTCTGCATTTCCTGAGACTCCGCCGAAAAGACGGATTCCAGCCTGGGCAAGTGCATTCTGGGCACCGCCGCCAATACCGCCGCAGATCAGGGTATCTACGCCATGTGCAACCAGGAATCCAGCCAGTGCGCCGTGACCGCTTCCATTGGTATCGACTACTTCGGCACTTACAACCTTGCCATCTGCAATGTCATAGATCTTGAATGCTTCTGTGTGTCCAAAGTGCTGAAAAATTTCTCCATTTTCATAAGTAACTGCAATCTTCATAATGATATCTCCTTCATTTTGTAAATTTGATTTGGGAAGTGAACTATTAAATCGGTCAGCGGCTGGCAGTTCCTGTGAAAGGTCTAAGCTGGTAAGCGGAGTCTGTTTAGATCCCTTTCGGCAACAGCATTTCCCGCAGCGCGTATGCTCCCGTCCTTCGCAGAGCCGGTAATTTCCCCCGGCTATGACAAGGCGCTGTCCAAGGACGATACATCGGGCAATTTTTCCCCGGGCAGTTTCATAAATTTCTGTGACAGTTGTCCGGGAAATATCCATCTGGGCAGCACATTGCTCGTGAGTTTTCTTCTCCAGATCTACCAGACGGATGACTTCATATTCATCCAGAGTCAGAGTGACAGCTTCCGACTCTCTGGGACATTCTTCCGGAGAAAAAGATTCATATTGGGGTGCCTGGCAGATTCTGCGGCATCTGGGCGGTCTTGGCATATACGTCACCTCCTTGTTTTCGACATATGTCGATTATAAACCAGAAGAAGAGAAAATTCAATACTAGTTGACAATTTTTTTTATTTGGAGTACAGTCCAAGAAGAGATAAAATCGTTATTGCTCAAAAGCAATTTTTTTCTGGAATTTCGGGCACAATTGGAGCAGTAATGTAAAATTAACAGAAGAGGTACGAATATGCTGAAAGTAAAGAACCTGACTTTTGAAGTGAATGAAGAAGGGAAAAAGCGCTGTCTGGTAAATCACATCAGTTTTGATGTTCAGGATGGAGAAATGCTGGTAATCACCGGACCAAATGGAGGTGGAAAATCCACCCTGGCCAAGGTACTGGCTGGCATTGAGAAAGCAAACAGCGGAGAAATTTATCTGGATGATGAGAACATTACAGGATACGATATTGATCATCGTGCAAATGCGGGAATTGGCTATGCATTTCAGCAGCCACCCCGCTTTAAAGGTATGACCGTGGCAAGAATGTTATCTCTTGCAGCAGGAAAGAATTTAACGGAAAAAGAGAGCTGTGACCTTCTCTCAGCTGTAGGACTTTGTTCCGAAGATTACCTGAACCGTCAGCTGGATGGAACCCTTTCCGGCGGTGAAATGAAGCGAATTGAGATTGCCACAGTTTTGGCGAAGTCTCATAAAGTAAGCATTTTTGATGAACCTGAAGCAGGAATCGACCTGTGGAGCTTTTCCATGCTGATCAAGCGCTTTGAGGAGATTCATCGTGAGAAAAAGGAGTGCCTGATCCTGATTTCCCATCAGGAAAAAATCATCAATATGGCAGATAAGATCATGGTAATTGAAGACGGTGAAGTAAAGAAATATGGTACGAAAGAAGACGTTTTCCCAACCTTATTTCAGCAGGAAAAATGTCAGAAATGTCTGAATGAAGGAGGAAAATGTTGATGGTTAAAGTAGAAGAAACAACCCAGGGTGTGCTTGATAAGATCAGCGAAGGCTTTGCACAGAAAGGTGCTTTTAATCTCCGTCAGAATGGTATTTCCATCTGTCACGGTGACAGCGAACATATCAAAATAAAGAAAAAAGAGGACAAGCCGGGAATCGATATTTTCATTGACGGGGAGACAAAGGGAGAGAAGGTTTTCATCCCGGTAGTGGTAAGTGTATCTGGAATGACCGATCTGGTTTACAATGATTTTTATGTGGCAGACGGTGCAGATGTTGACATTGTTGCAGGCTGCGGAATCCACAATAGTGGCTGTAATGACAGTCGTCACGATGGTATTCATACCTTCCATGTGGGTAAAAATGCCAATGTACATTATGAGGAAAAACACTACGGAGAGGGGAATGGAACCGGAAGCAGAGTGCTGAATCCGGTAACCAATATTGAGCTTGGAGAGAACTCCGTATTTACGCTGGATACCGTTCAGATCAAAGGTGTTGATTCCACAGTCCGTACCACAAATGTGTCAATGGATGCAGATTCCAAGTTGTTTGTTCTGGAACGTCTGATGACAGACGGGGAGCAGAAAGCGGAGTCTGATATTGAAGTCTGTATGAACGGAGCGGGATCTTCTGCACAGATTATTTCCCGTTCTGTTGGAAAGGGAAATTCTTCCCAGGTTTTCCATCCGAAGGCTGTTGGAAAGAACAAATGTCACGCACATATCCAGTGTGATTCCATTATTATGGATCATGCAGAGGTGGGTTCTATCCCGGAAATCCAGGCGAAGCATGTGGATGCTGCAATTGTTCATGAGGCCGCTATTGGAAGAATTAACGATGAGCAGCTTCTGAAGCTAAGAACTCTTGGAATGACGGAAGCTGAGGCGGAAAATGTGATCATTGAGAATTTCCTGAGTTGAGAAAAACTTAAACAGAAAAATAACCATTCAGTAGGTATGTACTATTTCGCGGAGGGTGTAACTGTGAAGGTGCTGAATAGTTATACAGAGAATATAGAATCTTCTGGTTGGTTTGGAAGATTTATGAAAAATGCCAGGCTGCATCGTTCAAAGACGCTGACCTGGCATTTGGCATTATCTAATTTTTACGGATTTTTTGGAACTCCATTTGGAATAATATTTTTTGCCGCTTACAACTTTGTAGGTGCGGATCCGTACATAATATTTTTTCTTTGAAACCAGTTTCTTTAAGGTTGCGCGTGTAGCAGAACCTTTTACGGTAAGGGTTTTCGCCTTTTTCATGCTGCTGTTCTGACTGTAGCTGATCTGATAGCCGCTGATGGATTTGGCCTTTTTCCAGGTAACAGTGGCTTGTTTTGCTGTTTTTGATTTTACAGAACGCAGGCTTGTTTTTGCAGGAATTACAGTTATGGTAACTGTTTTCGATGCAGCAGCGTACCGGGTTCCGGCTGCCACGGTAATGGTAACATTGGCTTTACCTGGGTTAACTGGAATTACTTTTGTTCCGGAAATCTTTACTACTTTTGTGTTAGAAGACTTCAGGGAAACTTTTCCATCTGATTCAATGCTGGTGATAATGTTTGCTTTCTTTTTGCTTTTTGTAAGCGTTATGTCAGAGGCATTGATTACAGCTGGAACAGGGGTGATTGCAGTGTCATTGTTCGCTTCATTGTTGGAGCTGTTGTTCTGATTATTGTTGTTATTATTGGTGTTGTTATTGTTTTGACCGTTATTGTTCTGGTCATTATTACCGGATGTATTTCCGTTGTTATTATTGTTGTTGTTGTTTCCTGGTGTGCTGCTGTTCTGGTTGCCTTTATCGGAATCATTTTTACCGGAGTTATCTTTGCCGGAATCATCTTTACCAGAGTTATCTTTACCAGAATCGTCTTTACCGGAATCGTTTTTACCGGAGTCATCTTTACTGGAATCATCTTTACCAGAATCGCCTTTACCAGAATCATCTTTACCGGAATCATCTTTACCAGAATCATCTTTACCGGAGTCATCTTTACCAGAATCATCTTTACCAGGATTATCTTTTCCTGCGTCCGAGTCATCCTTGTCAGGAGCTGCTGTGATCGTAAAGGTTGTGTTAATAATGCCGGTGTAATTTCCAGCTCCAGTAATAGTTACAGTAGCAGTACCTTCCTTCACATTATCTTTATAAGAAACTGTGAAATCAGTGCCTGCTGCAAGCGTCTTGTCTCCGTATGTAACGGTAACATCCGGGCATTTCTCTGTTCCGTCACTGGTGTAGGAATACTGGGAAAGTGAAGCGGAATAGCGGCTGATATCCAATGGTTTAATGGTAAAGTCTTTCGTAACGGAACCAGTATAATTTCCAGTTCCAGTGAGGATTGCGGAAGCAGTACCCGCATTCACGTTGTTTGCATAAGTGACTGTGAAATCGGTATCTTCGCTAAGCCAGCGGGTTCCTGAATAAAGACGGACATACCGTTGTTCTTTGGCAGTTCCATCGTAATCAAAGGAATCATTGTATAATGTAACTTCATAATTACTGATATCAGCGGGAACAATCTGGAAATCTTTTGTAACAGAACCAGTGTAATTTCCACTGCCGTTTACGATAACAGAAGCAGTACCTGCATCCCAGTTGTTTCGGTAGGAAACGTAATAATCCTGGTTCAGAGTTAATTCTTTGTCCCCGCTTTTTACCGTGACGGTTGGGCGCAAAGAGGAGCCTGTGTAGGTAAGGCTTTCATCGGAAAGTGTAACCGTGCAGCTGCTGATGTCAGCTCTGTTTATGGTAAAGGATTTGGTTACATATCCCTGGTAATTTCCAATTCCGTCAATTCCAACCCACGGAGAATTGTAATAGCTGCTTGGTTCAATGTTGTTGTGGTATGTTACGATGAAATCCCTGTCTTTTACCAGGATTTTACCGCTGTGGGTAACTGTCACTTCAGGAGTTACTTCAGAACCAGTGTAGTATGCAGGGGCAACGGAGAAGCTGGCATTGGACATACTGAGCTTCTGGATGTTATAAGTGGTTTCCACAGAACCTGTATAAACACCAATTCCGGTAACCGTGAGTTTTACAGTGCCGGCATTGATAAGATCGCCATCATAGGTGATCTCGTAATCAGTACCTTCTGTAAGCAGTTTATTGTTTACTTTCAAATGAACAGATGGTTTATGTTCCGTTCCGTCGAATACAAAATAACTGGAAGGAAGGTACCAGCTGGCTGTATCATCGCTGATCATATTTACATAAATCTTGGCAGTAAATACAGCGGATGGATTGGTCTTCTCCTGGATGGTAAAGGTGGCAAATCCTGGTTTTAATGCTGTAATGGTACACGTATTCTTGCCGGTTTGCTCTACCGAGACAATGCTTTCATCTGAACTGCTAATCTTCCAGTTGGTGATTTGGTCATAGTCCTTATTTGCGCTGGCAAAATAGGAATACCAGAGAATATCAGCAGTTCCGCCAGGCTCCATCTGATAGATTTCTTTCATTTCCTGATAGAAAGTATTGGAGGCGTCCTTTTTCTGAACGTCTAATTCAACTGGGACAGAGAACTGCTTCTGATAACCACAGACGCGGCATGTTCCAGTGAGCAGTGCATTTTCAGCTTTGTCAGCGTAATTATATTTATGTCCATTTTCAATTCTGGCTGCATGGTTGCTGGAAAGATCATTCAGGCTGATTTCGTAGAAGGTATTAAACTGATTTTTCCAGGTGTACCAGATTGCTTTGCCGTTGCTGACAATTGGAGCACAATCAGAAAGGTTTCCAGCCATTTTGTGGGTTGTACCAACCTGCTGGCCAGTTCCATCTACAGCTGTGTAATAAACATAACCCTGGTTTGACCACAGCAGGATGAAACTGTTGTTTCCGGTTTTGACTAGGTGTGGTGTAAGCGCGCTGTCATCGGTGCCCGCGTAATTGGAATAAAAGTGCGTGAAGGTTTCCCCGCTGGATTTATCCATAGAAGTAATGAAAACATCTCTGGTGGTGGCGGTACTGTCCGTGTCTTTGGTGCCTGCAATTAAGTAGGCAGAATCGGAGTATTCGAAAGCACCCAGGGAAGCTCCTGTGTAATTGTAGTGAATACTGGTGTCGTTTACCAGAGACATAAAAGTAAGGCTTTTACATGGAGTGGCAATTCCGGACTGGAAGTTACCGCTGCTGATATCAGATACATATTTGGAAAGAACCAATGCAGTTGGGTAACCTTCTCCATGATCCACGCCAAGGAGAGTTCCATTGTCTACCTGTATAAACTGATTGAAAGAATGGCTTACATAACCATTGGAGGTATTCCATACACCAGTGAATTTGTCAACAATATTCATGCTTGACGTATCTACTGAAAATGTAACATTTGCCTGGTGTCCATTGTACATTTTGTGGCAGGTTCTTACAAAAAGGTAATTTCCGTTTATAACCATCCGCGCGGAACCGGCATCAAAGGGATAAGCTGTGTTGGCACCAAAAAGACCACAGGATCCAAGTGCTTTCCAGTCCTTCGTATATTTTGTTACATGATAAACCTCTACAGAATCATCGTGGTCCGTATTATTTTGTCCGGACAGAACATAGTAATTATCAGCGCTTTCATAGAATGCTCCAAAAACTGGTAGTGACAGTGGCACAGTCACTGTACGCTGATAATTATAGGATGAATCATAATATTCAACTAAAAGAGTTCCGTCCAGAGCTCCGGCTTGAACTCGCATCAAACCGCCATCCGGGCTTGTAGTTAAATAAGAGCTGACAGTGGAAGACCAGACCGTATAGTTCTGATATTCCAGGTTACGTCCTGAGTAGGAGTTGCATGTTGCAGTAATAGATGGATCAATTTCAATATCTGCTTCTACAATAGAAGCTCTGGGGGCTGCATTCGCGTAGTCAATAATGGAAGTCTCGTCCTCTATCTCCGTATCCGCAATTTCTTCCTCCGACACCTCCCCATCTGAAAATCCCTGCTCATTGATATCGGATTCATCAGATGCAAAATCACTTGTGGTTTCCGCCTCTGCATTGGAAAAGAAGCTGCTGTCTTCGTTGGCAGAATCCGGATCTTCTATCTGGAAGCTGTCTTGTGAAGTATCGTCTGAAGAAACGGATACTTCTGGGTCTGCTTCATCTGATGCGACTAAATTGTCGGAGAAATCTGAGAAATCCTCGCCATAAACAGGAGCGGTTCCCAACATGGACAGAGAAAGCAGGATAGACAAAAGCTTTGCTTTTTTGTTTTTCATACATTTCCTCCTTAAAGTGTGACCTATTTCTGGAATAATTTTACTATAAAGACATAGCGATTTCTATATGAAAATATTACGGAAATCCATTTATTCCGTGCTGAAAAATATAAGTCTGGCATTTACCAGGATCTACAATGCAATCACTGGAAATGCAGATGCAGTAGAGGAAAATGGCGAGGCAGTCCGTCTGTACCAGAATTTCTGGAGCTCCACAAGGGAAAATGTGAAAAGGGGCACAAATTTAGTTTTTCATTTAAGAAAATGTGAAAAAATGTGAAATTAGCACTCACCTCTTGACAATGGAAGTCGATTTTTGTCCTGGCTTGTGTATCCCGAAAGTGGCTATTTTACAGGCTTTCCGGGGCATCAGTCATTTTGTCTGGTATTGTAAAGCAGTGTCAGATTTGTCGTAAATGTCGTAAATTTGTGGTCAAAAAATGATGAGAAATGGAGAGTGCTAATAAAATGAACGCAGGTAGCGAAGCAACTGCGTTCATGAGCAAGTAGCGAAAGCGGATTGCGAATGTCCTATTTGTAACGTACACGAATGTAAATGGGCATCTGATTCCGAACCTTACCTATAAATCCGGTGAACAGATGGAGCGGATTGGTAAGTATGGGTTCTTACGCAGAGATTATCTGAAGAACCATAAAAATTCTCTGTATCAGGTCATGCTTCTGCAGGACACCATTGGAGAACATCTTTTGGAAGTGGATAAGGCAGCCAGAGAACGGGAAGAGGTAATTCTGAAGCAGTTAGAAGAAAAAGAACCATTGCCGGACAAAGAAGCAGATCAGATGGCATGGGTGAGAGCTGCCAACCAGCACAGAGCGATTGCAGAAGAGATTATTCTCAAGGAATTGATTTATATTTAAATGGGGGGATGAGGTCGTGGATTGCGACCTCATTATTATGTGAGAACATGAAATAGCAGTAGGCATAATGAGAAAAATAGGGTAATATAACAGTAAGCAATTGGTGTAGTTTTGAAATGCCGATTTGGCATTTCAAGTTATAGAAGGGAATTGATAATGAAAAAAGAGATATTAATAGCAGATAATATTGACAACATTTATGATGAAATAAATGCGTTGATCAGGGAAAAGAAAACTAATGTAAAAAAAGTTGTGAATGATGCCATTATTTCTCTTAATTGGGGAATTGGAAAAAGACTTAGTGTGGAGTTAACTGGAAATAATAAGCCTGAGTATGGAAAAAAAGTTGTTACAGAAGTCAGTAAAAGGCTGGAACAGGAGTATGGTTCGGGATTTGATAAAACATCAATTTCAAGAATGATTAAGTTTTATCAGGAATTTCCTGACTTCGAAAAAGTTGCGACACTGTCGCAACAATTGACCTGGTCGCATTTTGTAGAGATTCTGCCAATACAAGATGAGTTAAAAAGAGATTTTTATGCCGCAATGTGTATGCAGGAAAACTGGTCAGTGCGAACACTGCGTGAAAGAAAAAAATCCATGCTTTATGAACGAACTGCAATATCGAAGAAACCAGAAGAAACGATTAAAAATGAAATTGCAGAATTACGAGATGATGGAAAAATGAGTCTGGATCTTTTTTACAGAGATCCATATATGCTTGATTTTCTCGGTTTACGTGATACTTATAGTGAAAAAGATTTAGAAAATGCTATTCTTGCAGAATTAGAAAAATTTATTCTGGAAATGGGATCGGATTTTGCATTTTTAGCAAGACAGAAACATTTTGTACTGGATGGCAAGGACTACTATATGGATTTATTATTCTATCATAGAGGCTTGAGAAGGTTGGTTCTTGTTGAACTAAAGCTTGGAGAATTTGAACCGCAGGATAAAGGACAAGTCGAACTGTATTTGCGATGGCTGGAAAAGAATGAAAGAGTGGAAGGTGAAGAAAGTCCGGTTGCACTTATATTATGTGCAGAAAAATCACAGGAAACCATAGAATTAATGCAATTGGATCATGGAAATATCCATGTGGGACAGTATATGACCCAAATGCCCCCAAAAGAACTTCTGGAACAGAAGCTATCCCTTGCTATTGCAAATGCGAGAGAATTGTTAGAACAGAGGAAAGAAGAATAAAAATTTTGAATTTAATAATGAAATACAGAGAAAGGCGTGAGTCATAGAAATATGGCTTGCGTCTTTTTCTGTCTGGAAAGGAAGTGGGGTAGAATGGCACAAGTCTTTCGTGTAGAACGAAACAAGAATTTTACTGTAATGTGCAACCCTCATTTCAAGAACAAAAATTTGTCATTAAAGGCAAAGGGACTGTTATCCCTGATGTTAAGTCTGCCAGAGGACTGGAATTACAATATGCAGGGACTGGCAACATTGAGCAGAGATGGGATTGATCATGGGTATGGAAACATGAAAACAGCCACCAGATGCTTTCCATCCGGTGTAGCCAGATATGACAAGGAGCCAATCTTTCAGAATAATCTTCTTTTTTACAATGGTATGTATTATCAGATTGGAGAAGAACACAAGGAGTTCTGTGCAGAGAAAACGCAGGATGAGGACGGTGCAATGGTCATAACACAGAATCCTACCCTTGCTCCGGCGGTACAGAAATCAAAGTATGAACCGAAAGCACAGGAAGCCGATGTCAGTGTCAGCTCCGATACAGTCAAGGACGCTACCGCTTTCTTGGAAACATTCTTTAAGCTCTATCCGACAGCTACGGAAAAGGAAC
>ENA-OQNN01000649-OQNN01000649.1-human-gut-metagenome-genome-assembly--contig:-NODE-649-length-32496-cov-8.303037_pt1 | contig 32496 bp, 24 predicted proteins | sample MGYA00242624_ERZ504870 | MGnify/ENA primary metagenome ERZ504870 (study PRJEB26092, sample SAMD00036379) | human gut metagenome | host: Homo sapiens | study: EMG produced TPA metagenomics assembly of... | reverse complement strand
CTCAGCACGCAATCGCTTGCGTCCTGTGTGAATTACTTTGTTTGGAATTGTTTAACGTGTTTTTCCAACACGAAAATAGGTTCCGTTACAAGTTTTTCGATATTGTTCAATTTTCAAGGTCCTGTGCGCCTCAGCCTTGCGGCTGACGACTTGATTATTTTACCACAGAAGTGATTTTTTGTCAAGCACTTTTTTCGGAAGCTTTTCGATCTTTTCGAACTTGTGGCTCGTTTTTCAACGTATCCATATTGGTTCTTTCGCTTTGCTTCTGCCGCTTTCAGAAGTCATTCTTTCCGGCGGCCCTTGGCGCTCAAGTATAATACCATATCCCCAGCCTTCTGTCAACACTTTTTTGCATCTTTTTTTGAGTTTTTTCTATATTTCGCAAAAGGAGTGCTTCCGGGCAGGGTTTGAACCCCTCCGAAATGGCCACGGCCATTTCGTCTCCCCTTTGCCAAGGGGCGAGCTCTTGCAGTTTCCGGGGCGGTGTTATATTATATAATTACATTATAGAGCGGAGGAGGCCCCAACCATGATCCTTACGGTCAACATCGGCAACACACACATCACGATTGCCGGCTACGAACACGACACCCTGCAGTTCAGCGGGCGGCTGCATTCCAGCCCGGCCGCAACGGTGGACGAATACGCCATGAACCTGCTGAATCTGCTCTCCTTATATCAGGTTGCCCCCGAGCGGATCGAGGGCGGCATTCTGGGCAGTGTGGTGCCCGCACTGACAGGCCGGGTATTGGGTGCGCTGCAGATGCTCTGCTCTGCCCGCTTCCTGACCGTTGGCCCCGGCCTGAAAAGCGGCATCAAGCTGCGGTTGGACAACCCTGCCCAGCTGGGCGCAGAGCTGCTGTGCGGTGCCGTGGCCGCTCTGGCAGAGGGGCCCGGCCCGCTTGCTGTCATCTCGGCAGATACCGCCATCTCCATCATGGCAGTCAATGGCAAACAGGAACTGGTGGGCGGTGTCATTCTGCCCGGGCCGCAGCTCTCCCTTTCCGCGCTGGTGCAAAGGACTGCCCAGCTGCCTCAGATCGATCTCTCCGCTCCGGCTTCCTCCTCAATCTTGGGCAAGAACACCTCTGCCTGCTTACAGAACGGTTTTGTGCTGGGCACCGCCGGGCTGCTGGATGGGCTGGCCGAGCGCTTTCAGGCAGAGCTTGGCCCGGATATCCGCTTTTATGCCACCGGCAACCTGCCCCGCACCATCCGGGAGGCCTGCCGTACACCGATCGAATACCGCGAGTATCTGATCACGGACGGCCTGTACCGCATCTGGCAGAAAAATCGGAAAGGGTAATATCAAAATCAAAAGGAGTCATACACCATGAATTCCAAACTCGTATCTCTGTTCTGCTGTCTAATCATGCTCGTGAGCTTTTCCGGCTGTACCAAGGTCACACAGCTTGTAAAAGACAATCAACCAACCAAAGCAGACCTACTCGCAGAAATCAACGAAGAACACCGCCGCTGGGAGGGTGGTTTCTCTGACCCAACTCCCTATCTGCGGCATTACGATGACCCCGCCGATGCCCAGAAATCAACCGATTATCTCACCGACACCTACAGCGAATACGATGCCGCCAAAGAATTAAGTCTGGAAGAAGCCGAAGAAGATGTGAACTATCTCTTCGATGCCTTCTATTATGATTTTGCTTTCTATGACTATTTTGGCGGGCACACTGTATTCAATCAGGCAAAAGCAGAGATTTTACAAGAGCTTCAAGCAAAAGACAGCCTGACCTGCAAAGACTTACAGGAGATTTTGGTGAAACACCTCACCTTTATCAAGGACGGCCATTTCAATATCAATCAGAATTTCCCTGCGGAAAAGGATATCCCCTTCTTTTTCCGGCAGGTGATGTTCGTTAAAACTGACAGCGGATATCAGGATTCCAAAGGTAAGACGGTCGTATCAGTAGACGGCTATCCAGACTTGGATGCACTGTTCAAACGCTCTATTTCCAAAGAAGGATATCTTGTATACTATCCTGTGCTACTGAAAGAAGCAAAATTTGATGGAACCGAGTGGGATAAGCATGTGTGCAACGAGCAATTGACCGTGCACTATGCCGATGGCAGTACGGATGTATTGACGGCAGACACTTGGAGCCAGTATTACAAAGATCTCCCCAAAGGGCAGAATACCGACTTGCGCCAGACCGACGGGATTCCGGTGTTCCAGTTCAACCATTTTGACCCGTCCTTCCTGGAGGAGACCAATGATGCAGCGGCACAGATGAGCAATGCAGGAGTTTCTATGCTGGATCTGCGCTCCAATATTGGCGGCTATGAAGAAGTTGCGCATCAGTGGATCAACCGGTACAGCCGCCAAAGGATGTTTGGCAATGGGGTTCGCTATTCTGTTCTCTCCGCTTCACCCTCTGTACAAAAAGCATCTCGTGCAAACAACGACAACATCCTGATCCTTTTGAGTGGAAAGTGCTCGGCCTCTTCCGCAGAGATCACGCTGGACCTTTCCTATAACGTAGAGAACAGCCTGATTATTGGAGAGAACACAAATGGAAGTATGATCAGTAACAGCGGCCATATCGAATTGCCCAACAGCAAGTGTTCGGTGGATATGACTTTCTCCACGGTCTATCTGACCCCGGATGGTTCCGATTATTTTGAAGAACTTCGGGGATTCTTCCCGGATATCTGGGTTCCGGCCAAAGAAGCCGAAACGCTGGCGGCAAAACTTATGGAGAATCTAAAGTAAAACTCTGGCCCGCCCGGCCACAAAGAAAAATCCCCGGCACACTTTTGTGTACCGGGGATTTTATTAACACATGCGACCGGGAGGATTCGAACCTCTGGCCTTCCGGGTCGGAGCCGAACGCTCTATCCAGCTGAGCTACGATCGCACATTACTGGCAAACCAGTATAATGTAGTATAGCACAGCCGGAGGCAAAAATCAAGCCGTCTGGCAGCTCTGTATCCGGATTCCGTGCCCGATCCCGCGCCAGCAAGACGCTGATGCATTCTGTTCTTCCTTTTTGAAAGATTCATCTTGCAAAAGTGTGCGCACCTCTTATAATAGTTGTTGTGCCCCGGTGTGCGCGGGCACGGTTTAGGACTGGAAAAGGAAAAAAGAGAACATGAAATCTAGCACAAGATCCCTGACAGAAGGCCCTCTGGCAAAGCAGATCCTTCTGGTCAGCCTGCCGCTGGCATTATCCAACCTGCTGCAGGTCTTATTCAACATGTCGGACGTGGCCGTGGTGGGGCGGTTTGCGGGCTCCACAGCGCTGGGCGCGGTGGGCTCCACCAGCATCTTTGTCACGTTGTTCACCGGCTTTCTCATCGGCCTGGGCAACGGCATCAACGTGCTGGTGGCCCGCTTCTACGGAGCCAGACACCCGAACGATGTCCACGACACCGTCCACTCGGCCCTGATCGTCAGCCTGATCGCGGGCATGGTCCTGCTGGTTGTGGGGCTGCTGGGCTCCCCTGCCATGCTGCGGCTGCTGAACACCAAGGAGGACCTGCTGCCGGGTGCGATCCTCTACCTGCGGGTGTATTTTCTGGGTATGCCGGCACTGGCTCTGTACAATTTCGGCAACGCCGTGTTCAGCGCCATCGGTGAGACCAAAAAGCCGCTGTACATCCTGAGCTTTGCCGGTGTGCTGAATATCCTTCTGAACCTGTTCTTTGTCATCGTCTGCAACCTGGACGTGGCAGGCGTGGCGCTGGCCAGCGCCATTTCCCAGTGTGTTTCTGCCGGGCTCATCCTCCACGCCCTGACCAGGGTGCAGGACTGCTACGCCCTCCATTTCAAGGAGGCAAAGCTCGACCCAGCCATGACCAAAAGCATTCTGGCGCTGGGCCTGCCTGCCGGGTTCCAGAACGCCATTTTCGCCATCGCCAACCTGTTCATCCAGGCCGGTGTCAACTCCTTTGATTCCCTCATGGTCAAGGGCAACAGCGCCGCTGCAAACGCCGACCCGCTCATCTACGACTGCATGGCCGCCTTCTACATGGCCTGTGCCAGCTTTATGAGCCAGAACTACGGCGCAGGCAAGCCCGACCGTGTCAAGAAAAGCTACTTCATCTCGCTGGCCTACTCCTTCGGCGTGGGTCTGGCGCTGGGCGGCGGCCTGTTCCTGTTCGGGCGGCAGTTCCTCGCACTCTTCACCACCGAGAGCGCCGTCGTCGATGCCGGCATGAAGCGTGTGGGTGTCATGGCGCTGGCCTACTGCATTTCCGCCTTTATGGACTGCACCATTGCCGCTTCCCGCGGTCTGGGCAAGACCGTGGTGCCCACCGTCATCGTCATCATGGGTTCCTGTGTGTTCCGGGTGATCTGGGTATACACCATCTTCGCCCACTTCCACACCATTCCCTCGCTCTACCTGCTCTATCCCTGCTCCTGGGCTCTGACCGCCATTGCGGAGATCCTCTATTTCATCCACTGCTACAAGCAGGCCATGAAGATCTTCCGGGAGCCGATCCCCGCTTCGCTGTAAAACAAAAAGATGGATGTCATGGGGCATCCATCTTTTTTGTTTTCTCTATTACACCTTGACTTCCCCGGCCAGGACCCGCTTATAGTCCTCATAGTTGCGGGCCAGCAGGGCGGGCGTATCCAGCCCGTAGGGGCACTTGGCTTTGCACTGGTTGCAGTGCAGGCAGCCCTCGATCTTTTTCATTTTGGCCTGACCGGCAGGGCTCAGATGCTCTGCCGAGGGCGAGCGCCGGAGCAGCAGGCTCATGCGGGCGCAGTTGTTGATCTCGATGCCAGCCGGGCAGGGCATACAGTAGCCGCAGCCGCGGCAGAACTCACCGCACAGCTCCTCCCGGTCGTGGGCGATGACCGCAGACAGCTCTGCGTCCATCCGGGGCGGGTTATCAATGTAGGAGAGGAACTCGTCCAGCTCCTTTTCCCGCTGAACGCCCCAGATGGGCAGAACGCCCTCGAACTGCGCTTCAAAGGCATAGGCTGCGGCGCTGTTGGTAATGAGACCGCCGGACAGACCCTTCATGGCGATAAAGCCCATCTCGTGCTCCTTGCACAGCTGCACCAGTTCCAGCTCCTGCTCACCGGAAATATAGCTGAACGGAAACTGCAGAGTCTCGTACAGGCCGCTCTCAATGGCTTCCTTGGCCACGGACAGGCGGTGGTTGGTGATGCCGGTGCGCCCCAATGTGACCATATCCATAGGGAACCTCCTGTTTTTTCCAAAAATACTCTCTGTGCTCATTATAAGACGAAGCGCCGCACAACGCAAGAAAAACCCTCTCCATCAAAGCGTGGCAGTGCACAGCGATGACAGAGAGGGTCAGTTTTATTGATAGTTGTGGTTCAGGAACAGCGCTTTGATGGCGACGATCTCGTCGTACTCCTCCTGCTCCACCTGCACATCCGCATTGACGACCTGCAGGCGGGCCTTGACGGCATCCAGTGCCTCGGCGGTGGTCACGGCCTGACCTTCCTCCACGGCATCGATCATCCGCTTGAGGACGATCGGGTGGGCGTAACAGCTGGGCACCGGGAAGCTGCCGTTGGGGTAGTGCTTCACATACTCCGCCATGGCGGCATCGGCCTGATCGGCCCGCTTCATAATGGCGCTGTTGTTATTGTGCGCCGTGGGCAGCATGTTGTAGCTGGAAAAGAGGAAGATGGCTGCAAAGCCGAACAGTGCAAAGTACACGCCGTAGCTGCCGGTGTGGGTGAACACCGCGTACAGGCCGTAGGCCGCGGCGGCCGTGCCGAACAGGAAGATGGCAAGGGCCACATAGCGGTAGACCGGCTTGCTCTTGAGCTGGGCGCGCTTGCGGCGCTGGGCAGCACTGAGCTCATTGGAAAGCTCGGGCTTTGCGTCCAGATACTCCTTTGCCCTGCGCAGGACCGTCACGGTGTGTTTGGCATCGTCAGACAGCTCCGGCAGCTTGCGGGCGGCCTTTTCCTCAGCCTTTTTCTGCAACGCCTGCTCCCCGGCGGCACTCAGCAGCCGGATCTGGGGCTGCTGCTTTGCCAGCAGCTCCAGCAGAGCATCCACGTCCCGCTCGTCCTTGAAGTTGCACTGCTTCTGTTTGCCGCCGTCGTACTCCACCACAAGGTAAGCCATGGAGGCAAACATTCCCTTGCCGGTAAAGCCGCCCGCACTCATGGCCACCCGCTTGAACACACGGGTGATGCTGGTGTAGGGCAGGTAGTAGCGGCGGTCGATGTAAAAGCTGTTCAGATACAGGGCTTTTTTGCCCACGCCGCAGGGGCCGATCTTTTTGCAGGTTTTCCGGTCAGCCGCCAGCTCGGCGGGGTCGAGCCTGGCAAGTCCCAATTGTGCAGGTTTGAAGAGCATAATGTTCATCCCTCTTTTGCGTTTTTGTTTGTACCCATTTTCCCACTCCGGCAAAGAAAATGCAAGTCCCAACCCGCACTCTTAGCCAAAAACAGGAAACCGGCCGCTGAGCTGACAGCGGCCGGTTTGTTTTACTGAGAAATTACCGCTATGAATGGGTTATGCGGCTTTCTTCTCGGTGTTCTTCTTGGTTGCATAGATGAACAGCGCCAGCATGGCAATTGCGAAGACGATGCCGATGGGATATGCAACTGCGGTGTTGTAAGCCACCAGCTTGCCGTCTGCATAGGTGTTGATCATCTTGCCCAGGCACTCAGGAGCCAGCACGAAGTAGGTGCAGGACACAGCGCTCATAAAGGTAGCGGGCACTGCAGTGATCCAGTAGTTCTTCTTCTCCTTGAACAGGTACATGGAAGCAGCCCACAGAACGATCATGGCCAGCGTCTGGTTGGTCCAGCTGAAGTAACGCCAGATCACAGTGTAGTTGATGAAGCCCAGTGCGTTGCCGATGCCCAGGAATGCGCCCACGCCCAGAACGGGAACGCAGAGCTTCAGGCGGTTTGCGTAGCTGTCCTGATCGATCTTGAGCCAGTCGGACAAGGTCAGACGAGCGGAACGGAACGCGGTATCACCAGAGGTGATGGGGCAGATGACGACACCGATCATAGCCAGTGCCACACCGACCTTGCCCATGGTCTTGAGGCAGACATCGTAGATAGCGGCAGACTGACCGGCAGCCAGAGCCTCGGCCAGACCGACCATCTTGCCGTCGGTGATGGTGTACAGTGCGCAGCCGGCAGCAGCCCAGATCAGAGCGATGATGCCCTCGCTGACCATTGCACCGTAGAACACGAAGTGGCCCTGCTTCTCACTCTTCATGCAGCGGGCCATCAGAGGCGACTGAGTGGAGTGGAAGCCGGAGATTGCACCACAGGCAACGGTGATGAACATGAAGCTCCAGATGGGGGTGTTGGAGGGGTGCATATTGCTGAAGTTTGCCCAGATCTCGGGGATGGTGTAGGCGGGGTTGGTGAAGATACCAAAGATAACGCCCACAGCCATGATGATCAGGCAGATGCCGAACAGGGGGTAGATCTTACCGATGATGGCATCGATGGAAATAAAGGTTGCGATGAAGTAGTAAGCCAGAATGATGATCAGCCAGAACAGGGTGGTGGTCATCACGCCAGACATACCGCCGTTCTTGCACAGGGTCACGATCAGGCCTGCGGGGCCGACTGCGAACACGGTACCGACCATAATCAGCAGCACCACAGAGAACACACGCATGATGTTCTGCATCACGGGGCCAAGGTACTTGCCGGTGACCTCTGCGATGGAAGCGCCTTCGTTGCGCTCGCTCATCATGCCGGAGAAGTAGTCATGCACGCCGCCGGCAAAGATGGTGCCGAAGGTGATCCACAGGAACACCACGGGGCCCCACAGAGCACCCTGCAGTGCACCAAAGATGGGTCCCAGACCTGCAATGTTCAGCAGCTGAACGAGGAACAGCTTCCACTGGGGCATCACAACGTAGTCAACGCCATCGTTGATGCGCACAGCAGGAGTTTCGCGGTCGTCCGGTCCGAACGTATTGTCAACGATCTTGCCATAGACAAAGTAGCCGATGATCAGGAGCGCCAGACAGAGTAAGAAACTAATCATACCAGAAACCTCCTTTTATCGTCCGTGCCCGGAGCCCCATTCTGCCCCGTCACGGCCATTCCTTGGCCCTATGTTAACACAATCTTCATAAATCTGGTAATATCCTTCCAGAATGGCCCTTATATCAAAAACTATATAAGTCAGCCGTTCCCGGGAATCCCGGCAAAGGTTTTTAACGTATCCTCGGCAAAACTTCTTTGCCGAAATTGTTTCAGCGGGTGGTTTTTCGTTTTCAGTGCACCCTGCCAAACTTTTTGGCATATTTTTGTGCACCTTGTCTGCATTCCTGTTCTTTTTGCCGCAATTCGTCGTTTCTCTGCACAAGCAAAAACCGCCTGCCGGACGGCCCGGCAGGCGGCTTTTGCGGTTGTGAATGGGTATCGGGATGGATGAAGAGGGGGAAATGTCAATTATGCAGTCTTTTTCACTGTCTGCTTTTTGGTTGCATAGATGAACAGCGCCAGCATGGCGATCGCAAAGAGGATGCCCACCGGGTAAGCAACTGCGGTGTTATAGACGGTAGCGCCCTCAGCAGTCTTATGGTTCAGCAGGCCGCCCAGGCACTCGGGAGCCAGCACGAAGTAAGTAGAGGACACGGCACTCATAAAGGCAGCGGGCACTGCAGTGATCCAGTAGTTCTTCTTTTCCTTGAACAGGTACATGGAAGCAGCCCACAGAACGATCATGGCCAGTGTCTGGTTGGTCCAGCTGAAGTAGCGCCAGATCACGGTGTAGTTGATGAAGCCCAGTGCGTTGCCGATGCCCAGGAAAGCGCCCACGCCCAGCACAGGGATGCAGAGTTTCAGGCGGTTGCCGTAGCTGTCCTGATCGATCTTGAACCAGTCGGCCAGAGTCAGGCGGGCAGAACGGAAGGCGGTATCGCCGGAGGTGATGGGGCAGACGACCACGCCGATCATGGCCAGCGCGATGCCCACGCCGCCCATGGTCTTGGAGCAGACATCATAGATGGCCTTGGACTGACCCATTGCCAGTGCCTGTGCCAGACCGGTGTTCAGGCCATCGGTGACCTCGTACAGAGAGCAGCCTGCAGCGGCCCAGATCAGGGCAATGACACCCTCGCAGACCATGGCACCGTAGAACACGAAGTGGCCCTGCTTCTCACTCTTCATGCAGCGGGCCATCAGAGGCGACTGGGTGGAGTGGAAGCCGGAGATCGCGCCGCAGGCAACCGTGATGAACATAAAGCTCCAGATGGGCGTGCCAGACGGGTGCATGCTGCCGAAGTGATCCCAGATCTCGGGGATGGTATAGGCGGGGTTGGTGAAGATGCCAAAGATGACACCGATGGCCATGATGATGAGGCAGATGCCGAACACGGGGTAGATCTTGCCGATGACCGCATCAATAGAGATAAAGGTCGCGATGAAGTAGTAGGTCAGAATGATGACCAGCCAGAACAGCAGCGAAGTCATCACGCCGGATGCACCGCTCTGGCTGCACAGCTCAACGATCAGACCGGCAGGGCCGACGGCAAACACGGTGCCCACCATGATCAGCAGCACAACAGAGAACACACGCATCACATTCTGCATCACAGGTCCTAAGTATTTGCCGGTGATCTCCGCGATGGAAGCACCGTCGTTGCGCTCACTCATCATGCCGGAGAAGTAGTCATGCACACCGCCGGCAAAGATGGTGCCGAAGGTGATCCACAGGAACACCACGGGGCCCCACAATGCGCCCTGCATGGCACCAAAGATGGGGCCAAGGCCCGCAATGTTCAGCAGCTGGACGAGGAACAGCTTCCACTGGGGCATCACGACATAGTCCACGCCGTCGTTGATGCGCACAGCAGGCGTTTCACGGTCATCCGGGCCGAAGGTATTGTCCACGATCTTGCCATAGACGAAGTATCCGCCCACCAGGATCGCAAGACAGAGCAGGAAACTAATCATACCAGAAACCTCCTTTTTGCCCCTGCCGGCCGCGGCCCCATTCTGCCGCATACCCGGGGCTCTTTTCTGGCCTCATGGTAGCACACTTTTTTCCAGCGGAGAAATATCTTTCCGGCATGGGGTCATATGGTTTCTGATATAGCTGCAAAGAATTTTTGCCGCTTTTCCGTTTATTTTTTGACCATTTATCAGCAAAAATAAAACCGGGCGCTCATTTTCGCCCGGTTTTGCATCCATTTATTGGTTTTTCTGTCAATTTCAAAGGGAGCAACCTTTGCCGTGCCTTAGCCGGAAAGCCCCTTTATTTCACGGCGGAAGCCGCTTCCTTGTGGAGCAGATCCACAAAGGCCTGCTCCTCGGGGCGCAGGCGGCCCTTGTCCGGGTAGACCAGCACATCCCGCATCTGCTGGCGCTGGGCCGGGCACCTTTTCAGCACCAGATGGTACTGCTCCAGTGCCCTGCGGGGCATGGGCGATGCCCACATGTAGGCCGTGGGCAGCCGCTGCAGGATCGAGAACTGGCTGCACCGCTCATACACATGGATGCGGCGCTCCGGGTTGACATGCCAGCGCACACCGTCGCCGCCCTCCTCGCCGGGCAGCTGGAAATCATCGTGGAGGATCTCCATATACTTGTCCAGCTCAGACAGGTCGCGGATTTCCTTCCGGGCCAGCGGGCCGTCCCGGTTGGTCAGCAGACTGTATTCAAAATCCATAATGGGTTCCATTTTCAGGCCCCGCCGGGCGCAGTAATGGGTATAGTGCTCGTCATCCTCCACGGCGTACCGCAGCAGAGCCAGATGATACCCCTGCCGCAGGACATGATCCAGCGCCTCCATGGAGCCGCCCTCCCGGATGTGGATGTGGAGCCGCTCAATGGATGCTGCCCGCTCCAGATAATCCACCGCCGCATAGGAGGCATAGGTGGCGTGGGGGATCATTACCCGCAGTTCGGCGCAGCGCTCCTGCTCCTCCTGCACGCTCCGGTCCAGCCGATCCACCTCCCGCAGCACCCGCTCGGCCTGCTCGATGAAATGCCGCCCCTGCTCCGTGGGGATCATGCCGGTGGATGACCGCTCAAAAATGCGGAGATGGTATTCTTCTTCCAGATTTTTCAGCGCCTTGCTCACGTTGGGCTGAGCGGCATACAGCCGCTTTGCCGCCGCACTCACAGACCCGCATTCCATGATGGCGACGAGATACCGCAGTTCTGTAATGTTCAACTTCTTCTCTCCTTTTGGCGTTTTTATCCCTTGCGCCTAGTTTATCAGGCGGCACACGGGGCTGTCAAGCGTTGACGGAGCCCCGCTGCCGTTTTATAATGTAAGAAACAATCTGCCCGAAAGAGGTCGAAGAGGATGGAAGAAAAAAACTACCGCGTTCTGCGCATTGAGGAGCAGCTTTATGGCTGCGAGGAGCTGCCCGAGGGCCAGCCCGTGCTCTGTGATGTCCTGCTGGAGGCTGCCGACGGCACGCAGCGGGTTCTCCCCTACCCGGATGCCGAGCTGACCCGGCTGGACATCAACGAGGGCAGCGCCGTCACCCTGCGGGATCACAGGCTGACCAAGGCGGCGCACAAGGTCTATTTCACCCGCCACGGCGAGACCGTGTGGAACGTGGAAAACAAGATCTGCGGCATGACCGACAGCCCCCTGACCGAAAAAGGCCGCGCCCAGGCCCGGGAGCTGGGCGAAAAACTCCGGGCCAGCGGCCTCCGCATCGATGAGATCCTGTACTCTCCCCTGTCCCGCGCCGCCGACACCGCCCGGGCCATTGCGGAGGCCACCGGCATTCCTGCCCGGTGCGAGCCCCGGCTCCGGGAGCAGTGCTTTGGCCGCTACGAGGGCACGCCCCGGGACGGCGAAGAGTTCCGCATTTCCAAGACCCACTTTGCCGACCGCTACTCCGGCGGCGAGAGCATGATGCAGCTGGCCCAGCGCATCTACAACCTGCTGGACGAGCTCCGGGCCAACACCGACAAGACTTTCCTGCTGGTGGCCCACAACGGCATCGCCCGGGTGGTGCAGTCCTATTTCTACGATATGACCAACGAGGAGTACGCGGCGGCAGGCATCAAAAACTGTGAGTTTGTGGAATTTACATTCTGAAAACAGAAAGGACCCACCATGGGTCCTTTCTGTTTTTGCAGTTATTCCGCCTTGCGGTAATGGAACTGCTGGTCTCTGGTGATGAACAGGCCGATGCTGACCAGCAGAGCGGCCAGCTCGGCGGCAGTCACGGCCAACCAGATGCCGTCAATGCCCAGCAGGAGCGGCAGCAGCAGAACCGCCGCCACCTGGAACAGCAGGGTGCGCAGGAACGAGATGAGCGCACTGGTCACACCATCGCCCAGGGCCGTGAAGAAGGAGGACGCATAGACGTTGAACCCCATAATAAGGAAGCTCAGGCCATAGAGCCGGAAGGCCCGGGTGGTCAGAATGAGCAGATTTTCATCATAGCCCACAAAGAAGCGGGCCACATGGGGGATGATGAACATGGAGCCGATGGTCATTCCCACTGCAACCACGCCGATGAGCTTCAGGCTCTTGCGGTAGAGGTTGTTGACCTCCTTGCGGTTATTGGCACCATAGTGGTAGCTGACGATGGGCGCACTGCCCACGGCATAGCCCACAAACACCGCCACGAACAGGAAGGATGCGTACATGATCACACCGTAAGCGGCCACGCCATCCTCGCCCGCAAAGCGGAGCAGCTGATAGTTGTACAGGATGTTCACCAGCGACATGGAAAGGTTGGTCATCAGCTCAGAGGAGCCGTTCACACAGGCTTTCAGCAGCACACCGCCCTCAAACTGCGGGCGGCACAGGTGGAGCAGGCTGGTGTTGTTCCGGTTGAGGAAGTAGAACACCGGCAGCAGGCCGCCCACCACCTGGCTGAGCATGGTGGCAATGGCGGCACCCTCCACGCTCCAATGCAGGATGCCCACCAGCAGCACGTCCAGCACCATGTTGGTGCAGCCCGCACCCACCGTGAAATAAAAGCCCAGATGCGGCTTTTCGGCGGTGACAAAAAAGCTCTGGAACATATTCTGCAGGATAAAGGTGGGCAGGCTGAGCATCAGCACCCGGCCATAACGCAGGGCGTAGTCCAGCATCTCGCCTTCTGCACCAAGCATCAGGGCCACCGGCCGGAGCAGCAGCATCCCCAGCACGGACAACACGATGCCGGCGATCAGCGCCGTTGACATGAACAGGCTGAAGTAGCGGTCAGCTTTTGCATTGTCGCCCTCGCCCAGCATGATGCCCACAATGGCGCTGCCGCCGGTGCCCAGCATGAAGCCCACGGTACCCACCAGCATGGGCACGGGCATGATGAGGTTGACTGCCGCAAAGGCCGTTTTGCCCACAAAGTTCGAGACACACAGGCCGTCCACGATGCCGTAAATGGAGGTGAACAGCATGGTGCCGATGCAGGGCAGCACAAAACGGATCAGCCGTGAATAATCAAAGTGATCCGAAAGTTGAATTTTCTGTTTTGACATGGATTCTCCTTTTTGCAGGGGTGGATCACATCATCCCGCCGGGCCGCCAGCCGGTGCAGTAGCGGGCATAATCGCGGTCGGCCTGTTTGACGTAAAGGAGGAACTGTTCCCTGCCTTCCTTGTCCGTGACCTGACGGACTTTGGTGGGCAGGCTCTGGCGCTGGAGCAGCTCCAGTTCATCGTTGAGCTCTTCCTCGGTATCAAAGGCATCCAGCTTGGTCCAGTGGGTGGCAAAGAGCCAGATGTTTGCAAGGGTGTTATTCATATTCAGTCTCCTTTTCCGGGGCATCGGCAAGGGTGCCGGCCCGGTAGAACGGCGCAATGGCGTTGGCATCGCCGTGGCGCACGATGGAATAGGTAATGTCGCAGTAGGGCTGGATGGCCGTGCTCTTTTCCACGGTGGAGATGAGCAGCACCTGCAGCTGCAGGCGGCGGAACAGCTCCATCATGGGGCGGATGCGGTCACTGGTCATCTTGCTGAAGGCCTCGTCCAGCAGGACAAGACGGATGCTGTTCTCGCTCTTCTGGTAGATCTGCAGCAGGCTGGCACAGATGGCCACATAGAAGGGAGCCTGATTCTCGCCGCCGGAGGAATCGCGGCTGACGCGGGAAAGATAGGCCTGCTGGCCCGAGACGGTGTTGGTCACCTTGATGTCATAGTCCAGATAGGTGCGGTAGTCCACATAATCCGAGAGGGTGGCACCGGAGGTGGTGCGGCCCTCCTGCCGGGCCCGGGTGTTCTCGTCCACATCGGCCATGATCTTTTCCATCAGCGCGTCCACCTGCCGCTCGTAGACGGGGTCGGCGGTGGCGGCAAGGTTGTCCAGCGAGTCGCCATCGGTCATCTGCTGGTTGCCCTTGTCCACAATGACCTGATAGAAGGCGGCCAGCTGGGGGTCACGGCTGGGTTCCAGCTCAAAGCGGTAGACTTCCTCGCCGTAGGTCAGCTGCTCCATCACCTTGTTCAGCTCCCGGAACTGGCGGCGGGCGTTGAAGATATCGTCCTTCATCCGGAAGAGGATATCCTTGCGGAAGCGGTCCTTGCAGTCCCGCTGTGCCTGCTCCAGCCGGGCGGCGTAGCGTTCCAAGTCGATGCGGACAAGGCTGTCGTGCTGGGCGCGGTACTGCTCCACCCCGGCCAGACCCAACGGATAATCGCAGACATAGTGCTCGTTGTAATCCCTCTGGGCGGGTTCCAGCGTGGAAGTGAGATAAGATCGCAGGGTATCGTCCAGCCTGGTCTGTGCCTTTTCGGCAGTCTGCGCGGCGGCACGGGCCGTGCGCCCGCCCGTCATCAGGCCCTTTTTGCGTTCCTGTGCCAGAGGCTCCAGCAGCGGGTGCTGTGCAAAGAATGCCTCTGCCGCCTCCCTGCTCTGTGCAGCGGTCTCCACGGCCTTGCCCTGCTCCGCCTCACAGGATGCGATCTGCTTTTCGCAGACGCGGATATCGCCGCCCACCTGCTCCACGGCCTTGCGGGCGGTCTCCCATGCGGCTTCCCGGGCTTCTTCCTCGCGGTAGAGCTGCTGCAGCATGGGGTTCTCGCGGCAGTCCGCCAGCTTCTGCTCCTGCGCGGCGTAGTCGGCACGGGCGGCATCCAGCGCGGCCCGGCTGGCCCAGAGTTCAGCCAGCTGTTCCAGCGCATGGCCCCGCAGGACGTTCTGGTACTGGTCGTAGGCAGATTTCAGGGTCTTTTCGGCCTGGGCGGCTTCGCGGCAGCGGTCGGCCTGGGCGGCAAGCTGTGCTTCCAGCGCGTCAGCACGCTCCCTGCGGGCATCCAGACCGATATAGCGCTGGGGCCTGCGCAGGCGTTCCAGCCGGAAGGGATGGTGGCGCAGCAGGTCCCGGGTGGCGCTGTCGGGGAAATGCTCCAGCGTATCGGGGGTGTCGCAGCAGACGATGCGGCGCAGGATGGTGTCCGCATACTGGGCGGCCAGCGGGTTCTCGCTGGTGACCTGAGCGGCAAGGCTGTCGGCGGGGGCCGTCTCTGCATGGCGGTCCGCCTTGCGGATGCCCGGGGTATCCAGCAGGCTGATGGGCCCCACCCGGTCGCCCAGCGCCACAAAGGCGCTCTTGGCGGCGGCGTAGTGGGCAGGCGGCACAAGGATATCGAACCGGCGGTCACCCAGGCAGGCCTCCACACAGTCCTGCCAGCTCTCATCAGCCACGGTCAGCAGCTCACAGAAGATCTTTGCATCCGCTGTCATGCCGCGGCTTTTCAGCTCGGCGTTCACGGCATCCCGCACTTTGGTGGCGGCATCGCCGTGGGGGTAGACCCACTTGCCGCCGGACACGGCGTTCAACTCGGCCCGCAGGGCCTCCTGCTCTTTTGCCAGATCCGCCGAAGCCTGCCGGGCAGCGAAATACTGCTCCTCCAGCGGCTTTTCGATGCGGGCCAGGGCCTCGGTCAGGGCGGGGAGATGTTCCGCCGTCAGGCGCTGGGGCCAGAGCTCCTTCTCCACCGCAAAGCCGCTGCGGTTCAGCTGGGTCAGCAGGCCGGTGATGGTATCTGCAGTCGCTTCCAAACTGTTCCTTGTCCGGGCTGCTGCATCCAGCGCGCTCTTTTTCCGGGCCAGCTCCTCGGTCAGTGCATCCAGCGCCCGGCCCGCGCCGCTGTCACCAGCCGCGCCGTGGGCCGCCAGATAGGCCCGGCGGGCTTCGGCTTCGGCATTCTTGGCGGCCTCGTATTTTGCGTTCAGATCGGCCAGCTGGCGGCGGCCTGCATCCAGATGGCTCTGCCAGGAGGCATCCTCACCGGCATCCGCTTCGGCGCGGGCCAGCAGGGCCGCACCCCAGTTGACAAGGGCATCCGTTTCTTTGGCAGCAGCTTCCCGGCCATACGCCACGATCTGTTCCAGCGCGGCGGCACGGGTCTGGGCCTCGGCCAGAACGGCGTGGAGGTTTTCCAGCTCCACCCGGTCGCCCTGCAGCGCTTCCAGATCCAGTTCAGGCTGGGGCAGGATGTACTGGTACAGGAACTCCCGGAAATTGGGGATCTCGTCCATGCTGGTGCCCATCTGGAACACTTCGTTGAACTTTTTGCCCAGCGGGCTGGAGGCGCGGCCAATGCCCAGGGCACGGCAGATGCGGTCCCGGGCCTCGCTGGGGCTGCGGGTGTAGGACAGGCGGCCCACGGCGGGCTTGAAGTCCTCCTTGGCGCTGGGGGCACCGGTGCGCGGATCAAGGAAGGGCAGCTTTTCCAGCGTGATGCCGTCCTCGGAGATGTACCAGGTCTGGTCGCCGGGGTGGAGCTCCTGCATGGGGCCCTCGGATTCCACCCGGACAGCGATGACGGAGCTGGTCCGCTTGACGGTATCCCAGAACTCGGCACCGATATATGCCACCGTGCGGCCCGGGCGGCGGTAGGCGTTCTCGCCGCGCTGCTTGGCGTGGACAGAGCCCTGCAGGGTGCGGCCGCTCTTTTTATTGCCCAGGGCATTGAAGTTGCGGTTGGTGGTCAGGCAGTAGCGGATGGCATCCAGAATGGTGGTCTTGCCCACCGCGTTGACACCGATCATATAGGTCAGACGGGCACAATCAAAGGTGACATTTTCAAAGTTGTGCCAGTTGATGAGCTTCAGGCGCTTTAATTCGATCATTCTTCTTCCTCCCCGCTGGCATCCCCGTCAGGCCGCTCGTAGAGGGCCAGTTCCTCCCTGGTGCGGCTGCTCTCGGCGGCGGCATCGGCAAGGTCTGCGTCCGGCAGGGCCAGCAGCACGGTGGGGAACACCTCGATGCGGCTGTCCAGACCGGTCAGCCGCCCCACCGGGCGGGCCAGATTATACCTGCGCAGGGTGCGCATCAGCTCCTCCAGCGTGCGCTGGTCCAGCCGCCGGGGCAGGTTCATCTTCTGCAGCTCCGTCTGCACCTCTTCCACCGTGACCAGCACCTGATCAGCGCTGGCGGCAAGGCTCTCCCGTTTTTGCAGGTAGAGCAGGCGGAGCACCAGCAGCAGGATGCTCTCGTATTTCAGCAGCCGGGCCTGACTGCCCTCATGCTCGTTGACCAGCGCCGCAGCCTGCAGCGGAGCCGGGTAAAGCGTTACCGCATAGCCCAGCGGCGCGAACACGGCCCGCACCTCGGGCAGATGATCCTGCACATAGAGGTATTTTGCCCGCTGATCCTCCACGCCGCCCAGCACAAAGCAGTGGTTGAGCAGATAGTTTGCGGTCTCTTCCAGCATTTTATTCGGTTCGGCCATGGTCAGCGTCCTCCCTGCGGGGTGTCAGAATAAACTCTTCAAACCGGAAGCCGCCCCGTTCGACCCAGTTTCCGGTAAGGGTGATATCGTAAGCCCGGCGCGGCGACTGCGAATAGGTGTGCAGGCCGATGATGCGGGCAAAATCGCGGGGGTATTCCTCCGCCAGCGTGGAAGCGGCCACCACACTGCGGGCGGCAAGGGCCTGTTTTGCCAGCAGGCCCACGTTTTCCTCGGTCACGGCCATCCGGGCATAATCCAGCAGCAATTGCTGTTCTTTGCGCAGCTGCTCCGCATCCAGCCCGGCCTGCCGCACCGGGGCCAGCGGCGTTTCGCTGCGGGGCGCGGCAGGCGGGTAGAGGGGCTTTGCCCCGAACACCGCCGCCGGGTAGAGGTGCAGGTGCTTTGCCACCGGGCCGTCATCCGGCGCGAACAGCTGATCGGGCGTTTTGATCTCCTCGGCATAGCGGCGGAGCAGAGCGGTGACACTGCCCTGTGAGGAGCGGTCGCTCAGCAGCAGGAACTGTGCCCGCTGCACGGCCCGCTTGCGGTAGCGGATGTGGCTCTGGTCGATCTGGCGCATCAGGGTGCTCATCTCTTCCAATGAATCCCGCAGCTTCTGGATGAGGGCACGCACGGCAGGGGCGGCCTCGCCGGGGGCGCAGTGCTCCACCCGGGCGTAATCCAGCGCCAGCCGGGGCAGGTGCTCTGCCTCGCAGTCGTCCAGCTCCTCCTCCAGATAGGCGCGGTAGTTGAACAGGTTATCGCTGGTCTTGAAGCGATGGTAAGCGGCAGCCACCACCTTTTCCTCGTACTGGTCGAAAAGCTCCAGCACCTCCTGCGGGGTGCGGTTGCGGGTGAGCCGGTCGATATAATGCCCGATGGACGCATTCAGCGCCCGCAGGGACTTGTTCAGTGCTTCCAGATCGGATGCCACCTCCCGCAGAACATTCTCATAGGGGCTCTTTTCCTCCCCGATGTTCTGCAGCAGCTGCCATGCCTTGTACAGCTTGCCGGTGTAGGTGACAACACGCGGGTTCAGGATCTCTTCCAGCGCTTCCAGCAGAGGGGCCACCTCAGGCACAAAGGCAAGGGCAGGCTCTTCCTCATAGCTGCCGGGCTGCTCTTCCAGCCAGCCGGTGCGGCGCAGGCGGAGCAGAAAGCCCAGCGCAAGGGTATGGGGGTCCCGGGTGGGCTGTTCTGCTTCGTCGCCCGCGTCATCGGCATCCAGCGCCAGCGGCTTTGCCAGCGCCGCAAAGTAATCCTCGGCCCGGCTCACCGCTTCTGCCCGGGAGATGGAGTAATCCGCCGTGTGGCGGCACTCCTCCCACAGCAGGAGCAGCAGCTCCGCATAAAACGCCCGGTTGGGCCCCGCCAGCGGGCGGAACAGCCGCGGGCTGACCAGTTCAAACAGCTGCATCCAAAGGTTCCTTTCTTTCGATAAAATCTATCTTTTATTGTACCACATCACAGCCTTTTTTGCATCTTTTATGGGAAAGTTGCAAACAAAAAGCCCGCCCGGAGCAAAACCGGACGAGCCCGTTTTTCTTCTCACTGCCACGACAGAGACAAATGACGGTTATTGGCAACGCAGTCTTTCAAGTACAAATTGATTAGGGTCTGGTAAGGGATGCCCACCACTTCGGCCTGCTCCTTGAAGTAATCAATGGTATTGCTGTCAATGTTAATGGTGATCTGTTTTTTCAGCGCCTTCGCATAGGGATTCTTTCTTGCATTGCTGAAATCGTACTCTTTGAGCATAACACAGACCTCACTTTCCATATCTATATTATAATTATATTATAATTATAAGTCAAGTGCTCCAGACGCAAAAAAGCCCCGGAGGGCGGCCTTTCAGCCACGCTCCGGGGAGTGTATTACTGTATCCTTATGCTTTGGTGTTAACCTGAACCACGATAGAAATGTACATGTTGCCCTTAACTGTCTTTGCGGCCACACCAACCTTGGTCCACTTGCCAACTGTGCTGATGTCCACATTCTTTTCCTCGTTGTTTATCAGGTTAAAGAACTCTTCCAACAGTTTACCGGTATACTCATTCTTGACCACGACCTTGGCCGTATAAATACCCTGATCATCACGGTCAACTTTTACTCTATGGGCAAATTTCAAAAAACCAGTGTTGATGTCTACCGCCGAATCCAAGAACTTTTCAGCTTCCTGTTTGAGCTCGGTGTCATTGCACAGCTGTGGTGCCGAACCACGCTGTTTATTGATCGTGCTCATCATCTGAGCTTCCGCCTGAGCCTCAGGGGTCGATGTGGTATCGCCGCCGCAGGCGGTGAACAGAACAAGTACCATGGTCGCCGCCAGAATCAAAGCGGCCAGTTTTTTCAGCATTTTCATGTCGGGACCTCCAGTCGTTTTGTTGTGTTTTTCATAATATGCAGGGTGCCTTTCCATTTTGAAACAGGACCCCTTCCAGCTTTATTTTATCCAACGACTGTCGCTTTTGTCAATTGCCAGCTTCACCAAACATTTTCTCCTGCTTTTGTTGTTTTTTCCAGAACGAATCTTCGCAAAGATCCTTTGCCGTGCCCGGGGCAAAAACCGGAAAATATTTCCGGCGTTTACACAATTCTACCACGATTTGGTGCTAAACTTAAGGCAATGGGAACCGCCGGGTGCCGTTCCTGAACAAGGAAAAGGAGTTTGCCCCATGCAGCACGGTTCCCTGCGCGCTCCGGTGCGCGTTTTCATGGCAGCAGTTCTGCTGTGCCTGAGCTTTCTGGCCGCGCCAAAGGCTGCGGCGGCACAATTGCAGAATGTGAACGGCATCACGCTGCTGTCCTTCGACAGCCAGCAGATCGTCTCCATCGGCAACCAGACCTCGGGCCGGTGCAGCTGGTATGCCCTGCGCTACGCCCGCACCATTCTGGATGGCAAGCCCTGCTCGGGCAGCGGGATGTGGTCGAACGGCGCGGTATGGTCTGCCGCCGGGTACTACGCTTACAGCGGCTCCCTTTCCGACTGCCTTTCCCGCCTGTATGAAGAGCTGCAGGCCGGGCGGCCCGTCATCGTACATCTGAAAAACACCGCTGTCAGCGGCGTGTCCAAGCACACCAACCGCGTGACGAGCTATGAATACCACCTCTCCGGCTCCGGCTGGAAAGAGGTCAACTACCCCCACATCGCCACCAGCAGCACCTACGGACACTGGGTGTGCGTGGTGGGCATCTCCCCCACGGCAGACCCTGAAAACCTGCGGGAGAGCGATTTCTACGCGCTGGATCCCGCGCGGGTCAGCGTGAACGGCACACTGGCCGTAACAAAGCTTTTGGATGGCACCATCTGGACTGATAACTCTCCCTTAAAAGTCGCAGCCTGACGCTCCCTTACAAAACACAACAGCCCCCGGAACATGCAGGGTTCCGGGGGCTTCGTGTTTTGTATCGGGGGTTACAGCTCCTGATAGGCGCTCATCATGGCGGGGATGAACTGCTTTTTGCGGCTGACCACGCCGGGCAGCGTCCAGCTGCCGTCGGCGGCGGGCTGGCTCTCAAAGCCGTTGCTCAGCACCTCGGCGGCGTAGCGGCCGGTGCAGATGACCACGCTCTCCTCCTTGGGCACATCGGTCAGCAGCATGTAGAGGTCCTCCACGTTCTGCTTGTTGCGGGCCTCCTCCAGATAGGGCTGGAGCAGCGCCTGGGCGGCCTGCAGGTTTTTGCGGGTCATGTAGCTGCCCTGCGCCACGCCAAAGCGGATATCGCCGCACATGAACACCTTGAAGTCCTGCAAAAAGACCTCTTCGGGGGTCTTGCCGTCCAGTTTTTCACCGGCCTCGAACATTTCGGTGGAAAACTCTTCAATGTCCACGCCTGCGATCTTGGCCAGACGCTTGGCGGCGTTTTCATCCACGGGGGTGCAGGTGGGGCTGCGGAAGGCCAGCGTATCCGAAAGGATGGCCGCCAGCAGCAGGCCCGCGATCTGGGGCGGGATGTCCACACCGTTTTCATCGTACATCTGGGTGATGATGGTGGCGGTGCAGCCCACGGGCTGGTTGCGGAAGTAGACCGGGCCGCTGGTCTCCAGACTGCCGATGCGGTGGTGGTCGATGATCTCCAGGATCTCGGCCTGATCAAAGCCCTCCACGGCCTGGGTGGCCTCGTTGTGGTCCACCAGAATGATGCGCCGCTTGCGCAGGGCAATGACGTTGCGGCGGCTGACCATGCCGCAGTATTTGCCGTCCTCATCAAGGATGGGGAAATAGCGGTGGCGCACCTTTGCCATCACCCGCAGCACATCGGCCACAGGGGTGACGAGGGTGAATTTGAGGATGTTGTCCCGGGTCATATAATAGGAGATGGGTGCACACTGGCTGATGAGCTTGCCCGCCGCATAGGTATCCACAGGGGTAGTCATAATGGCAACGCCGGTCTCATCGGCAATGCGCTGGATGGTGCGGCCCACCTTGGCCCCATTGCAGATGATGAGCAGGGAGGCTTCCTTTTCAATGGCGCAGAGCTGGCTTTCGTACCGGTTGCTCAGAATGACGATATCCCCCTTTTCCACGCTGCTTTCCAGCAGCTCGGGGGTGGCGGTGCCGATCTTGATGTGGCCGGTGGTGCAGACCGCGTCGGCATCGCCCACCACCATGGTGCCGTTCAGCGTTTCAAGGATGTTCTTATAAGAGGTACGGCTCTTGGCCAGCACTGCGGTATCGAACACATCCATGTTGGCGGTGGCAAGATCCTTCACGGTGATGATGCCCTCCAGCTCGTTGTCCGCGCTGGTGATGGACAGGGTGTCGATCTGCTGGTCGCGCATGATCTTCCACGCGCGGCGCAGGCTGGTGGAGCCCGGGATGCCCGGCATCTCGCGGTAATCCACGTCCCGGATCTTGGGGTTCACGTCGGTGCACATCCGGGGCGGCGTGACACCGAACTTTTTCAGGACGAACTCGGTCTCCTGATTCATTTTACCGGCACGGCGCGGCTCGCAGACCAGCGTGCTGGTGCGGTTTTTGAGCTCCGCATAGGCAATGGCGGAGCAGATGGAATCGGTATCGGGGTTGCGGTGCCCGATGACCACGACCTTGTGTGCTTCTTTTGGCATAGGTTGTTCCCCTCTCTGGGTCAGATTCATTTACCTTCCGATCGGCCCCATGCCCCAAACCACCGGGCACGGCTGCCAGCTACATTTTAACACATCCGGCACCGGGGGTAAAGGCGGCAGATATCTTTTTCTTGACAGCGCCCCAAAAATCGTCTATCCTTACCCTGAAATTTTTCTCTTTGGAGGTTCTCCCATGAAAAAGCAGTTCCGCGCCCTTTCCCTCTGCCTGACGCTGGCCCTGTGCGTGTCCGGCAGCACCGCCGCACTGGCCGAGGCTCCCGCCGCCACGCCCGCCCCCCAGGATGAACGTGTCATCACCGACGTAAGCCCCCTTGAGGATCAGATCCGCAACATCGTCGGTTTCACCACCAGCACCGGCGGCCCCTACGATTTTGAACAGGCCGACCATAGATCTGCCGTGCAGGCCTACGGTGCAGAACCTGCCGAGGGTGCCGTGGCCCTGCTGCGCATCTACGCCCGGGCCGAGGATCGGGGCGATGCCTCCATCAATTCCAGCGGCCACTCCTTCCTCTCGGTGCGGAACGTTTCGGACCACGACATCGAGGTGGGCGGCCTGCGGATCGCACCCAACACCGAGATGACCTTCAGCCCCCGCGGCAACCGCTGGGAGCACACCGGCATCTGGTACAATCTGGAGGGCTACTACAAGCGCTATCTGGCCGATTCCTACTACCAGAACATCTATGCTGTCCAGACCTCGCTGGATCAGGGCCAGCTGGACGTGGTCAACCGCAACCTTGCCAAATCTGACCACTGGTCGGCCTACTTCAACTGCGCCGCCTTTACCGAGAGCATGTGGAACGCTGTCTGCGCCGACACCCTTTCCGCCGGGCAGCCCTACACCCCGGAGAACCTGCGGAACGACATTCTGGCCAAGTACGGCGATCTGGCCGCGTACAACCCCCAGGTCCCCTACGACTACATTGTTTATTACGGCACCAGCCTGACCCCCAGCAAAGAGTTTGCCTGATTTTTTGATTTGTTGGATACAACATCTTGATTTTCACGTCATTCCGCGCTATCATGGGTGTGTTTGAATCCACGCGCCAAGGGAGGACACCATGACAGACGCATCGACCACATCAAGACCGCTGTTCAACCGTCAACAGCTCATTTCACTTTTCCTGCCGCTGGTGGCAGAGCAGGCCCTCAGCATCTCCATCGGTCTGGCGGACACCCTGATGGTCTCCTCGGTGGGCGAAGCCGCCGTTTCGGGCGTGAGCCTGGTGGACTCCTTCAACGTGCTGATGATCCAGCTGCTCAGCGCACTGGCCACCGGCGGCGCGGTGGTCGCCAGCCAGTACATCGGCCACCGGGAGCCCAAACGGGCCAAGGCCAGTGCCGCCCAGATCATGTTCATTATGATCTCGCTCAGCGTGGTCACCGCCGTCATCGTGGCGGTGGGGCGGCACGCCATCCTGCGGGGCATCTTCGGCTCCATTGACGCGGATGTGATGCGCTACGCTGAGACCTATTTCCTGCTCTCGGCCCTGAGCTATCCCTTTATCGGTGTGTACAATGCCGGTGCGGCTCTGTTCCGCGCCCAGGGCAACAGCAAGATCAGTATGCTTTCCAGCCTGGTGATGAACGTGGTGAACATTGGCGGCAACGCCATCCTGATCTACGGGTTTGGCATGGGCGTGATGGGTGCGGCCACCGCCAGCCTCGTGAGCCGGATGATCGCCTGCTTCACCGTGATGTTCCTGCTGCAGAAGCCGGACTGTGCGCTGCGCATCGACCATCTCACCGACCTGAAGCCTGACCTCGACCTCATCAAGCGCATCCTGAAAGTCGGCATTCCCGCCGGCATCGAGAACGGCATGTTCCAGATCGGCAAGCTGTCGGTCTCCAGCCTGACCAGTACGCTGGGCACCGCCGCCATTGCCGCAAATGCCGTGGCAGGCAACATTTCCAGCTTCCTGAACGTGCCCGCCTCCGCCGTGGGCATCGGCGCGCTGACCGTTGTGGGCCAGTGTCTGGGTGCCGGGGAAAAGGCGCAGGCCAAGCGCTATTCCCGCCTGCTGCTCCTGACCGCCTACGCCGGGGACTGGGCGATGAACCTTTCCGGCCTGTTCTTCCTGAACAAGCTGGCGCTCTCCTGGTTCAACCTCTCGCCGGAGGCCTACGGCATGGCACTGGAGCTGATGGTCTGGTTCAACGCTGTATCGCTGATCCTGTGGCCCTCCAGCTTCACCCTGCCCAACATCCTGCGCGCCGCCGGAGATGCCGCCTTTACCATGACGGTCAGCGTCATCTCCATGTGGGTGTTCCGGGTGGCCTTCTGCTACCTGATGGTGCTCAAGTTCCACTGCGGCCTGCTGTTCATCTGGATGGGCATGTTCCTGGATTGGGCCATGCGCTCGCTGTTCTTCTGCGTCCGCTTTGTCCGCGGCAGGTGGATGGAACAAAAGGTGATCTGAGTTTCCGTATATCCGGCCCTCTCCGCCATTGCAGTTCTGGCGGGGAGGGCTTTTTTGTGCAGGAAACCCGCATCCTGTCTCGTATCAATAGGCAGAAGCTTCTCTCCCCTGCATCCGCTTCCCCAAAGCATACCAAATTCCGCGCGGATGTGTTCACGATTTTGTCAGCTTTTTGTCTTGTTTTCTTCGTCTTTGCGCGGTATAATCATACGCTGCAAAGAACTTTAGGCGGGGCTGCGGCCCCCATTCCAGAAAAGGAAGTGTGTTCCATGCGCAACTTGTTTTCCCGCCATCCCGTTTCGTTCATGGCGTTTTATCTCCTGTTTTACCTTTCGGCGTTCCATTGGCTCGAAGTCCATATTGCCGTGCCCGATGTTCTGGTGCACTGCCATCTGGACGACCTGATCCCCTTTTGCAAATATGCCATCGTGCCCTACTTTGCGTGGTTTTTGTGGATCCCGTTCACCCTGTTCTACCTGCTGTGGAAAGCGCCCCGGGCCGATTTCTGGCGGCTCTGCCTTCCCCTGTTTGCGGGCATGACCATTGCGCTGGCCTGCTATGTCATCCTGCCCACCGGGCTGGACCTGCGGCCCTACCGGGTATACGGCAGCGACATCTTTGCTCAGGCCGTGCGGATGCTCTATGCCACCGACACGCCCCTCAACGTCTGCCCCTCCATCCATGTGTTCAACTCGGTCACCCTGATGATGGCCTATTACCGCAGCCGCATCTTTGAAACGCCGGGCCGCCGCTGGATGCGGCCTGCTTCCGCCGTGCTCTGCGTTTCCATCATCGCGTCCACGGTCCTGCTCAAGCAGCACAGCTGCATTGATGTATTGCTGGGCATCCTGCTGGCGATGTTCCTGGATACCGCCATGACCGCCCTGGAACGCAGCGACGCAAGAGCCTTGCAGCGGCTGTGAATCCACATAGAAAAAACGCCTCTGTCGGCCGACAGAGGCGTTTTTGCATTTTGGGGTATTACGGAGCCGGAGCAGTAAACTCTTTCAGGTGCGCTGTATCCAGCTCCTCGGCATCTTTGGCCGCTGATGTATAGGAAATTTTCAGATATTTCAGGGCCGTATCGTTTGCCAGCAGTTTTTTGCAGGTTTCCGTATCAAACGTGATGTTGTTGGTCAGATCCAGCCAGATCAGCTGCGGCATCTGGGTCAGGGGGGTATAATCCATGTTCTTATATCTTTCCCGTGCAGCCTCAGAGAGAGACATACTCAGATACTGCACACTGCTCTCCGCCAGCGGGGCAAAGCTGTCGATCTCCGGCCCATTACACAGCTGCAGAAAGCTCAGATTTTCCATCTGCTTCAGCGGTTCCAGCGATCCGATCCGGGTCACGTCCAGTCTCAGGACCCTCAAGTCAGCCCCGGCCAGCTGGGTCAGATCGACCTCGCTGCCGGTGATCCGCAGCATCTTCAGCGACTTCATCTGCGCCAGTGCCGAAAGGTCGGAGACATTGGAATCCGCCCGGATCCCGTCACTGCCATATTCCAGCTTTACCACAGAATCCAGCTTTGCAAAGGTCGGGAATGCACCGCTTTCCACACTGGGCACCTCCAGAAGCATCAGATTCTTACATTCTTCCAGACCCGTCAGATCTGTAATGGGTGGGTCTCCCCTTCTATTATTGACCGACAATACCTGCAAGCTGTCAAAATGCCGCAGATCTGCCAGAGAGGTCACCGGATCATACGTTCCTTCTATTCTGACCGCACAGGCTTCCAGCTGATCATTGCCATTAACGGTTCCCTCAATGTCTTCCCCGTCCGGTGCATCTTTGATGAGGAGATCCTCCACGCCGGTTCCGGATTTTATTGTGACCCGCTGATAGTCCCAGACATCGCTGTGATAGATATCCCCCTCCGGACGGTCGAGCCACTTCCGGACGTGTTTTTCCATCACGGGGTCCTGCCACTCAATGACATAGTCCTCCCCATGCTCAGCGTGACTGGCTGGAACCGCAAGTGTCGTCTGCTGAACGAAAACATCCTGCATCTCCGAACGGAAATTTCCCGGTCTCAGATTCAAAGAGCTTGCACATGCGCTGAACAAAAGCATTGCGCAAATCAGCAGGCTCGATGTTCTTAACATTTTACGCATAACAGGCTCCTTTCTGTTTCGGCAAAATCTCTAATTATATTTTACCATAAGTTGTTTTTTTGTAAAGAAAAAACCACGATCTTTGCACGAGCATGGCAAAGATCGTGGGTTCGCTTAAAACAGATTTTCCGGCAGGCAGATATCCTGCTTTGGCACCTTGTCCCAGGAAAAGTCTGGGATCAGGCTTTCCGGGGTGCGGGGGGCCGGTTCAGGTTGGAGACCATAGGCAAAGGCAAGCCTGCCCACGATCTCTTCCGCCGTATACTTTGCCCGCAGGTTTTCCAGGCTTTGGTCACCGTCCCGTTTGGACAGGCGGCGGCCATCGGGAGCCAGCAGGAGCGGGCAATGGGCGAACTTTGGGGCGGGCAGGCCCAGCAGACGGTAAAGATAAAGCTGCCGGGCGGTGGAAGAGAGCAGGTCCGCGCCCCGCACCACCTCCGTCACGCCCATGCGGGCATCGTCCACCACCACAGCCAGCTGGTAGGCAAACACGCCATCGGCACGGCGGAGGTAGAAATCGCCGCAGTCCCGGAGAAGGTTCTCGGTGTGGGGGCCCATACAGCCATCGGTGAAGGTGATGTCCTCATCGGGCACCATGAGACGATAGGCCGGGGCCTTCTTTTTGCGCTTTTCGGCGATCTGCTCCGCCGTCAGCCCCCGGCAGGTGCCGGGATAGATCACATTGCCGTCGGAGGTGTGGGGTGCGCTGGCGGCATGGAGCTGGGCACGGGAGCAGAAACAGGGGTAAACAAGGCCCTGTGCTTCCAGTTTGTTATAGCTCTCGGTGTAGATGGCGGCGCACTCGCTCTGGTAATAGGGGCCGTTGGGGCCGCCGCTGCTGCCGCCCTCGTCCCAGACAAGGCCCAGCCAGCGCAGGTCCTCTTCCAGTGCGTCGGCATATTTGCGGGGGCAGCGCTCGGCATCCAGATCCTCAATGCGCAGAACGATGCACCCGCCCTGACTTCTGGCGCTGAGCCAGGCCAGCAGGCTGCAGGCCAGATTGCCCAGATGCAGCCGCCCGCTGGGGCTGGGGGCAAAGCGCCCGGTCACAGCGCTCACAGGCCCAGCTTCCACTCGCCGTCCACAGGCTGGGAGATGGGCGTGTTATAGAACTCGGCCACGGCCTTTGCCATGTACTCGGCATCCTTGCAGCTGGCGGTCTCCATTGCGGAATGCATGGCCAGCTGTGCCAGACCGATATCCACCATGGGGATCAGGATCTGGTGGCCCAGCAGGTTGCCCAGCGTGGAGCCGCCGGGAACATCCGCGCGGTTTGCGGCCACCTGCACCGGCACACCGGCTTTTTTGCAGATCTCGGCAAAGGCAGCGCCGGTAAAGCCGCTGGTGGTGTAGGTCTGGCGGGCATTGTACTTCAGCAGCACACCGCCGCCCATGACCGCCACATTGGCGGGATCGCTCTTTTCGGGGTGGTTGGGGTGGGTGGCGTGGCCATTGTCGGCGCTCAACAGCAGGCTGTTGGTGCAGGCACGGATGCTCTGCTCCCGGGTGACCCCCAGCTTTTCCTCAATGCGGGCCAGCACATTGGCCATCAGGGTGCCCTGTGCGCCCTGCCGGCTGGAGGAGCCCACCTCCTCGTTGTCGAACATGACCCACATATCACCCCGGCCTTCCTCCTCGCCGCGGCCCTGCAGGAAGCCCCACAGGGTGGTGTAGGCGCATTCCAGGTCATCGATGCGGCCGGACATGAAATATTCGCCCTTCAGGCCCACGCGCTCGGCCTTTTCCCGGGTGCAGAGCACCAGGTCAGCGTCCACGATGTCCTCAGCCTTGACCCCGGCCTCCTCAGCCAGAGCGTCCCGCAGGGTGGAGCCTGCCTCACCAAAGATAGGCTGCAGATCCACCTGAGGGTTGTACTTCATGCCATTGTTCAGGTCACGGCTGAAGTGGATGCAGAGGTTGGGGATGACAGCCAGCGCCCGGTCGGGGTGGACCAGCAGGCTCCGGATGCCGTTCTCCGTGCGGACCAGAATGCGGCCCGCCACGCTCAGGGGACGGTCCAGCCAGGTGGGCATGATCATGCCGCCGTAGCCCTCGGTCTCCGCCTTGGCAAAGACTGCGTCCTTGCCGCCGTCCAGCTGCTTGATGCGCCAGGTGGGAGAATCGCTGTGGCTGGCGGTGACATGCCAGCCGGTCAGCTCGCCCTTGGGCATCCGCCATGCCAGCACGGCAGAGCCGTTGCGGGTGGTGTAATATCTGCCGCCGGGCACCAGCTCCCAGGCTGCGCTCTCGGGGCAGTTCTGGTAGCCGTTCTCCTCCAGGATCTTCACAGCCGCAGCCGTGGAGTGGAAGGCGCTGACACCGGCGTTCAGGAAATCGAAGAGACCTTCGACGGAAAAGGTGTTATTCTGCATTTTATGTTCTCCTTTATTTTCAGGTTATCCGCTGCTAAACCTCTCCGTCATTGCTTCGCAATGCCACTTGTCCGGGTTGCGGCTCCCAGCATTCACTTCGTGCAAAGTATTGCACTTGTGCCTTGTTGGCCGCTGCCCCAACAACAACTCCCTTCATCCGCCACTGGCGGCGGTTGTTGTTGTTGCCTGATAGGAGAGGCAGAGACCTTTCTTGGCTCCCCTGTCAGGGGAGCTGTCGCCGCAGACGACTGAGAGGTTTCGCCACAATTATACCGTTTCTCTTATCAAAAAGCAATCACACAGGGGCCATCTCGGCAAGCTGCTGTTCCAGCGCGCGGCGGAGCTGGGCGGCGTGCAGGCCGCAGACCAGCTGGACCCGGGTACCCTGCACCACAAGACCTTTATGGGACAGGGAGAGCAGCGCCCCCATATCCAGCAGCGAGGCATCCCGCACCGTGAGCCGGAGGCGGGTGAAGCAGTTTCCCAGCTGGGCGATGTTCTCCGGCCCACCCAGCGCGGCAATGAACCGGCACACCTCCTGCGGGTCGGCGTAGGGGGACTGGTCTGCGGAGAGGTCTGCTTCCCGGCCCGGGGTGGGCAGATCCTTTACTTTGATGAGGATGCTGAACACGACAAAGTAGGTCAGGATCTCCGCAAGGCCCAGCAGATAGAGCAGCGGCAGGTTCTGCAGCTGCTCCCCGGCGCTCAGGTTGAACACCAGCGACCCCAGCAGGTTGGAGGTAAAGGCCCGGACATGCAGGACATGGAGCAGCACCATAAAGCCGCCCGTAATGACCGCATGAGCCACCCAGAGCAGGGGCGAAACGAAGCAGAACAGAAAATCAATGGGTTCGGTGATGGAGGCCACCGAGGCCGTGACCGCCAGTGGGATCATAGCGGCGGCGGTACGGGCACGGTTCTCCCTGCGGGCCGTGAAGATGAAGGCCGCTGCAATGCCCAGATAGCCAAAGGTCTTGGTGAAGCCGGTGTACATCCAGACGATGCCGTCTGAGAGGGGCAGACCCATGGTGTACTCGGTCATGCAGACGGTGTAAGCACCCGTGTAGGTCACAGAGCCTACGGTCAGGCTGCCGCCCAGCGAAGAGAACTGGAAGGGCATATAGATGAGGTGGTGCAGGCCGGTGGGGATGAGCAGCCGTTCCAGAAAGCCGTAAAGGAACACACCCGCGTTCCCTGAAGCCGCGATCCAGCCCGTGAGGGCGCTGACCGCCCGCTGCAGCGGCGGGCAGACGAAGCAGAACCCCAGCCCCAGTGCCACCGCCAGCGCCGACAAACACAAAAACGACCACCGCAGGCCCGAATAGAGCTGGGTGATCATGCCATAAAACTGCTTTTCGCAGGTGCGGTTGAAAAGCCACGCCGCCGCAAAGCCCAGCACGATGCCGCTTGCCACGCCGGTGTCCACCACCTGAATGCCCAGAATGGTGGTCTGGCCCGTGCCCGCAAGGCCGGTCATCCCGTTCGGCTGGGCAAGCAGTCCCAGCGCTTCCAGCGCGGTGTGGTTGGCTGTGAGGAACACCAGGTAGGCCATCAGCGCCAGCAGGGCGGCATCCTGCTTTTCGGTTTTGGCGCGCACGGCAGCCACCCCAACGCAGAGAATGACGCTGAGGTTGTTGATGAGCACCATCATCCCGTTGTAGAGCAGCTGACCCACCAGCTGCAGCGGAGCCCACTGCAGCACCGGCAGCGCCTGACACAAGGGCTTGCTGGTGAGCAGCGCCCCCAGCACCAGCAGCAGGCCCGCCGCCGAAAGATAAGACAGCGGCGACAGCAGCGACTGTGAAAAGCGTTCCAGCTGCCGCAGGAATTTCTGCATCCGTTTCTCCCCCTTTTCCCGGTTCTTCACCCATTTTCTCCAGTTTAACCATGGCCGGATTATACGCGCCAGCGCAAAAAATGTCAATCCCGCCCGACTGAGAAAAAAAGGGCAAAAGTTTGTATAGTTTGCACAGCCGGGGTGAAAAATCGTCCTGCGCACGCCGATTGACAACAGCCCGGCAGAACAGTATACTAGAAATGTACCAGAGCAGTTTCTCCGGCAGATGAGCCGGAACACGATAAAAGGAGGCTTTCCTATGATTCGCAAGCGTATTCTTTCCCTGCTGGTCTGCGCCGCCCTGCTGTGCGGCGTGCTGGCAGGCTGCAGCACCTCTTCCGGCAGCACTGCCGCTTCCGGCTCTTCCGCTTCTGCAAGCGAGAGCATCCCCTCTTCCACCGTGACCGCCGACACTGGCAAGGTGGGCCCGCTGGACGCAGGCGAGAACTCCCTGTTCTCCCTCTCTGACCCGGACGATGCCTTTGCCCCCTGCCTCGGCTGGGGCCCCGGCGTGTCCGGCTGCTCGCTGAAATCCGTCATCGCGGCGGCTTCCCTGCTGAAATGGGCCGATGGTTGCAACATGAGCATCCAGCCGGTCAACGACATCAAGGATGCCTATACCCAGTGGTTCGACAGCCTGAGCGCCGATGACCAGCAGAGCTTTGCCGATGCCTGGCCGCTCATCAAGGCCGATGCCGAGATCCTGCTGACCGACAAGGACAGCATGACCGGCCGCATCGAGGATGCCGGTCTGGATGCCAAAGAGCTGCCCGGCTGTTCCGAGGAAAACTGGAAAGCCCTGGCCGATGTCATTGACGTACTGGTCCCGGCTTCCAGCGAGTATTGAGCGTTCCGTCTGCCCCTGAATGCAAGAGACATAAAAATAAGCCCGACGTTGTCGGGCTTATTTTTATGTTCAGATCTTCTTCAGGTTGTAATGGCGGGTGCCCATGCCGATCTTTTCGGCCTGCTCCAGCGTGGCCTTCCACTCGATATTGGGGTTGGAATCCTTGAAGTTGTCGTGGTGGCAGTTCCAGCCGGGCTTTGCAAGGTTCTGGCCCAGCT
>ENA-OQNN01000642-OQNN01000642.1-human-gut-metagenome-genome-assembly--contig:-NODE-642-length-32725-cov-6.932511_pt1 | contig 32725 bp, 28 predicted proteins | sample MGYA00242624_ERZ504870 | MGnify/ENA primary metagenome ERZ504870 (study PRJEB26092, sample SAMD00036379) | human gut metagenome | host: Homo sapiens | study: EMG produced TPA metagenomics assembly of... | reverse complement strand
TTCCCATTCCGAACACGGAAGTTAAGCTCCTTTACGCCTAAGATACTTGGTCGGTGACGACCTGGAAAAATCGGTAGATGCCGGCATCTTTTCTTTGAGGCGAATCGTTCAAGATTCGCCTCTTTTTCGTTTCTTCCCTCTGTGGGCCATTAGCTCAGTTGGTTAGAGCTCCCGGCTCATAACCGGATGGTCCTGGGTTCGAGTCCCCGATGGCCCACCATATCTGAAAAAGGTCGTTTTCCTTGCTATTTGGCGAGGAAAACGATTTTTTTTAAATGACTTCTTTACAAAAAAAGCTTGAATCGGCTCTTTATTCTGGTTATACTAAAAATAGAACAGAGTCGATAAACAGCTTTGAAGGAGGAATTTTTATGCAGAAAACAAAGAAAACCATGGCAGGACTGCTTGCCGCAACCGTATTACTGGGGGCAACTTCGGTTTTGCAGGCAATCCAAATTGAACCTGTATCAGCAGCCAGTGATCCGGTGAAAATTATGGCAATGGGTGATTCTATCACACATGGATATATCAATGGCGACAACGGCTATCGAAAGTATTTTTGCTACGACTTGCAGCAAAACGGCATTACTAATTTTGATATGGTAGGGCCAAATAATAATTGGTCGGACAGTGCAACGTATGATTGGAACGGCACAACCATTACCTATGACCCAGCACATGCCGGTTACAGTGGTTATGCGATTCAAAAAATTGGTAGTCGGCAAGGCTTACAGGAAACCATTTTCGATACTACTTATGTGAATGGTGATGTTTCTGGCAATATGATGGAAGCTTATCAGCCGGATGTCATCATGCTGCAAATCGGCACAAATGACGTTCTGGATGCTCAATTGACCGGAATTGGCGACCGTTTGGAAGAACTGGTGGACAAGTTAATTCCGTATGTTTCTGGTGATGGACAGGTGCTCTATCTGGCATCCATTCCAAATATTGATGCGATAGAACGCTATGATTGGTTGGGTGCATATGAATGGACTTATGGCGTTTCTTATAAAAGTGACCCAGAAAAATTTGTTGCAACCGTGCAGGCTGCAGTGGATGATTACAATACGATTGTAAAGAATCTGGTTGCAAAGAAGCAGGCGGAAGGAGCACATATCGAATTTTCTGATATTAACAGCACAATTGATATTTCTGCTGGCGATTTGGAAGACGGCGTGCATCCAAGTGAACAAGGCTATGCAAAAATGGGGCAGTATTGGTCGAATCTGTTGACCAAAACCTATTTCCATGGCACGGTGACTCCGACAACTACACCTGCAACGACAGCAACAACGACAACTACAACTGAAACCACTACTACGACGACAGGAACGACAACTGCAACCGATTCCACACCTGCGGAAACAACCACTTCTGCACAGACAACCACCACTGCGAAACCGCAAACCAATCCATCCGGTGATGCTGCATTTACGTTGACGGATGTTGCCTTTGATACAGATATTGACTTGCAACCATATTCTGACATCACTTCCATTGATGTGATTTTCTCCGCTGCGGATGGTGCATTTTATAATGGTAGCGTGACATTTGATGGCTGGAATGAAGCGACCAGCTTTACCAGTACAGACTTGAAAAATCAAATGCTGACGGTTACACCATCCAAGGAATATGGCAAGATGACGGTTCGTAAGTATTTCGGTGATGTGACACTGGAAAAGGTGATTGTGCATACAAAGGGTAGTGCAGAATCTACTACCACAACGAAAGTAACTACTACAGAAACAGCTGTTACTACCACAGAAGCAAAAACAACAACAGAAACTTCTACGACAACAACACCAGTTGTTACAACAACCATGGTTACGACTGTAACAGAAGCTGTAAATGGCGATGTCAATGGAGATGGAACGACGGATTTAACGGATTTGGTCATGCTGCAAAAGTATCTGGTTCGGAAGGGAACGCTGATCGCAGAACAGAGCAGCCGAGCAGATTTGAATGCAGATCATGTTTTGAATGTTGTGGATGCCATGTTGCTCCGGCAGTTGCTGTTGAAACATGCATAACATCAAAAATTGAAGAAAATCATCGAAAAAACAGCAGTTGGAAAAACCAGCTGCTGTTTTTGTTAGAAATAAAAAATCAAATTGGTTTCAAAGAACGAGCCGCAGGCGACGAAAAAGTTTTTCGGTGCAGCAGTTTTTCAAAAATGCTGCCGAGGTGTGGGCGAGCAGCCCACATTTGCGGAGCAAATTAGACTTGTGAATAAAACTGCAACAAAAATCTAAGAGCAAATCGAAAGAATCGTGGTTTTGAATGATGAGCCGCAGGCAAAAGCAGGGGTGGAACCCCCTTTTGCCGGATGTGAAAGACCGTTTTCCCTAAGAACATTCCATTTGAACAGTAAAATCTCCCCTTGCAATCCCCCCTTAAAATCCATTTTTCAGGAAATGCAGCTTTTGCAAAAATCAGAAAAAATAGAAAAATTGCTTTTGCAATCAAGAAACTTTGTGAATTTCTTGACAACAGACCACGAAATCTGGTACAATAAGCGTATAGGAAGGAAAATCAGTTTCCTTTTTTCCGGCGAGCATCTGGCAGAACCGCTGGAAATAAGCATAAGAATCGAAAGGACTTGATGAACATGGGTTTGACCTTAACCGAAAAAATCCTGAAAGCACATCTGGTAGAAGGCGAAATGAAAAAGGGTACCGAAATCGGAATCCGCATTGACCAGACTTTGACACAGGATGCCACCGGTACAATGGCATATTTGGAATTTGAAGCAATGGGCGTTCCAAGAGTACGGACAGAACGCAGCGTTGCCTATATCGACCACAACACTTTGCAGAGTGGTTTTGAAAATGCAGACGACCACCGCTTTATCGGCAGCGTTGCCAAGAAGCATGGCATTTATTTCTCCCGTCCAGGCAATGGTATTTGCCATCAGGTACATCTGGAACGGTTTGGCGTACCGGGTAAAACCTTGATTGGTTCGGACAGCCATACCCCGACTGGCGGCGGTATCGGTATGATTGCAATGGGTGCAGGCGGTCTGGACGTTGCAGTTGCAATGGGCGGCGGTACTTATTATATTACCTGCCCGAAGATTGTAAAGGTAGAATTGACTGGTAAGCTGTCCCCGTGGGTTGCTGCAAAGGATGTCATTCTGGAAGTTCTGAAGCGGCTCTCTGTAAAGGGCGGCGTTGGAAAAGTCATTGAATACTGTGGCGAAGGCGTCAAGACCCTTTCCGTTCCGGAACGTGCAACCATCACCAATATGGGTGCAGAACTGGGTGCAACCACTTCTATTTTCCCGTCTGATGAAGTTACCAAGCAGTTCCTCGAAGCACAGGGCAGAGGCGAAGTTTGGACAGAACAGAAGGCTGATCCGGATGCCGTTTATGATGAAGTCGTTACCATTAATCTAAGCGAATTAGTGCCGCTTGCTGCATGTCCGCATTCTCCGGACAATGTAAAGAGCGTTGCAGAAATCGGCAAGCTGAAAATCGACCAAGTTTGCATCGGTTCTTGCACCAACTCTTCTCTGTTGGATATGATGAAAGTTGCCTATATCTTAAAGGGCAAGACCGTAAATCCAGATGTTTCCCTGTCAATTGCACCGGGTTCCAAGCAGGTTCTGACCATGATGGCAGAATTGGGCTTGCTGGAAATTATGATTGATGCAGGTGCAAGAATTCTGGAAAGTGCCTGCGGCCCGTGCATCGGTATGGGACAGTCCCCGAACTCCGGTGGTATCTCTCTGAGAACCTTTAACCGGAACTTCCTCGGACGGTCTGGAACAAAGGATGGACAGATTTATCTGGTTTCTCCGGAACTGGCTGCTTATTCTGCATTGACTGGTTACCTGAGCGACCCAAGAGAACTGGGCGACATGCCAACCTTTACCTTGCCAGAAAAGTTCAAGGTTCATGATAACATGATTGTAAAGCCAGTACCGGCAGAAGAAATGGACAGCGTAGAAATTCTGAGAGGGCCAAACATCAAGCCGTTCCCGGAAACTGCTCCGCTGGAAGCAACCATTTCCGCTGGCTGCTCGCTGAAGGTTGGCGATAATATCACCACCGACCACATTATGCCGGCTGGTGCAAAGATTCTGCCGCTGCGGTCGAATATTCCGGCAATCTCGCAGCACTGCTTCACAGTTTGTGATGAAGCATTTCCGACCAGAGCCAAGGAAATGGGTAAGAGCATCATCGTTGGTGGCTCGAACTATGGACAGGGTTCTTCCAGAGAACACGCAGCCCTCGCTCCGCTGTATTTGGGCGTAAAGGCAGTTCTGGTGAAGAGTTTCGCAAGAATTCACCGTGCAAACCTCATCAATGCTGGAATTCTTCCGCTGACATTTGTCAACGAAGCAGACTATGAAAAGATTGCACAGGGCGATGAACTGGAACTGGCAGATGTTCGGAAGCACATTGAAAACGGCGAAACAACCCTGACACTGGTCAACAAGACCGCAGGCGTTGAAATTCCGGTATTGTGTGAACTGACCGGACGGACAAAGGATATTATTCTGGCAGGCGGTCTGCTGGATTATACCAGAGATGCACTGAGCAAGTAAGCTGTCGCAAAATTGCACTTTTTCGGAAATATCGTGAGAAATTCTGACCGAAAGGGAACTTTACAAGAATGAAATTGCATTCCCTCAATCGAAATGAATTGAAATATCTGGTCATCATCGCCATGTTGATTGATCATATTGCATGGGCATTTGTCCCGACTGCATCGCTGTTGGGGCAAATCATGCATATCATTGGGCGGCTGACTGGCCCAACGATGGCATATATGCTGGCGGATGGGTATTATTACACCCGCAGCGTGGAAAAATATGCGTGTCGGCTGGGCATATTTGCTTTGTTGTCTTGGATTCCGTTTTCCTATTTTGAACTAGGATATATTGGCTTGCAGTTTGGTGTGATTTATACATTGCTGCTGAGTCTGCTTGCCATCTGGCTATGGGATAAAGGCAGGTGTCCGCAACCGGTTAAGGTGTTGGGCATCATCGGGCTTTGTATCCTGTCCCTGTTCGGAGATTGGGCAATTTTTGATATTCTCTATGCGTTGTTCTTTTTCTGTTACCGGAATGATCTACGGAAAAAGTGGACGGCATTTTGTATGCTGACGCTGTTCTGCTGCGGAAATATGCTGGCAACGACACCTTGGTGGCTGGCATTCTTTCAAGTCGGAATTTTTCTGGTGTTTCCACTCATTCAGTTTGGATACAACGGAAAGAGCGGCAGCAAGAAACCGTTTCACAAGTGGTTTTTCTATGTGTTCTATCCGCTGCACCTGTTAATTTTAGGTGTATTGCGGTGGGTGGTGTTTGCATAAATGGCACAAGATACAGAAAATAGAATTGATGGACAGATTGAATCTGCATCGAAACCGCAACGCTGGAACAAACGGCTGATTGCCATCGGTGTAATCGGGAGTTCTCTTTTGATTGGCATTCCGATTATCGAATATGGTATAAAGAGGAGAACCAAATCACTGCTGGAGTTTTTCCGGATTTTTCGAGAGAATCCCGTTTGGACGATGGGGTTTTTGGGAATCCTAACTCCCATTACTGGTATCTTATATATACTGGCTCGAAAAATCACAAGAAAGCCGCATACACATTTGCTGGAAGGTTGCATCATACTGGCAGGGTTGCTGATGGGCATCGGATTTATTGCGATTCAGGAACTGCTCTAAACGGACATCACAGAACGACAGGCAAGAAATCGACAGACGTTTTGTAGAAAAAAGCGTGTCGGCAAGGACAACCATGCCGACAGAACCGCTTTGAAAAAATTGTTGCAGCGTCAACAATGAGAAAATCTGAGGAGGAAAAACAATGGCAAAGATTCAAATGACAACGCCGCTGGTAGAAATGGACGGCGACGAAATGACCCGAATTCTGTGGCAGTGGATCAAAGACATCCTGCTGACACCGTATGTAGATCTCAAGACCGAATATTATGATTTGGGTTTGGACTATCGGGAAAAGACAAAGGATCAGGTTACCATTGACAGTGCAAACGCAACCTTAAAGTATGGCGTTGCTGTAAAGTGTGCAACCATCACCCCGAATGCTGCAAGAATGCCGGAATATCATCTTTCCCAGATGTGGAAGAGCCCGAACGGTACGATTCGTGCAATTCTGGACGGTACGGTATTCCGCACCCCGATTCTGGTAAAGGGTATTGAACCGTATATTCCGACTTGGACAAAGCCGATTACAATTGCTCGTCACGCTTATGGCGATGTTTATAAGAACACCGAAATGAAAGTGAAGCAGGGTTCTAAGGCAGAATTGGTTGTTACCAATGCAGAAGGCGAAGAAACCCGTCAGCTGATTTTTGATTTCAAGGATACAGACGGCATTGTTCAGGGTCTGCACAACAAGAATAATTCCATCGCTGGTTTTGCACGGGCTTGCTTTAACTATGGTTTGGATTTGAAGCAAGATGTTTGGTTTGCAACCAAGGATACCATTTCCAAGCAGTATGACCACACCTTCAAGGACATCTTCCAGGAAATCTTTGATGCAGAATACAAGGAAAAGTTTGCAGAAGCAGGCATTGAATACTTCTATACCCTGATTGATGATGCTGTTGCAAGAGTGATTCGTTCGCACGGCGGTTATATCTGGGCTTGCAAGAACTATGACGGCGATGTCATGTCCGATATGGTTTCCACTGCTTACGGTAGCCTGGCAATGATGACGTCTGTTCTGGTTTCTCCGACTGGTATTTACGAATACGAAGCTGCACACGGTACGGTTCAGCGGCACTATTACAAGTATCTGAAGGGCGAAGAAACTTCAACCAACTCCGTTGCAACCATCTTTGCATGGACAGGTGCACTGCGGAAGCGGGGCGAACTGGACAACCTGCCGGAACTGATGCAGTTTGCTGACAAGCTGGAAGCTGCAACCATTCAGACCATCGAAGACGGTGTCATGACAGGCGACCTGTATTTGATTTCCAAGCTGGAAAACAAGAAGAAGGTAAACTCCAAGGAATTTTTGGAAGCCATCCGGGAACGTCTGGACGCAGCGATGCAGTAAATTAACAGCAGTATAAAAAGAATAGGAGTGCAATCCAATGATGCTGAAAGAACCGGTTTCTGACTCTGTTGTTCGGAGACTGCCACGCTATTATCGCTATCTTTCGGAACTGGAGCGAGCAGGTGTCGAACGCACTTCCTCGCAGGCACTGGCAACACAGCTCGGCTCGACTGCATCACAAATTCGTCAGGATTTAAACTGTTTTGGCGGATTCGGACATCAGGGCTATGGCTATCATGTATCAGACTTACGGACACAATTGGGCAGAATCATCGGACTGGAACAGTGTATGCCGGCGGTTTTAATTGGAGCCGGTCATTTGGGCAGCGTGATTGCCGTCAACATTGATTTTCCAGCCTATGGATTCTATCTGACAGGCATTTTTGATATTGTGCCAACGGTTTGCGGGCAGGTGCTGGGCGGATTGACAGTGCAGCATATGACGCAGCTTTCTGATTTTTGCGAGCAGGTGCATCCAGCAGCAGCGGTACTTTGTATTCCGGAACACGCTGCACAGGCGGTTGCGGATGATTTGGTGCATCTGGGCGTTCATGGATTTTGGAATTTCAGTCACTGTGATTTAGAAGTTGACCGAAACACCATCCAAGTTGAAAATGTTCATCTGGGAGATAGTTTGATGGCGTTATCCTATCGGCTGCACCAAGATGGCGGAAACGAATAGTATGAAAAAAGCAGGAACTGACGAAATGCAGTTTCTGCTTTTTTTTAGAATTTATATCAAAATATGTAAAATATTACAAGGATAGAACCGGAAATTTGTGGGGATTTGCTGAAAAATGAAAAAATGGTTGATTTTTCCGAATGCGTGTGCTATAATAAAAACAATCAGATGGCAAAAAGTGGGCGACGAAATGGAAAAAGCGTCGCTTTCTGCGTCTAAATTGTGGAAATAGGAGGAAATCAGAATGAAAATGAAGAAAATGTTGGCAATTCTGGCAGCTCTGAGCGTATTGGGAACAACTGGTTTGACCGTTGGGGCAGAAGATACGGCTACCACGACCGAACCGGCAACCGAAGCAATCACCACGACCGAAACCGAGGCAGAAACGACTGCTGCGGAAACAACAGCGGAAACTGAAACAACTGTGGGAACAGCTGCTGCGGAAGAAAATCAGACTGTAAAGGAAGAGGGAACTAAGAAAGTTCTTACTTCAAAAACGATTGATTTTGGGCAGCACACCTCAGATCCAAATGTGTTTACAGATGAAACTTTGTCTGTAGAAGTTTATTACCTTTTGAATGAAGAAGAAGGACCTGTTTATCTTTCTATTTCAATAAATGGTGTTGCATCTAACTTGACAGGTATTGTTGTAAAGAATTCCTCTCTTGCAGGTGACCCGCCGAGCATTGAAGCTCTTTGCAACATTGATAACTACTTTAAGCAATCTGGAGAAAATTCCATTTCCATTAATGTATGTGGGACATGGACAGAGTATGATTATGTAGATGGTCAGTTTGTACCAGCTGGCACAGCACCGACTACAACCGCCGCTACTACAGACATCACAACGACGACAACCACCACAACAACGGGAACAAAGGAAGAAGTTGTTACTGGGGATTTCGTTCTGGATGGTGTAACATTGACACCAAAGGTAGAATATAGCAACAAAGAACCGGGCTTAGATGAAGCATGGTTGTATTTGAATATTTATTCTCAAGATGGGACATTGTTGGTTTCTGTTCCTGCCGATACATATGTTGCTGATGATGGAAGACCGGAGAATTATGGAAAAGTCGGTAGATATTTGGTTAAAACCGGTTCAAATACGATTACTGTAATTGATTACAGTGGTTCTACTGTAAAGTACCACTCCTATGTTTTTGAAAACGGCAAGTTTGTATCCACAGGAACAACAACCGATGATAATCAGGAAAAGACTTTCACAGTTGAAATTCCGACCAGCTATGTCAAAGCTTTTTGTTACAAAAGAGGTCAGGAAATTACAGAAAGTAATTATAAAGACAGCATGGTTATTAGCTGCACAACTATTACAGGTTGCACGAATGGGACAGTAAGCATTGTGCCAAACGGTTATTTTGTAGGCGGATTTTTGGTAAAGGATGCAAAGCCAGGAACGATTACAATTACTGGTACAACAGGAACATTTTCTTCAAGTGAAGATCCGAATGTCAATACCAGCCATGGACAGTGTGGTGCAGGAATAGGTGATCGTTTAGATTCCTTTACTGTAACCGTTACCATTGACGAAAACGGTAACATTGTAACAGGTGGTAGTGATAATGGAGACAGTGGCAAGACCGACAACGGTTCTGCAAGCAATGCTCCTGCTACAAAGAACACCTCCGGCACACCAAAGACCGGTGACATGACCACCGTTCCAGCGGTTGCAGTGGGTCTGACCTTAACGGCTGCTGGTGTGGTTGCATTCATCAGCAAGAGAAAGAAGTAAATCGCACGAATCATTTTTCTATTTGAATCAAAAACCGCCGCAGGATGGACGATTTCCTGCGGCGGTTTTGTTCTGTAATTATGCGAATTTTTTCAGAAATGCTTCTGGTTTTTGTTCAATCATGCGATTTGCAACAGCATCACACGTTGCAATCAGCATCCGTTCATAGGTGCATTGCAGTGGGGAAACCTGATTTTCATCGCCGGTTTCCAGCCGATTCATACAGCCGCAAGCGTTCGTGCAGCGGTTTTTCAAGGCACATTCCTGACAGCGGTTCGGCGTTGCCTCCCGATGAATCAACTTCCGAACTTTTTCCTTGTCCAGCCCGTGAAAAACATCGCCCAGCAGATAATCTGGGTCGTTGATGAATTGCGTGCAGGGATACAGCGAGCCGTTTGGTGTAACGGGCATCTGCCGTAGACCTAAATGGCAGCGTTCACCGGAGCAGTGTCCCCGAATGCTATCCTGAATTTTCCCGTCAAATGTTCCGAAGTAGAACGGTGTTCCCTGTAGAAATTGCTGTTCGTAGAAGTCTGCCGTTTTCTGTAACTCTGTCTGTAACTGTTCCAGATGGGCATCTGTCCAGTGTACCCGTTTTCCATATGCAAGGGTTGCATTCATGTTGCGAAAGCCAAGCCGATACAGATATTTGACGGAGTCGGTGTAGGTGTCGACTGCCTCCGGAGCAATCGTCATCATCGCATAACTGTTCGGGAGTTGTTCCAGCAGCAATTTTGCATTGCGTTCCAAGTCGGAGAATGTTCCGCTGCCGTCCCGATACCGCCGGCAGCGGTCTTGTCCTGTGCCGTCAAACGATAAACCAATCTGCATCCCGATGGATTTTGCATACTGAATGAACTCCTTGTCCAACAGGGTGCCGTTGGTGGTCATCTTGCATTGAAACGGGATACCAGTTTCTTTGGCATGCTGTTGACAGCGAGTAACTGCTTTTTGTAGCAAACCTTTTTCCAGCAGTGGTTCTCCGCCGAAAAAACAGATACCAGCAGTTGTTCCGTTCTGAAAGATATAGTCGCAGGCAGCGTTTAAGACGGTTTCGGACATGACACAGTTTCGTTTTTCGTGAACGCAGTAGCTGCAATCTAGATTGCATTGGTCAGTGAGGTGGAGTGTAACGTGCAAGAAAACGCCTCCCTTATGGCTGTTCTGGGGCAGCAGTTGTGGTGGTTGTAGTCGGTTGTGGTGTGGTAAGAGCCCCTTCAAACATGGGTTCTGTTGTCATGGTTGTAGTGGGTTGTGGTGTCGTGAGAGCCCCTGCAAGCATTGGTTCAGTTGTCGTAGTTGTAGTGGATTGTGATACAGGGAAAGTTCCTTCCAGTATGGTTGTCGTTTCCTGTGGTATGATAATGTCTCCGGCTAATGTCGTAGGTTGCGGTGTTGTGAGAGCGCCCTCAAACATGGCTTCTGTTGTGGTGGTTGTAACAGGTGGTGTGGAAATCGTTGTTTCCTGTGGAATTGATGCCGCTCCGCTCATTGCGGTTGTGGTTTGTTGCGTTGTGGTCTGTGCAGTCGTGGTGGTTGTGCCGAGTTGCGGTGGGTCAACTGGTGTGACGGGTAAGTTTCCGCATCCGTTTAAGAGTGCCGTTGCAGCAAGTAGCGTTGCTGCTTTTGCCAGATAGGCAGGAGCTTGATACTCCTTCATCGGTTTCCATTGCATAATGCAACATCCTTTCTTTCTTTTTTCATAAAGCATTCCTAAAATATCAGGAATCCGAACTTGTCACCGCAATATCCGATTCAGAAACATCAATCTCCCCAGCCAATTGCAGCAGTTCTGATGTGGTTGAAGTGGTCGTTGTTGTCGGAGCAGTTGTTTCAACTTCTCCGGCAAGTGCTGTTTGCGTTGGTTCAGAATCAGATGGCTGTCCGCTGCATCCGCCGAGTACAGTTGCAACAGCGAGCAGGGCAGCTGCTTTTTTCAGATAGGCAGGCAGTTCCGCCTTGGAAACAGGACTCCATTGCATGGCAATTCTCCTTTGAAACAGAAATTTTAGAAATTACTTTACAAAAACAGTTTAACATTTTTTAAAATACCTGTCAAGACGGCTGTACGAAGAAAATGACAAATCTAATGAAATTCTATAAAAAATGAACAAAAATGCATTTCAGAAAGTAAGGTTTTTAGAGCCGCAGAGTTGTTTTTTTAGGGCAGCAGCATCAGAGATGCAGAGAAAAGCCGACTGCCCTTTTCAATTTACAGGAAATTTTTAAAAAAGAAAAAACAGTTGATTTTTTTAACAAAACGTGCTATAATAAAATTAGACAGATGAAAAAATAGTTGTGGCTAATGATAAAATGACTTTTTTACATCTGAATATGAAAACAGGAGGGATTCAGAATGAATACTAAGAAAATGTTGGCGATTCTGGCAGCTCTGAGCATGCTGGGTACAACAGGTTTGACCGTTGGAGCAGAAGACACTGCTGCAACAGAACCAGCAGTGGAAACAGTCGTTACAACGGAAGCCGAAGCAGAAACAGCCGTTTCGGAAATTGCAGAAACAAGAACAGAAACCACTGCTGTGGATGAAGCAAAAATGGAAGTCAACGAAACTACGGTAACAGAAGAAACAGCAATCACCACGACAATTGTACAATCCGAAGAACCCACCTCCACGACGACTGCGGTAAAAAGTGATGCAGATGGTGTTGAAACAACAGTAGCAGTAACTGGAACAGAATCTGCTTCTGTTACGACGACGACCACGTATTCCGCAGAAGAAACTTCAAAAATTATGGAAGAACTGCAAAAGCAGATCGATAATTTGATCGATGAGATTCAGTCCGGCTCTAATCCTGACTTGCTTCCGGATGAAGAAAATGTAGAGATGCTTCCGGACTATTCGAGCGATAACATTCTTCAGCTGGAGGATGGAACATGGATCGGCACGTATCATACATACTATGTTGACGAAGAGGGCTATACTTATCAAGTCGTTTATTATGTAAAGACGGATGGAACAAAAGATATTTTCTACGTGACCTACTATGACGATTTTGATCACAATGATGCATTGGTTTGCTCGGACAATCCGTTTTATGATGAATTTTATGTGCAGTTCACAACATTCTACAAAACCTTGGAGAATACAAGTGACTACTATGTTCTTTATTGTGCAACTGATGCAGGGGTCAATCCAACCATGTATGTCGTTGTAGAAATGACAGATGGAAATCTGGTATTCTATGCAATTTCTCAGGATGGAATCCAGCAGGTTGACAAGATTCCGACCTTTGAATTTGATGACGATTCCAAAAAGCCGAATGATTCGGCACGCCCGACTGCTGCCGTACAGAAATCAACAAGTAGCACACCAAAAACAGGTGACACGGCGACTGCTCCAGCGGTTGCAATCGGCTTGACTTTGACGGCTGCCGGTGTTGTTGCATTCCTGAATCGAAAGTATAAGTAAAATCATGGTGTTTGTTCCGTTCTGGAACTTATATCAAATCAAAAAACCGCCGCAGGATGGACAATTTCCTGCGGCGGTTTTGTGTTTTTATCGCTTTGATTTAGTCAATGTGTTCCAGCAATGCCACTGCATGAACGGCAATGCCCGCTCCCGAGCCAGTAAAGCCCAACTTTTCCTCTGTTGTAGCCTTGACGCTGACATCCGAAACGGGAATCTCACAGCAGGCAGCAATGTTTTCCCGCATTGCAGAAATGAATCCGGCTAATTTCGGACGCTGGCATAAAATCGTTGCATCCAGATTGCCGACCTGATAGCCCTCATTCCGAACCAGTCGAACGACTTCTTTTAAAAGCAGCATACTATCTGCTCCAGCATAGCGAGGGTCAGTGTCTGGGAAATGTTTGCCGATGTCACCCAGTGCAACCGCTCCCAGCAGAGCATCGGAAATGGCATGCAGCAGGACATCTGCATCGGAATGTCCGAGCAGCCCCCGTTCAAAGGGGATTTCCACCCCGCCTAAAATCAGCTTTCGATTTTCGACTAAGCGGTGTACATCATATCCGTGACCAATTCTTATTCTGTGCATGTTGATTCCTCCATTCGTTTTTCCAGCAGCATCTGAGCAATGAAAATATCTTCTGGTGTAGTGATTTTCAGGTTGGTGTAGTCACCAACGGTCATGTAAACCTTGCAGTTAATGGCTTCTGCAAGTTGGCAGTCATCTGTAAAATCAAGGTGGTGTTCCAGTGCAAAATCTACAGCTTCAAAGTAGATTCGCTTCTGGAAAACCTGTGGTGTTTGCGTGCTGTAAAGGTTTGGGCGGTATGGGGTATCGACAATCAGCCCATCATTGACGACTTTAATGGTATCTTTTACCGGAACGCCGAGCGTTGCACCACCGAACACTTCAGCATCGTGAATGACAGCGGCAATGTGTTCCGGCTTTACAAGCGGTCTTGCACCATCGTGAATGGCGAACAGTTTTGTTTCTTTCGAGGCAGCCCGAATGCCGTTCAGGACACTTTCCTGTCGAGTTGCACCGCCGGGAACGATTGCAGAGCATTTTTTCAGTTGTAAGTCTGCAATGGTCTTTTGAATGACATCGTGGTCACTGGGGCGAGCAACCACAATAAATTCTGCAATGCGGTCGCAGTGTTCCATTGCTAGCATGGACATGCCAATGACGTTGGTTTGTCCGAGCGGCAGGAGTATTTTATTTTGTCCTTGCATACGGGTGGCATTTCCGGCACAAACAAGAATACCGGACGTATCTGGTGAAGAAGTCATGAAAACTCCGTCCTTTCTATCATAGATAAAATCAGTATAGCACGAAAAAGGGGGTTCGGTCAAGTAAAAAAGTCATAGTTTGTTTTTGTGTGGTATGTCCTTGTGGTTATAAAAAGATGCAGAGAAGCGTTTCCCCTGCATCTTTCCCTAGATTTTCACAAATTCCGAATAGCATTGCCCAGTGCGACAACCTCCGGCAACGTGTTAAAAATAGAGGGTGCAAACCGCACCGTTCCGCCGTCTATCGTTCCGATTGCACGATGTGCCAGCGGTGTATCGTGCAGCCTAAATAAAAGGATGCAGAGAAACATTTCCCCTGCATCTTTCCCTAGATTCTCACAAATTCCGAATGGCATTGCCCAGAGCGACAACCTCTGGCAGCGTATTAAAAATAGAGGGTGCAAACCGCACCGTTCCGCCGTCTATCGTTCCGATTGCACGATGTGCCAGCGGTGTATCGTGCAGTCTAAATAAAAGGATGCAGAGAAACATTTCCCCTGCATCTTTCCCTAGATTCTCACAAATTCCGGATGGCATTGCCCAGAGCGACAACCTCCGGCAGCGTATTAAAAATAGAGGGCGCAAACTGCACCGTTCCGCCGTCTATCGTTCCGATTGCACGATGTGCCAGCGGTGCACAGTGCAGCATTGTTCGTAGACAAAAGCCTTTTGTTTATAAAAAAGATGCAGAGAAGCGTTCCCCCTGCATCTTTCCCTAGATTCTCACAAATTCCGGATAGCATTGCCCAGTGCGACAACCTCCGGCAGCGTATGAAAAATGGAGAGTGTACCGTGCAGCCTTGCCCGTAGACAAAAGCCTTTTGTTATAAAAAAGATGCAGAGAAGCGTTCCCCCTGCATCTTTCCCTAGATTCTCACAAATTCCGAATAGCATTGCCCAGTGCGACAACCTCCGGCAGCGTGTTAAAAATAAAGGGTGCAAACCGCACCGTTCCGCCGTCTATCGTCCTGATTGCACGATGTGCTAGTGGTGTACCGTGCAGCCTTGCCTGTAGACAAAAGCCTTTTGTTTATAAAAAAGATGCAGAGAATCATTTTTCCTGCATCTTTCCCTAGATTCTCACAAATTCCGGATAGCATTGCCCAGTACAATAACCTCTGGCAGCGTATGAAAAATGGAGAGTGTACCGTGCAGCCTTGCCCGTAGACAAAAGCCTTTTGTTATAAAAAAGATGCAGAGAAGCGTTCCCCCTGCATCTTTCCCTAGATTTTCACAAATTCCGAATAGCATTGCCCAGTGCGACAACCTCCGGCAGCGTATTAAAAATAGAGGGTGCAAACCGCACTGTTCCGCCGTCTATCGTCCCAATTGCACGATGTGCAAGCGGTGCACAGTGCAGCCCAGCCCGTAGACAAAAGCCCTTTTGATCGAGTAATTCTGCTGTTTCTTCAGAAGATAAATTCTGTATATTAAACGAAACAATGGGTGCATAAGCAGCTCCTGGCTGTCGGTAGACAGTCACCTGCGGCATGGTTTGCAGCATGGATAATAACTTGTTGCAGCAGGTCGTTTCATGCTGGAAAATCGCAGCTGTTCCGGTTTTTTTGACGAAGGCAATTCCTGCCCGTAAAGACAGAATCCCAGCAATATTCAGCGTTCCGCATTCCAAACGGTCGGGCAGAAAATCCGGCATTTCCAGTTTTGCAGAAAGGCTGCCCGTTCCGCCATATAACAATGGTTTAATGGGAAATTTGGTGTCAGTAATCAGCAAGCCTGTTCCGGTTGCACCATATAGTCCCTTGTGTCCGGCGGTGCAGAGGATATTGATTCCATCTGACATCTGTACCGGCAGCGTTCCGCAAGCCTGTGCACCATCGGCAATCATGCAAATATCATGCTCGTTACAGAGGGCAGCCAATTCCCGATAGGGAAGAATCTGTCCTGTGACATTGCTGGCAAGCGTGCAAATGATGGCTCTGGTATTGGGGCGAATGCGTGCCCGAAATGCAGCAATGGTTTCCTTGTCATCGACTGAAACCGGAGCAATACTGCACTGCACCCCTCGTTCTCGTACCATTGCTGCCACTGGACGCAATACGGCATTGTGTTCCAGATTGCTGATAATCACATGGTCGTTGGGCTGTACGATGCCCTGAATGGCGAGGTTTAAAGCGTGCGTACAGTTTAGACAAAAGATGGTATTTTCCGGCTTTCCGCCGAAAAAGGCAGCAGCTTCTTCTCTTGCAGCAAAAACCTGTTCTGATGTGCGTTCCGTGAGCTGATGACCGCCTCGACCAGCGTTTCCGCCGTATTTCAGCATCGCCATTTCCATTGCCTGCCGAACAGAGCGTGGCTTTGGAAACGTCGTTGCAGCGTTGTCAAAATTAATCACTGTGCATCACGCACATTCCGCAGAGATAAAAAGGGAATGTCGTTTTCCTTCAGCAGGTCTGCAATGGGTTTGCAAGCCCCTTTTGTCTGCAATAAATAGCTGCATCCCTCCGGTGTGGCGTGTACTTGCCGCTGAATCCGGCAGGAATAGCCGTATCGCTGCAAAATGGCTTGTGCCTTTCGGGCTTGGGTATCGGACTGCATGCCGACTTGACATTCCAACATCATTCTCTCCCCCTTTCTTCTTTTCGGATACTACTATTTTATGCGGAGATTGCAGAAACGTGCGGACGGGAATTTCCATGAAAATTTTGTGAAATCCCTTGCAATTCTGGCGGAAGCTTGTTACAATAGAAATAAAGAAAAAGAGAAAAAAGAATCCGAAACTAACCAAATGGAAACGAAAATTTGGTTACCGTTGGCGGAAATTGGAGGATTCTGCAAGGCTTGCAGAATGAAGAAGGGTGTGACAACAAACCAGTGAGATGGACAGAGTTGATGACGTGGTGTCGGGATGCAATCAACAGTTTGTTCAGTATCCTGAAAACCACAGAATTGGTGGATGTATTTGATATTTTGGTGCTTTCCTATTTGGTCTACTGGGTGATTAAATTGGTACGGGAAACCCGTGCCGGACAGTTGATGAAAGGGATTGTGCTATTATTTATTGCATACATCATTGCAAAGTTTTTACAGATGAAAGTCGTTTCCTACCTGATGGAGCAGGCGTTCAGTATCGGCGTGATTGCCCTGATGATTATGTTCCAGCCGGAACTGCGGCGAGCATTGGAAAAGGTGGGGAATAGTAAGTGGGGGCTGTCCTTTGGACTCTCTACGCCCACAGGAGATGCAGCCGTCTGGGGGACGGCGATTGAAGCGATTTGCGATGCCTGCGTGGAACTGTCTGCAACGGCCACCGGTGCATTGATTGTTGTCGAGCGGCAGACACGTCTGGGCGAACAGATTGACAACGGAACAATTTTGAATGCAACGCCCAGCAAGGAATTATTCGGGAATATTTTTTACCCGAAAACGCCGCTGCATGACGGGGCAGTTATTATGCGAGATGGCATGATTTTAGCAGCTGCCTGCTTCCTGCCGAAGCCGCAGAAAGAGGAACTTGTGAATAAAAAGCTGGGTTCTCGCCATCGGGCAGCCATTGGCATGAGTGAAAATTCAGATGCGATTGTCATCGTGGTATCGGAGGAAACCGGTTCAATTTCTGTTGCAGAAAATGGGCTGCTGAAAAGCGGATTTACACGAGAACAGCTGAAACAGTTGCTGACAGACCGCCTGATTCAGAAAGATACCGATTCTGCCATTCGGAAAGCTGCTCGGAAAATTCCGTTTATTAAATCGAAAAAGGAGAAAGAGCAGCCATGAAGACAGCAAAGAATCCAGAAAAAAAACGGTTTCGCTTATTTTCCTATCTGTTCAATACCCGTATGGGAACGATGATTTTTTCGATTATCACGGCAATTTTTCTTTGGTTTGCGATTTCCATCAACTTGTATCCGACCACACCCCGTACCATCTCTCACATTCCCTTGACGGTGGATATTACGGGAACGGCAGCGGAACTCAATGGATACAGTGTCATTGATTACAGCGTGAAAGAAGTTACCGTGCAAATCGAGGGCAACCGTTCACAAGTCGGAAACTTAGATGCCAATGATATGATTGCAACGCCAGTCGTAGAAAACGTCACCTCTTCAGGTGTGAAAACGCTGGACATCAGCGTTTCCAGCAAAGATGGCACACAGTTTACGGTGAAATCCATTTCTCCGAAATCCGTCAATGTACGATTTGATAAAATGGTCACGAAGAAGTATCCGATTCAAGGCGACATTGGAAAAATCACCAGTTCCAGCACTTGTGTCATCAATACAGAAGATGTCAAGGTGACACCGAATGAAGTGGAAGTGACAGGACCGGAAACCATTATGAATCGAATCAGCTATGCAGCAGCGGTGATTCCAAAAGAACGGGAACTTTCCGCAACAACCATTTTGACGACCGACCAGCTGGAATTTCGGGATGAAAATGATACGCCAGTAGAAAGCACGTATTTGGAATATACGCTCTCCAATTATGCAGTGGAAATTCCAGTGCAATATACACAGACCTTGGATATTACGTACCAGCTGCGAAATGTGCCGACAAACTTTGATGAAGCATACCTGCGGAGTTTGCTGAAACAGTCGGAAGACCATATTACGCTGGCAACTTCTGATGCCAATTTGGATGCGGAAACAGCGTTCAGCATTGGACAGATTTCACTTTCGGATATTGGAATTGGCTATTCTAAGGACTTCCCACTGGAAATTCCGGAGAACTATGAGAATCTTTCGGGCGTTACTTCTGTAAATCTGGCGTTGGATGCTTCGAATTTGGTAGAAAAAGAATTTGTTGTGACAGACATCAGCATTATGAATGCACCAACCACATATAATATGACCGTAGACACCAGTCAGCTCACGGTAAAAATGATTGGACCAAAGAACCAGATTGAACATCTGTCTGCTGCGGATTTGACGGTAACCGTCAACCTGCTGGGTGCACCGCAGATGGAAGGCGAATCGGTTTCGTTCAGTTATACACCGACCATTTCTTGTGAAAAATGGGATCGGGTCTGGGCAGTCGGGGACTACACCAACAAAGTCTATGTGAAAGGCGTGAAAGTCGATACGCCCGTTGTGACCACAACCGTTACAACACCGGAGCGTGTGACTGTTCATACAACTGAAACAACCACAACCACTAGAAAATGAAACAAAACCGGGCAGCAGTTGTTGTCCGGTTTTGTGGATTCTGTGCTGAAAACTGTATGCGTTTTTCTACATTTTTCAATAATTCGTCTGAAATTTGTGCAGATTGCACAAAAACAGGGATTAGAATTTCTACAGCGAAAATGCCCATTTCTTCGTAATGTTAATAAAAAATCCACAATCGGAGCGGAATATCGTGTTATAATAAGAACAGTTCGAAATGAAACGTTTATAACATAGGCATAAACCTGTTATGATTCAATGAGAAGCAAAAAAGAGTAGAGAAAGGATGATATCAATAATGGTACATACTGTATGGAAAAAGCGTGCAATTGCTGCTGTGATGAGTGTGGCAATGCTCGGAACTTCAATGGCTGCAACCCCGATCGTTTGGGCTGCTGGAAACGAAATTTCGGTAAACAAGACACTGGAAGTTGCAATTCCAGACCCAAGTAACCCAAGCACTCCGACGAACAAGGATGCGTGCACCTATACCGGTCTGATGTCCGATATTTTCGGCTCTGGTGAAAACCACACAACGTTTACAACGTTGCAGTTTAATTTTAAGGCTGACGAAGAAGTTACAAACTTCTCGTATTATTTCGGCATTAACTTGGATGAAAAGCCATGGTGGACAGATTTGAGTAAGGAATGTACGCCGTATGCATCGGAATTCTCCGTTGTTGTCAATGTCAAGGATTTAGATTTGAAGGGACAGAACATTGGCTACTGCATCGATGAAAAGTGGCATTCTGACCGTCACCTCGAATTCCAGAATTGTTATGCGGCAAACGGTGAAACAAAGATTCCGGTTACCTTGACTTCCATTACGGTAAACGGCACTTCTGACACCAGCAATGGCACAAAGCCGATTGACCCGAGTAATCCGGATAATCCAGGCGGTGAGGACAAGGAAGCACAGTTCCCGAACACCGGTGATGGCGGCTTCTATAGCAGTAAGAATGAACAGAGCAGTAACTACTCGTTCGTTGATAATAAGGATGGTACAGCAACTGTAAAATCCACCATTACGAAGAAGCTGAACGCTGACGACCTGAAGAAGCTGGCACAGAAAGAATATGGAACAGATACCATTACCCTGACACCAAGCCCGAAGGGTGCGGACTACAGCGAAGATGGTTATGCTGATAAGTATGGCGATGAAAATTCCGAAGCAACCATTCGGAAGAACGGCGACCCGCTGAACAGCCATAAGTTCTCTTATGATGATTTCGGAATTGGTTCTGGTGATGAAACCACAAAGATTACACCGGAAGCTTTGACCGTTGTAATGCGTGCAAAGGATAACCAGAATGTAACTCGGATTATGTACGGCGGCGGTCTGAATGTTGAAGCAGGCACTCCGGCAGATACCGAAAAGGCAAAGGCAAAGATTGGTAGAGATGAAGCCGGCAATGTAACTGATGATTCTCTGGCAGGCTTTAAGAAAGATGGCAACGCTGGTTACTGGTACAATGATATCGGTGCAGATAGCTATGACGATGTTGCAAAGAACCTCGAAAATGTTGGTTACAAGGTTGGTTCTCCAGATACAGAAAATGGTCTGGTACAGATTCAGAACGGAAAAGACCTGAAAGAACAGAGCTTTGGCGACTATGTACAGGTAACTTGGGACGTTCCGGAAGATGTGAAACAGTATGCAGATGCTGCTTCTGGCAAGACCATTTCGTTCCAGCTGTGGTACGGCGAAATCGAAGCAGAAGAATACACTCCGCTGGAATCTCTGGATATCGACAGTGCAATGCTGACTTATACTGAAGAATTGACCTTCCCGTATAAGAGCCAGACAAAGGAACTCACCATTAACAAGGAACTGAAGACCGGTGATGACCCGTTGGAAATCCTGTATTCTGACCTCGGTATGACTTATGAAACGACTGCCGATGTTTATGCAATTGAATTTACACTGGACAGCAAGGTCGATGCAAGACAGCTCGTATTAGGCAATGGTACTACTGTTGTTGACAAGGCAAGCGATTATTGGTATCAGGCTGGTTCTATCGCATTGGTAAAATCCGATGATAAGAATCATGAATACACTTATATGTGGATTATGCCGGCGGACGTTGCAAATGTTACCCTTGGCGAAGATGGTACAATTATGTCCCTCTTGAACAAGGTTAGCACCGAAAAGGAAGGCGACCACTTCTCATTGGCTCTGTATTATGCAGATAACAACGATGGCAAGGAAGTTACTTCTGTCAACCTCAAGAGCGTTTCCGCTTACTACGATACGGACAACAGAAAGAACACTGCAAAGGCTGATCTGTTTGAAAAGGATCTGAGCGTTAGCCCGAAGAACATTACAATGAAGGTTGGCGAAACCAAGAAGATTTCTACAAATGTTGACGGCTGCACCTTTACTTCTGAAGATCCGACCATTGCAACCGTTGATGAAAATGGTAATGTTGTCGGCGTTGGTGCAGGAACAGTTGTCATCAATGTTGAAACACCGAAGGGTCAGAAGGATACCGTTACAGTAACTGTAAATCCCGCAGACACAACTGCAACTACGACTACAACCACTACTACCACCACAACAACTACTAAGGCAACTACAACTACAACACAGGCAACCACCACAACTACAACCACTACCACCAAGGCATTCAAGCCATACTATGGCGATGTCAACTTGGATGGTGTCGTAGACCTGCGTGATACCATTAAGTTGAACAAGTATCTGGCTGGTCAGGTAACACTGTCTGATGCAGCAATGATTAATGCAGATGTAACCGAAACATCCGGTGCTGTAGATGATAAGGATGCTACAAAGCTGATGAGATTCGTGCTGTTCCTCGTAACAGATTTGGGTCCTGGCACACCAGATTCAGCAAACTAAACAAGGATTTGACGAATCCGGTAACTCTGTCTGATGCAGCAATGATGAGATGCATCACTGGTTTCCCTTCTTTAAAAAGGAAATAAAACAAAACACATAAAAACGACCGCTGTACATCAAAACGATGTGCAGCGGTTTTTTTGGTTATTGGTTGAATTGTTGTAATGTGCCTCTGAGTTTTCGGATAATTTTCTTTTCCAGACGGGAGATATAAGATTGCGAAATTCCAATTGCCTGAGCGACTTCTTTCTGTGTCTTTTCTTTTCCATCCACCAGCCCGAACCGTAACTCCATGATTTCCCGTTCCCGTGTGCCCAGTTCTGAAACCGCTGAGCGGAGCAGTTCCCGTTCTGATTCCTGTTCGATGTTTCGACTGACTACATCGGCATCTGTTCCCAGAATATCCGAGAGCAGCAGTTCGTTTCCGTCCCAGTCAATGTTCAAGGGTTCATCAATGGAAACTTCTCCTCGGTATTGCGTTGCCTTTCGCAGGAACATCAGAATTTCATTTTCAATGCAGCGGGAAGCATAGGTTGCAAGTTTGATTTTCTTTGTGGGGCAGAAGGTGTTCACCGCTTTAATCAGCCCGATAGTACCAATGGAAATCAGGTCTTCCAGACCAATGCCAGTAGATTCAAATTTCTTTGCAATGTAGACCACCAACCGGAGATTGTGGACAATGAGCTGTTCTCGGGCATCCGTGTTGCCGTTCGCCAGTGCCTCCAGCATCGCCCGTTCCTCCGGAGCAGAGAGCGGCGGCGGTAACGTATCCGCTCCGTGAATGTAGTGCATCTGTCCCGAACAAAGCCAGAATTGCAGCTGCCGCAAAAATTGCAGCAAAGATTTCATAAGGCAAACTCCTTTCTACGCACATAGACCGTTAAATCGTTTGCAGGAGGTTGGGGTGAAAAATTGCCTGCTCCTGTGCATCTGCCAACCCAATGCGTGCAGCAACCTGCTGTCTTGCTCCCGTTGTTTCATTTTGCAGCAGCACTTCATCCGCCTGAAAAACTGGCATCAAACTTGTGCCGGATACTGTCCCATAGGGAACATAGTGGTAGTGCCGCTGTTTTTTCTGGCATTGCGGCAGCAGGTCAGAAAATGCCTGTCGGCTGCAAACAATGATGGGCAAGCCGCTGTATGGGTCAACCAAGTTGTTTCCGGTGTCTGCTAACCCCGTTTGTATCCGAGTTTCTGAGCCAATGCGAATATAGACCCGATAGGGAACATCGGTGTGTCGGCATCGCATCCGGACAGCATGCCAGAGCCGCAGAACTCCATATGCCAATAGCGTGCAGAAAATGCAAACCGGAAGGGACAGCTGCAAGTAAAAGCATTGATTGCCCAGAAAAATCCGGTGGCTGTTGGTGCTCTGCTGAAGAAACATCAGGAAGCCTGCAAAGAGCATACTGCAACAGAAAAACCAAATGGTTTGTCGCAGCATGGTTCGGCGAGAAAGCCCAAAGCAAAGCAGCCCGTTCATGCCAGCAGCTGTTCCCAGTCGAATCAGTAGGTTGACTGCCAAGGGCAGGGGCGGTAGGAGGATGACCAGTGCAGAGAAACTGCCCAGCAGAGCACTGAGCAGGCAGCGTGGAATCCGGCAAGGCGTGTGCGTGAGAAATGCCGTTCCCCGCAGAAGAAAATAGTTGACACAGAAGTTGAAGAAAAGCAAAACGTCGACATAAATGACTTGCATTGCAATCACCGCCTGTCTTTTGATTATAGCACAGAGCAGGGGAAAATGCTGTCGAAAGTAAGTTTGCAGCTGAAAAAAACACAGCCCCACAAATAATTGCAGGGCTGCGAATGAAAAATAAATGGAGAAAGATGAGAAAGTAAAACAGCTGTTATTCTGCTGCTGTTAATGGGATAATCGTTTGGTCAACTTTGAGATAAGTAACGGCGTTCGGGTCAATCGGCTGGGGGAGGTCAAATTCCAACCATCCTGTGCCATCCAAGTTGTGAGAAACGCCGTATCCGGCAGATAATCCGCCTTTTCCGCTCTGTAAATCAACGGCGGTCACCGTTGTACCGTCTGCTAAAATTACAGAAACAGATTCCGGCTGTGTTACAAGATCTCTATCCATTTTTCCAGCCAGTTTGATATGAGAAGGATAGCAGGTGACTTGCTGAATATGGAAAACTTGATAAGTCTTTTGAATTTCAACATAGTGTTTCCAAATGCCATCCGCAGTATAGGTGACACTCGGAATGGTCTGGATGTTGTCCAAGTGGAATGCAACTGTGCCAAGTGTGCGGTCGTCAGATGTTTTCAGGGCAAATGCTACATCTGCTTGCTGGTTCAAAAATGCATCCATTTGTATTTTGCAGGTGAAAGTATAAGTACCATCTGCTTGCTGTTCGGAATAGGCATACACCGTGTTCAGCGATTCAGAGCTTAGCAATTCAGAAAGAGGCTTGTTGTCGATGTTCAGGCTGCATACATCAATGATAAACATTGTTTCTTCCGGCAACATATCCGGCTGATTCGGAGCAAGATTCAGTACCATTGCAAGATTTGTTCCATCGCTGAGCACACCAAGCGGTGTGACGGTAAAGTCATCCATACCTGTGGTCGTGAAATTGGAAATAGTCGCCACCATAGAAGCAGGGTCAAGAATGGTATTGTCTGCTTTGGCAGTCAGCGGAATGGTGACATCGTCCATTTGAATGGCAGTGGCTGCGGTTGGGTCAATGGGCTTTTCCAGATAGAGGAATTGTTCTACCTGTGTCAGGTCTTCGGTGACAATGCCATGATTGCGATAACCGCTTGTCATGTATTCTCCAGCAACAGTGCTGCCGTCTTTCAAGATGACCGATACTTGTTTTGCGGAGTTGGTTTGATTGTCTGCTGTGCCATCAATGGTCAGCGTCAGCGGCTGTAAGACAACTTGTTCGACATTGAGAAAACCACTTGCATTGTTCCACGTTCCGGAAGCTGTGTAAACACTGGTCTGTGGTTTGTTCTGCAAATCGATGGTGATGGAAATCGTGCCAATCGTACCGAAGTTTTGCTTGAGCGTTTCGTATTGTTCGCCCTCATACAAGATTGCCTGCATTTCTGCCTGATAGGTCATGTGGTTTTCCCATGTGCCGCTGTCCAGATGAATCTTGTTGGTAAATAAATAGCCATCTCCGTCCGGTCGAGTTTCCGAAGCACTGCCTTGTAAAAACTCTGTGTTTGTTTCGCCATTGAACCAGAATGTTCCGGTTTGGGAAATGGTGAATCGGTCGGTATATTTTTCTGGGTTCTCTGTTTTGGGGGTCAAGTGAACGGCATAATATAAGTTGGATTCATCTGCAAAGGCGGCAATCAGTTCTGCATCCAAATCGTCCAAATCGGCGGAAAAAGCAGAAACATTTCCGGCTTGTTGCGATGCATATTGTGCGGTTGCTGCATCATCACTGCTGTTCGGGAACAGCTGATGAATCCAGTTTGTGCCCTGAATGGCAGAAACGGAAACCATACCGATGACGCTTATGCAAGCGGCAATCGCAACACCAGCAATCACGTTGCGTTTCCAAGTTCTGCGAGTTGGAACGGGGCTGGCGTTGTGTGCAATTTGTTCTAGAATCGCCTGTTCACAGCGTTCCGGCATTTGAATGCGATTCATAATTTGCTGATAACGATTCTTGTTCATAAAAATCCCTCCCTTGTTCCGTGAGTGCCAATTTTAATTTCTTTCTGGCACGGGCAAGCTGCGTTTGAATGGTTGAGATTTTACGGCCAGTCAGGTCGGCAATCTCTTGAATGGAATATTCCTCGTAATAATAGAGCAAGATGACAATGCGGTATCGTTCCGGCAGTGCAAACACTTCTTCATAGAGCAGGTTGTCGGTCGGGTCGGAGAACAGCTCCGGAATTTCTTTATAGTCTGCTCTCCGGTTGTACCAGACGGATTTCCGGAGGTTGTGGCAGGCGTTGAGGGTCACTCGAATCAGCCACGCTTTTTCCAGACCAGCATCTGTGAAGGGTTTGGATAGTTGGTAGAATTTCAGGAATGTTTCTTGTGATACATCTTCTGCATCAGCGGTGTTGCGGAGATAGGTATAGGCAATGCGGTAAACCATGTCTTTGTATTGTTGGAGTTTCTGTTGAAATGTGGATTTGTCCATGTTGTTCATCTCCTTTTGTGGGATTCAGAAGTACTTCACTCTAATAACAATTCAACCCTATAAAAAATCCCATTGTGCAGAAAATTTTTTTTGCAGGGGAAAACAGGGGGCGAAATCTGTGAAAAACAGCGAAAATTCTGAATATTTTCCGAAAACCATTGCAATTGAAACGAATTTATAGTATAATAAAAATTGTATGTGTAAGCACAAACGGTTTATTTGAGTGATTTGAAAAGAGAGGTTGACACTATGGTTTTATTAGATGAATTGCGTGTAACCATGTCCGACTATCAGAAAGATATGGATGAGTTGTACGAAGTATTGGGCGTTGCGGCTGCAACAGAACGCTACAATGTATTACAGGAAGAAATTGCAAAAGAAGGATTCTGGGATGATCTGGAACATTCTCAGAAAGTGTTGCAGGAATCCAAGACACTGGAAAACCGCATCAATTCCTATAAGAAAATGCAATCGGAACTGGAAGATATTATTACACTGATTGAACTTTCTCTCGAAGAGGGCGAAACAGAAAGCACACCGGATATGAATGCAGAATGCGACGCTTTTATTAAGAAGCTGGAAGAAATGAAATTGGCATCTCTGCTCACCGGAGAATATGACCACTCCAATGCGATTTTGACCTTCCACGCCGGAGCAGGCGGGACAGAAGCACAGGACTGGGCAGAAATGCTCTATCGGATGTATAACCGCTGGGCAGAACGGCATCATTTCAAGGTAACAACATTGGATTATCTGGATGGCGATGAAGCTGGCTTGAAGAGTGCCTCCATTTTGATCGAGGGCGAAAATGCCTATGGATTCCTGAAGTCAGAATCGGGCGTGCATCGTCTGGTTCGGGTATCTCCGTTCGATGCCTCCGGCAGACGGCACACTTCATTCTCCGCTGTGGAAGTCATGCCGGAAATTGATGACAACATGGAAGTAGACATTCGTCCGGAAGATATTAAGATGGACGTATTCCGTTCCAGTGGTGCAGGCGGTCAGCACATCAACAAGACCAGTTCTGCGGTTCGGTTGACGCACTTGCCAACGGGCATTGTTGTTTCCTGTCAGACACAGAGAAGCCAGTTCCAGAACAAGGAATATGCAATGAAGATGTTGAAGTCCAAGTTGGTGGAAATCAAGGAACGGGAACACCTCGATAAAATCGCCGACATTAAGGGCGTGCAGAAAGAAATTGCATGGGGTGCACAGATTCGGTCGTATGTATTCATGCCATATACACTGGCAAAAGACCACCGCACCAGCTTTGAAAACGGAAACATTCAAGCGGTTATGGATGGCGATTTGGATGGCTTTATCAATGCTTATCTGAAAGCTCTGTCCAGCGGAACATTACAGAAGTAAATTCTGAACATACAAAAACATCGAAATAGAAAAAGACTGTCGCAGGGAATGAACAGCGGCAGTCTTTTTCTTACGAGTGGGCAGGCGGTGTGAGCCCATATCGTGCATAGAAAGCGGCAATGTCTGCTGGTGTTTTTACCAGTTCCGCATATCGTAATTTCTTTTCGGCGGCATCGTAAAAACCAATGGTGGTTTCTCCGGTGCAAATGCTGGATTCGATTTGGATTTGTTCCGGTGTGCAGCCGTCCGGCAGCGGTAGAATGGACTTTTTGTGGGAAAAGAAATGCATGAAGAACGCTCCTTTCATCAGAATTGGATTGGAAATCATGAAAAATATAGCATAAATCGGATGTCTTGTCAAGCAATGAAACCATTTGAATATCGCCGCAGGCGAACTGCGGTCAAGCTGGCTCAGCTTGGCGAGGGGTGCAGGGGGCAAGCTGCCCCCTGCATAGAAGTGCATGATGAATTGTAACAAAAATCTAAGAAGAAATCAGAAGAACCGCAATTGCTTTCAAGATTATAGGGTTGTAATGATAAAACAAGGTTTCAGGGGCAATTGCGGTTCCAAAGGCAAGCTGGGGATGTGCCCCAGCCTTGCCGAACCGGATGCAGACAATTTTCCCAAGAATCAAACAAAATGATCACAATGTTTTTGTTGACGATTCTGTAATTGTGCTTTTTCAAACGCCCACACCAGCCCTTGACAATTCAACAGAAATACAGTATAATAAAGGTTGTATTTTTCGCAGATTCCCGTAGGAATCGGCGAATGGGAATGAGAACCATTATCAGGAATAAAAGGAGTCATGCAGTATGGCAATGAAACAGATTTCAAAAAGCGGTTATGACAAACTGAAAGAAGAACTGGATTATCTGGTTGGCGTAAAACGTGCGGAAATGGCACAGAAACTGAAAGAAGCTCGTGCACAGGGCGACCTTTCTGAAAACGCAGAATATGATGAAGCGAAGAACGAACAGGCAATTCTCGAAGCACAGATCAAGGAAATCCAGTATACCTTGGATAACTGCGAAGTCGTAGACGATGACAGCATTTCCCTGGATGAAGTTGGTCTGGGTTCTACCATCAAGCTGAAAAACTTCCAGAGCGGAAAAGTAGAAACCTGGCAGATTGTCAGCAGCAACGAAGCAAATTTTGCAGAACATAAGATTTCGGACGACTCTCCGATTGGAAAAGCTGCCCTCAAGAAGAAAGTCGGCGAAACATTTCAGGTATTTGCACCAGTTGGCACATTGCTCTTTGAGGTGCTGGAAATCGGCAAGTAAGTTGTCGGTAATTTAAAAGTGGAGGATCTTACATGGCACAACAGCAGAATCCGCAGCAGAATGCAACAGCGGAAACCGAACAGGATATTAACATTTTAAAGAAGATTCGGATGGACAAGCTGGCTGAATTACAGGCAGCTGGCAACGACCCATTCACCATTACAAAGTATGATGTCACTGCACACGCAGCAGACCTCAAGGCAGACTATGAAGCAACTGAAGCTCGCCTGAAGGAAGCTGCAAACGGGGACGAGGAAGCTTTTCAGGCAAGCTTAGAACCGCTCAAGGAACAAATCGTTTCCATCGCCGGCAGAATCATGAGTTGGAGAGATATGGGACGTGCAAACTTCATTGATGTACGGGACGGCTCTGACCGGATTCAGGTCTATGTCCGGATGAACGACATCGGCGGTAAGGAAGCCTTCAAGGAATTTAAGAAGTGGGACATCGGCGATATTGTCGGCGTCAAGGGCTTTGTATTCCGGACGAAGAAGGGCGAAATTTCCATTCATGCACAGGAAATTATCCTGCTTTCCAAGGCACTGTTACAGTTGCCGGAAAAGTGGCACGGTCTGAAAGACCAGGATACCCGTTACCGGAAGCGGTATCTGGACTTGATTGTTAATCCGGAAGTCAAGAACACGTTTGTTATCAGAAGCAAGATTCTGCGGGAAATCCGGAATTATCTGGACAATATCGGCTATGTAGAAGTAGAAACACCGGTTCTGCTACCGTTGCAGATTGCCGCTGCGGCAAGACCGTTTGTGACCCATCACAATACACTGGATATGGATATGTTCCTGCGGATTGAAACCGAACTGAACTTGAAGAAGCTGATTGTCGGCGGATTTGAACGGGTTTATGAAGTCGGCAGAATCTTCCGGAATGAGGGCATGGATCCATCTCACAATCCGGAATTTACATCCATTGAAATGTATCAGGCATATACCGATTATAAGGGTATGATGGATCTGATCGAAGATATGTACCGGACACTGGCAAAGACCATTTGCGGCAGCGACCACATTCTGTATCAGGGTGTTGAAATCGCACTGGGCGAACCGTGGGAACGGTTGACGATGGTTGAAGCAGTCAAGAAGTATGCTGGTGTCGATTACTACGAATGGGATAGCGACGAAGCTGCAAGAGCTTGTGCCAAGGAAAAGGGCGTGGAAGTCGAAGAAGGCGAACACGCTACCAAGGGTCATGTCTTGATTGCATTCTTTGATGCATTCGTAGAAGAAAACCTGATTCAGCCGACCATTATTTATGATTATCCGGTTGAAAATTCACCGCTGGCAAAGCGGAAGCCAAGCGAACCGGCATTTACAGAACGGTTTGAATACTTCATCTATGCAAGAGAAATGGGCAATGCATTCTCTGAATTGAATGACCCGATTGACCAGAAGCAGCGGTTTGAAGCACAGGTTGCTGCAAGACGGGAACTGGGCGATACGACTGGGGAAGTAGACGAAGATTTCGTAAATGCATTGGAATATGGTCTGCCGCCAACGGGTGGTCTGGGCTTAGGTTTAGACCGTCTGGTAATGCTGTTGACCGACAGTGCTTCCATTCGGGACGTTCTGCTGTTCCCAACCATGCGGCCACTGCCGAAGAATGGACAGGAATCGGAAGAAGATGCAGACGAAGCAGAGGAAACAACTGAAGCATAAGCTGCAAAAAAGAAAGATGCAGAAAAACAGAAGGGGTGTCATCGGAAAACGGGACACCCCTTTGTGCTTATATTAAATGAGAATGAATCATTACAAGAAAAAAGGAGTCTTTTATGGCAGAAGAAATCCCGAAACAAACAACGCCAGAGCAGGAAACCACTGCTCCTACCGGAAAGAAGAAAAAAGAAAAAGGCAAAAGTTTTCTCGAAACCATGCGGGAGATTGATGCGAAAGAACAGCAGCAGGAAGAAGCCCGTGAAGCTGCGATGCAGGCACAGCTTGCAGAGCAGGAAAAACGAGAAAAAGAAGCCTATGAGAAAAAAATTCAGCAAGACCGCATTGAACTGATTCGCCTGAAACAGGGTGTGATTACCGAAAGCGACCGGATTGCAGAAGAACATCCTGAAAAGAAAAAAATGCCGCTCGGCAAGCGAATTTCCAACTTTTTTTACCATAATAAATGGTGGCTGGGAATTACAATTGTATTGGTATTGCTTTTCGGCTATCTGGCGTATGACCAGCTGACCAAAGTCAAGCCGGATTTCGTTTTAATGGTCTTGACCGATAACGAGGAATTGCAAAAGAAATCCGCAGAACTGCAAACCTATCTAGAGCAGTTCGTAGATGATGAAAACGGAGACAGAAAAGTCACTGTTAGCATTTATTGTATTCCCGTGTCGGATGACATTGACGATATGGACTATTATACTGCCAACGCCACCAAACTTTCGACGCAAATGCAAATGCCGGAAGGTGTCATGCTCCTGACGGATGCAAAGGCGAATGACTATATTTCCGCAGAAGATACGCTGGTGAATTTAGAGCAGCTGTATCCGGAGGATTCTCATGTGCGAGAATATGGGTATTATCTGCGGTATACAGATTTTGCACAGAAAATCGGCTATTCGGAAGGGCGGCTGGACAGAGATTTATGCTTGAGTCTGCGGAAACCAACAGAGGGTTACAAGAGTGAAGCCGTGATGCAGGAATATTATGAATATGCAAAAAAGGTACTGGAAGAGATTATGACGGATTTGGACAACACCGAACCGCCAGCAGACAAGCCTGTATCTGAAACACCGGAAACCACAGAACAAACAACTGAACAGGGGGAATAAATATGCTGCGAATTGGATGCCACTTGCCATCATCAAAGGGCTATCTGGAGATGGGAAAACACGCAGTTGCTTTGGGAGCAACGACCTTTGCATTTTTTACCCGAAATCCACGGGGCGGAAAAGCAAAGCCGATTCAGAAAGAAGATGTTGCTGCATTTTTAGCGTATGCAGCAGAACATGACCTGCAACATCTCGTTGCACACGCACCGTATACCATGAATTTGTGTTCCGCTGACCCCAGCATTCGGCAGTTTGGGAAAGATATGCTGGCAGATGACTTGCAGCGGATGGAATACACGCCAAACCAGTATTATAATTTTCATCCCGGCAGCCATGTGAAACAGGGTGCAGAAGTGGGAATTGCACAGATTGCAGAAACGCTGAACGAAGTGCTATTTCCGGAGCAGACCACGACCGTTTTGCTGGAAACAATGGCAGGAAAGGGCAGTGAAGTCGGCAGAAACTTTTCAGAACTGCGGGCAATTTTAGACAGCGTACACTTGCAAGAGAAAATGGGCGTGTGTCTGGATACCTGTCATATCTGGGATGGCGGTTATGATATTGCCGGAAATCTGGAAGCCGTATTGGAAGAGTTCGACAAGACAATTGGCTTGCATCGTCTGTATGCAGTACACTTAAACGACAGTATGAACCCATTGGGAGCACACAAAGACCGCCATCAGAAGATTGGACAAGGCTATATTGGACTGGAAGCTTTGAAAGCCGTTGTCCGGCATCCAGTTTTAAAACAGTTGCCGTTCATTCTGGAAACACCAAATGACGATGCTGGATATGCAGCAGAAATTGCACTGCTGCGAAAAGCTGCAGAAGAAAGCAATTAACTCTGCCGCCGCAGGCGAACTGCGGTCGAGCTGGCTCAGCTCGGCGGAGAGGGATTGTTAAGGGGGACAAGCTGCAATGTCATTAACTTAACATCTAGCCAAGCGAGCTAAAATCTGCTAAAATAAAGAAGGGTGAAGATAATG
>ENA-OQNN01000636-OQNN01000636.1-human-gut-metagenome-genome-assembly--contig:-NODE-636-length-32943-cov-6.193808_pt1 | contig 32943 bp, 20 predicted proteins | sample MGYA00242624_ERZ504870 | MGnify/ENA primary metagenome ERZ504870 (study PRJEB26092, sample SAMD00036379) | human gut metagenome | host: Homo sapiens | study: EMG produced TPA metagenomics assembly of... | reverse complement strand
GAGCGCCCTTGACGGCCTCGAAGGTCTTGCGGATGATGTGGTCGCGGCACTGGGTCAGCACCTGCACGGTGACATCCTCAGGGATCATGTTCTTCTCGATCAGGGTGCGCAGGAACTCGTACTCGGTATCGCTGGCGGCGGGGAACCCCACCTCGATCTCCTTGAAGCCGATCTTGACCAGCATCTGGAAGAACTCCAGCTTTTCCTCAAGGCTCATGGGCACGATCAGGGCCTGATTGCCGTCGCGCAGATCCACACTGCACCAGGCCGGGGCCTTTTCAATGTGATCCTTCTTCACCCAGCTGTCATAACCGGCAGGGACAGGGTAATATCCCGGTGCGTACTTGGTTGCGTCCATCATTCTCGTTTCCTCCAGATCCTACACTTAATTAAAGTAAAAGGCCCTCGTCTCCAAGGCGATAAGCCTTGAGAGACGAGGGCCTGTCATTTTTTCTGACAGAGCACCCGTGGTACCACTCTCTTTGCTGGAGAACCAGCCACTCACACGATCAGCTTTTGGCGGCGAATCGCTGCCCCGGTAACGGTGGGCATCCGTCAGAGCCTACTCTCCGTTCAGCTCTGCCGCTCAGGGGCCAGTAGCCGAAACCCTCCGCACTGCCTTGCACCGCCCGGCAGCTCTCTGAAGCAGAAGAAAATCGTTTTTTCCCCGTCAACGCATTTGGTCTTTGTGTTTCAAAGTGAGCTTATTGTACCAAACGTCGGATTTGCTGTCAAGAAGTTTGGTTCACATCAAAAATGAAACAAATTCACCTCAGGCGCGGCACAATTTTCCAAATTTTGCGCCAAGCGTATGGTCAGGGGCGGCGGGTGGTACCCTAAGCAAGTGTCCGCTGGGGTGGGACCCTGTTGCCGCAGGCAATAGGGCGGGCGACGGAATGGCCCGTTTCACTTGCGTGGGTACTACCCGCTGGCCCTGATGCTAGGTTTGTTAAGAATCTGGGAAGTTTTTGGAAACAAGCCCTCAAAAGGCTGGTTTCTTAAAATCAGTCGTGCTATGCTTTGGAGTAGAGACAAAGCCTACTAAGGAGGAAATCCCATGAAAGAAGTCAAGACACCGCGCAAGCCGTTGGCGATCTACTACGCCCTCGTGCTGCTGATGCTGCTGCTCCTCAACTTTGTGCTGCTGCCGTGGATGGAGGAGCGCCAGATCAAAGAGGTGGACTACGGCACCTTTATGACCATGACCGAGGAGAAAAACATCGGCCGTGTGGACGTTGAATCCAACCAGATCATCTTTACCGATAAGGACGAGACGCAGGTCTACAAGACCGGCCTGATGAACGACACCGGCCTGACCGAGCGGCTGTACGATGCCGGAGCCACCTTCTCCAGCGAGATCGTGGAACAGTCCTCGCCGGTGCTGAGCTTTTTGATCTGGTTCGTCCTGCCCATCATCCTGTTCTCGGCCATCGGCAACCAGATGAACAAAAAGCTGATGGAAAAGGCCGGCGGCGGCCCGGGCTCCATGATGTTTGGCGGCATGGGCAAATCCAACGCCAAGGTCTATGTGCAGTCCACGGCAGGCATCCGCTTTGCGGATGTGGCCGGCGAGGACGAGGCCAAGGAAAACTTACAGGAAGTTGTCAACTATCTGCACGACCCCAGCAAGTATGAGAGCATCGGTGCCAAGATGCCCAAGGGCATCCTGCTGGTGGGCCCTCCGGGCACCGGCAAGACCATGCTGGCCAAGGCCGTGGCCGGTGAGGCCAACGTGCCCTTTTTCTCCATCTCCGGCTCCGACTTTGTGGAGATGTTCGTGGGCATGGGTGCCTCCAAGGTGCGCGACCTGTTCAAGCAGGCCAAGGAGAAAGCGCCCTGTATCGTGTTTATTGATGAGATCGATGCCATTGGCCAAAAGCGCAGCGGCGGCCAGTACGGCGGCAACGATGAGCGCGAGCAGACCCTGAACCAGCTGCTGACCGAGATGGACGGCTTTGAGAGCAACACCGGCGTCATCATTCTGGCCGCCACCAACCGTCCCGAATCCCTTGACCCGGCCCTGACCCGCCCCGGCCGCTTTGACCGCCGGGTGCCCGTGGAGCTGCCCGACCTCAAGGGCCGCGAGGAGATCCTGAAGGTCCACGCCAAAAAGGTCGCGCTGGCCCCGGGCATCGACTTTACCACCGTGGCCCGGATGGCCTCCGGCGCGTCCGGTGCCGAGCTGGCCAACATTGTCAACGAGGCCGCGCTGCGGGCCGTCCGCGCGGGCCGCAAGAGCGTGACCCAATCCGACCTGGAGGAGAGCATCGAGGTGGTCATTGCAGGCTACCAGAAAAAGAACTCCATCCTGACCGACCACGAAAAGTGCATCGTAGCCTACCATGAGATCGGCCACGCTCTGGTCGCCGCCAAGCAGACCCACTCCGCCCCCGTGCAGAAGATCACCATCATCCCCCGCACCTCGGGTGCTCTGGGTTACACCATGCAGGTGGACGAGGGCAACCACTACCTGATGAACAAGGAGGAGCTGGAAAACAAGATCGCCACCCTCACCGGCGGACGTGCCGCCGAGGAAGTGGTGTTCCACTCCATCACCACCGGCGCTTCCAATGATATCGAGCAGGCCACCAAGCTGGCCCGCGCCATGCTGACCCGCTACGGCATGAGCGACGAGTTTGACATGGTGGCACTGGAGACTGTCAACAACCAGTATCTGGGCGGCGACACTTCCCTTGCCTGCTCTGCCCAGACCCAGTGCGAGATCGACCAGAAGGTGGTGGAGCTGGTCAAGGCCCAGCACGCCAAGGCTGTGCAGATCCTGACCGACAACCGCGCAAAGCTGGACGAGCTGGCCCAGTATCTGTACCAGAAGGAGACCATCACCGGCGATGAGTTCATGGAGATCCTGAACCGGGAAGGTTAAACCCCACCGTCAATGCTTCGCATTGCCACCGCCCCTAATAGGGGCGGCTCTGGCGCTCCGTAGAGCCCTGCGAGTTCCCCTTTATGCCAAGGGCCCCACTATTAGGGGCAACAGTAACAACCGCCGCCAGTGGCGGATAAAGGGCGTTGCTGTTGGGGCCGCGGCCAGCAAGACACAAGTGTTGTTTACAACACGAAGTGGATGCTGGGTGCCGCAACCCGGACCTGTCACGCGGAGCGTGACTGAGGGGTTTAACGTTCCATAAAAATTTCCTTCCCCCTGCAATAAACAAGCCGCCCGTTCCGTATTCATTACAGAACGGGCGGTTTTTCGTCCATAGTACAGGAGGTATATTTCTTATGAAGATTCTGAATACAATGCTGGGCCGTCAGGCCATTGCCGCAGCCCTGGTGCTGTCCCTTGCCATCCCCATGAGCGTCGGCGCATTTGCCGAAGAGCCTGCCGCTGCCGCTGCCGCCGATGACACCGTTGTTGCAGGCTACCTGCCCCCGCAGGACGAAAGCGTGATGCTTCAGGGTGAGATCGCGCTGCACAGCGGCGACGTTGCCGTGGGCGAGACCGACCCCGCCTACGGCGGCTACGGCGCACCGGAGGGTGACCCCATTCAGGGCGACATCATGCTGATCTCCGCTGACGAGGCAAAGACCACCGAAGCCCGGTACACCGTCAAGGGCCTGCTGGGCCGTCAGGTCCTTTACACCGCCCGGCAGGAGGGCCGGGTCCTGACGCTGGACGTGCCGGACTGTGCCGCCACCTTCCGCACCACCATTCAGGACATGAAGGCCCTGATGGAGCAGGGCGTATCCACGCTGGTGCTCACCACCGAAAAGGGCTCCACCACCCTGAACCTTTCCCTGCTGTGCGAGGGCCAGAGCGACACCCAGCGGGTGGTGCTGCGGCAGCTGGGCGACAGCGCTTTCCTGACGGTCGGCCTGCGCTGCCGCCGCGACCTCATCGTGGGCCGCTGAGTGGGTTGTGTTCCCCTTTCCTGAAGCTTAACAAAACGCAGCAGGAGCGCTCTGCCGGTATGACCCGGTGGGGCGCTCCTGCTGTGTTTGGGAAATATCAGAGGATGTCAAATTTTACTGCGCATTCTGCTTGAGGTCCTGTGCCTTCTTCCAAGCACGCAGCACGCTGATCTTGGTAACCATGTTGTCCGGATAGAACTTCACCTGTTCAGGGGGCAGCTCTGCATCCTGATCGTTCAGGTCAGGCAGGAGGTCGTGCTCCATGGCCCAGCGGGCAGCATGCTGCAGATCCATATCCTGTTCTTCCTGGCCAACATCGGGGTAGAGGATCTCAGATTCCGGCATAGGCTTGCCTGCATCCTCCCACAGCATCATTGCAAGAGCACTGCGGTTGCTGGGGAAGTAAGGCAGACCCCACATCTTGCCCACAAGATCGGTGCCCAGCGTGTAGCCGACCAGTGCGCCGCCAGCCACAACAGCCGTACCGACAATGATGGGGCCAACAACATCGGAACCATCCTCAATGTCAGCGCTGCGGTACTGTGCGGCCACATCCACATCACCATTCATAGTAAAGGTAATGGACTCAGCCTTGTAATCCTGATCCAGCGGCAGGTCAAAATTGCCGGTAGACCAGAGATCAAACACCATACCATCGGGAACCTTCGTCTGGTCCAGCGTCACGGTGACTTCAGCACCATCCGGCACAAGGCAGGTCTGCTTGCCGCTGGTCTCATCGGTGCTGGGTTCCAGTGTGTCGGTCACATCAATGCCGCCGTTTTTCACAGCAAAGGTGCCGCCGGTCACGGTCAGGGTATGATTGACGACAGGCTCATCCTTCTTCCACTGTGCCGTAAACACTTCATCACCCGTCAGGACAAGCTCACTCCCGGCTTTATAGAGCTTACCTTTAAGGCTCAGCCATCCAGCAAACTGGTAGCCTTCTCGTGTGGGAGCCGCTGCAAGCGTCACGCTCTCCTTTTCACGGGAATAAGCATCGCTGTAGTTGGCAGTTGCGTCACCAACGCCTTCATTCAGGTTGTACTGGAGACGGTACACGCTGGCAGTTTCCCATTCTTTTTTCGTCCAGCCGCAGTACTTGCATTCTTTTGTCACTTCACGCTTAGCAATGCGCTCAGCGTCGCTCGATGTCCACTCCGAATAGCTGGTGGTAAAGGCCTTGTCATGCTCACCATCGGTATAGGAGTGTGTCAGCTTCACGCCGTCATTCCAGACCAGCTCATCGTTCCAGTACACCTGTGTCCGACCAGTATTGTTGTCCTTTTTACCGCCAAAGCCGAACATCCGCGATCAGGTCGTTTTATCCAGGTCTATTTTATCCGGGTCTGCAGTAGTGGTCTGGGAATTGTTGATATGGATGATGTACCTATAGCCGGCCATGTTGCTGTCGTTGATGTTCAGCGCCTGCTTACCCAAACCGGAGGCAGAATTCACAGTGCAGTTGTTAAGGTAAACCCTAATGTCATGTTTTCCTGCACTGTAATCCGTGTAAACATTGATTGCTTTTCCCGTTGCATTAAAGGTGCAGTTATCAAATTCCATGGTCGGGGAGCTATACGTCCAGAGCGCATAATCTCCATTTGGAGCATAGAAGGTCGTATCAGTGAACACTGCACTGGTATAGCCCCAGTAGAAGGTCTTGCCGTAGATTTCGCAGTGATCCACCACTGTATTATCAATGTAGGTAAAGCCAAGATAATCTTTACTGCCGGTGCAAAGCTTCATATTTTTGAAGGTGACCGTTCCGGCCCCCTGAAAGCTGTAATCGGAGTTATATTCTGTGCCAAAAAGCGCCGGGTTCGGCACCGTAGGACCGATCTGCCAGGTCGTTTTGTCAGTTCCCTGCCCCACAAAGGTCAGGTCTTTTCCCTTGGTCGTATCGGTGCTGGGGATATTGTACAGTGTATAACTGCCCTCGCCAAGCTCGATGGTATCATTGCTCCATGCCGCTTCCACAGCAGTTGCCAAAGACGTATATACCATACCCGTTCTTTTGTTCCGTACTTCTCCGGTGCCGAGTGCGTCCTCCGCAAAAGCCAGCATGGGAAGCATCTGAAGCATCATTGCCACTGCCAGCAGGGCCGCCAAAAACCGGTTTTGACTTTTCTGTTTCAACTTTCTTCATTCCTTTCATCGCTATTTGCATTTTTGCAACGGATTCCCCGCAAGGAACCCTCCAGATTCCTACCGCACTGTCACCTCCCCTGTAGGTTCCATTTTCCGCATTGCAGGTCTCAGCAAGGCTGCTGAGTGCTTTGTTATCAAAGGAATTTCTCGTCATTTCATTATACCCCCCCCCCCTAAATTAAAATCAAGTACTTTGAAAACTTTTGTCGATATTCACAAATCAGAGTTCATCTTTCGGTCATTTCCACGAAACTGCCTTTGACAAAGAAAAAAGCGGCCTGCCAGTGACTGACAAGCCGCAAAATATTGTCCTATTCCAAATGAAAAGCTGCTGACAGCATCTGGCCCAGCTTTTTTGCCGCAAACAACAGAAGCCCCCCGCCGGTTCTCCCGGCAGGGGGCTTCTGCCGTGGCAGTTTATGGGTAAACGGAGAGTGGATATCAATTGAGAATGGGATTCAGGATCTCGACCAGTGCATGATACTGGGTGGCGTAAGCTTCTGCGCCGTCCTTGGGGCGGCCCGGCTCGGCCATTTCGGACTTCATCTTCTCGACGATCGGGTTATTCTCAAACTGGAGCTTCTGGCTCTTTCCGCCTTTGGCTCCTGGTGCAAAGAAATCAAACATTGCCAGGTGGGGCTCCAGCGTCAGGAAGCCGTGGTAGCCCTCCTCGCAGAAAGCCCGGCGAAGCAGCTCAGGGATCTTGCCAAGGCCGGTGCCTGCGGGCACATTCAGCAGGCAGCCGGGCAGAGCATCCTTGATGTGGATATAAGCGATCTGGTCATGGAGCAGTTCCCAGCACTCCGCGGTGTCCTGCTCACACTGAACAAAGTTGGCAAAATCGAACGCCGCCTTGAAGTGGGGGCAGGCCAGCCGGTCGAACAGCAATTTGCAGCGGGCACCGGTGTCTCCGTAGATGCCCTTCTCATTTTCATGGAGCAGGATAATGTCATGCTTTTCCGCGATCCGGATAAACTGACGCAGCTTATCCAGCACCACATCGGTATAGCTGTCTGCATCGGCATCCTTGGGGATGAGGAAGCTGAACATCCGGATGAAGGAGCAGTCCAGCAGCTTGGCCGTTTCGCAGAGTGTTTCCAGCTGCTCCAGCTGCTTGGCAAAGCCCTCTTCATCGTCCACCTCCACCTTGCCGATGGCCGTACCCAGGCTGGAAACGCCCACGCCTGCGGCCCGCAGCTTTGGCAGAAGAACGGTGCGCACTTCCTCGGGGGTGTAATCGGCAATGCCCTTGTGCTCGGCGCTGCGGATGCAGATATACTTCATCCCCAGATCCGTCACAGTTTTGAGCTGCTGGTCAAAGTCCTGGCTGATCTCATCCGCAAAACCGGAAATTTTTTCGTAAACACTCATAAGACACACCTCATTCAACGATCTTTGTTTTCCGAACTTAACAGCACTGTTTCTGGCTTGTAGTATACCACTTCCCCGGAAGCTGTGTTATAATAAATCGAAGAAAACTATCAAAATTCAAAGAACGTTCACAAATTCAACGTAACCGCCAAACAAGGAGGCAAGTTCTTGTGCAATTCAACGAAAAAGAAAAAGTTCTCCAACTTTTTTCGGAGAGTGGGCGAGAAAACGCGGAGGGCAGGAGGGGCTGACACCCCGCCAGTACCGCCTGCAGCAGCGGCAGCTGGGGAAATAACAGCAGAAGCCCCCCGCCGGGAGAACCGGCGGGGGGCTTCTCTGTATGCGAATGGGGAGTTACTTCTTGGCGAGGTACTTGCGGATATCAATGGCGACAGCCACGATGATGACAAGGCCCTGCACGATGTAGGTGTAGGAGGAGTTGACGTTCATGAACTGCAGAGCGACCTTCATCAGCTCAAAGACCAGAACGCCGACCAGGATGCCGGGCACGGTGCCGACACCGCCGGTGGTGGAAACACCGCCGATGGTGCAGGCTGCGATGGCGTCCAGCTCATAGCTCATTGCGGTGTTGACGGATGCGCCGCCGGACTTTGCAGCCAGCAGGCAGCCTGCCAGACCGAACATGCAGGAAGCCAGGATGTAGATGCGGATCTTGGTGGCGTAAACGTTGACGCCGGCGACCTCAGCCGCAGCCTCGTTGCCGCCGATGGCGTACATGTACTTGCCGTGACGGGTCTTGTTGTACAGGAACCAGAAGCACACGGCCACGACCAGAGCGATCCAGATCAGGACCGGGATGCCGATGATGGTGTTCGAGGCCAGAGAGGTGAAGTTCTTGTTCAGGGAGCCGATGGGGGTACCGCCGGTGTAGACCAGGCAGATACCGTAGACGACCTGCTGCATACCCAGGGTAGCGATAAAGGGCTGGACCTTCAGGTAAGAAACGACCAGACCGTTGCACAGACCCACAATGGCGCAGATGGCAATGACCAGAATGAACACCACAGGGGTGGGCAGAGTGGGCATGTTGGGGTAGAACTTGCCGGCAGCGCCCTCGGTCTGCGCAAAGATGCAGGCCAGGCAGGCGGCAAAACCAGCCAGACGGCCTGCGGACAGGTCGTTGCCGGTGGTGATCAGACAGCCGGAGATGCCCAGCGCGATGATGTAGCGGATGGACACGTTCTTGAACAGGTTGATCAGGTTTGCAGGTGCAAAAAAGTTCGGATGGATGATGCCGACGAACAGAGAGACGAGCAGCATCAGAACGATAATGGCGTTGTTGCCCAGCCATTTCTTTACGGATTTACCCGTTAATTTCTTGGTAGCTTCCACAATAGACAGCCTCCTTGTTTACTGATTGGCCGCTGCCGTTTCGGGCGCGGTCTCAAACTGGGTAGCCAGCTCCATGATGTTCTCCTGGGTCGCGTCCTTGCCGTCGATGAAGCCGGTGATGCGGCCATCGCACATGACCATGACGCGGTTGGACATGCCAATGATCTCGCTCATTTCAGAGGAAATCATGATAATGCTCTTGCCCTGCTTGGCCAGATCGGCAATGATGCAGTAGATCTCGTACTTTGCACCAACGTCGATGCCGCGGGTGGGCTCGTCCAGGATCAGCACATCGGGGTTATTTGCCAGCCAGCGGGCGATCAGCACCTTCTGCTGGTTGCCGCCGGACAGGCTCTTGATCTGGGTCTTGGGGCTGGGCACCTTGATGGCCATCTTTTCCTTATTGGTCGCCACCAGATCCAAAATCTTCTTGTCATCCAGCATGATGGGGCCCTTGCGCAGGGCATCCAGCGATGCAATGGAGATGTTGTCGGCCACGCTCAGCACACCCATGATGCCGGTTGCGCGGCGGTCCTCGGTCAGCAGAGCCACGCTCTTCCGGATGGCATCCCGGGGCTGCTTGATGCTGACCTCTTCGCCCTTGATCCACACTCTGCCGGAGGTGTGTGCACGCAGACCAAAGATGCCTTCCATCAGCTCGGTGCGCTGTGCGCCCACCAGACCGGCCACGCCCAGGATCTCGCCCTTTTTCAGCTCAAAGCTGCAATGGCGGAAGGAGCGCGGATGGATGGAGGTGAAATCCTCCACCTTCATCATCACTTCCTCGGAGGGGTGGTTCTCCAGCGGCGGGAACAGATTGGACAGTTCGCGGCCGACCATCTTGGCGATGATCTGCTCCTTGGTCATCTCGGCCACATTCCACTTGCCGATGTAATGGCCGTCACGCATGATGGTCACTTCGTCAGCAATGACCTTGATCTCGTCCATCTTATGGCTGATATAGACCAGTGCAACGCCCTGCTCCTTCAGCTCCCGCATGATGCGGAACAGCGATTCCACTTCGTTGGCGGTCAGGGACGAGGTGGGCTCGTCCAGGATCAGCACCTTGCAGTTTGCGGAAACAGCCTTTGCAATTTCCACCATCTGCATCTGGGCAATGCTCAGGCTGCCCAGCTTTGCGTGGGAATTGATCTGCAGCTTCAGCTTCTTCAGCAGTGCATCGGTATCCTTGTACATTTTAGCATGGTCCACTGTGGTCACCGGGCCATACTTCTTGGTGGGGTAGCGGCCCAGCCAGATATTCTCAGCCACGGTACGGGCCGGGATGGGCTGCAGCTCCTGATGCACCATGGCAATGCCGCGGTCCAGTGCATCCAACGGGTTCGCAACAACGACCTTTTCTCCCTCGTATTCGATCTCGCCCTCGTCCATCTTGTAAATGCCGAACATGCACTTCATCAGGGTGGACTTACCGGCACCGTTTTCGCCCATCAGGGCCATAACTTTACCGGGGCGGAGCTCCAACTGCGCGTGGTCCAGCGCTTTTACGCCGGGGAAGGTCTTGACCACGCCTTTCATTACCAGACGGTATTCTGACATTCCGCAGAGCCTCCTTATCTTGCAATTTGCAGGCCGCGCGGTGCGTCCTTTCTAAAAGAAGGCGCGTGCGCCCGAGAGAAATCTCGCACGCACGCGCTTTTAAGCTTTTACCAAGCCATAGGACTCACTGCGTACCTTGCAAACGTGAGTTTTGTGCTACAGGAATTAGAGGTACTGTGCTGCGTTCTCGGCAGTGACCTTGACGTAGTCGACCCAGTAGTACTCCTCAACGTCCTTGCCCTCAACAAACAGCTGAGTAGCCTCGGCAGCCTTGGTAGCCTGGCCCACGTCGTCGTTCAGAACGGTACCGGTCATCTTGCCGTCAACAACGTTCTGGACAGCCTCTTTCAGTGCGTCAACACCGACCAGGTAGATGTCCTTGCCAACAGTACGGCCAGCCTGCTCGATGGACTGCAGAGCGCCCAGAGCCATTGCGTCGTTGTTGCAGAACACAACTTCGATCTTCTCGCCGTACTGTGCCAGAGCGTTTGCAACGTCCTGCTGTGCGGTGGTCTGGTCCCAGTTGTCCAGGTACTCGTACAGGCACTCCACTTCCTTGTCGGCATCGGTCAGAGCCTTGATGGAGTACTCGGTGCGGTACTGAGCATCGATGTTCTCGGGGTCGCCCTTGCACATGATGTAGGTGATCTTGCCGTCGCCGTTGATATCGCCCTGGGTCTCGGTCTCCAGGATCAGCTCGCCCTGGTAAGTACCGGACTGACGTGCGTCAGCACCAACGTAGCAGCACTTGCCTGCGTAGGAATCCAGAACAGCCTTTTCGGGCTCACGGTTGATGAAGACGATGGGAGTGCCGGAGGGAGAAATGGTATCAACGATGGTCTGTGCAGAGGTGGTCTGAACAGGGTTGATGATCAGAACGTCAACGCCCTGCTGCAGGAAGGTGTTGATCTGCTCGGTCTGGGTGTTCTGGTCGTTCTTGCCGTCAACGATGGTCACGGCGTAGCCCTTATCCTTCAGGTACTCTTCCAGGTCAGTGCGGTACAGGGTCATAAAGTTATCAGCAAACTGATAGATGCAGACACCGACGTTTGCGCTGCCGGTTGCAGCCTCAGAAGCAGCTGCAGAAGAAGCAGCGACAGAGGAAGCAGCAGTGGAGCTGGAGGAGCCGCCGCAGGCGGTCAGAACGCCGGCAGCACCCACAACAGCAGAAGCCTTCATAAAGTCACGACGGGAAATCATTTTCATAATCTTATTCTCCTTCATTCGCATATCACAGCATCTCATGGAATATACTTACATGTACGTTCCACGGTTTCTGTTTGTATTATAACCGTCTGGAAAATCATTCGCAATGGGACAAGTTCACAAGATTCCGGTCATTTCTTTGTGCACTCTTCACAGTTGATCTTGTTGTGTACAACATTCTTTTTGCTATCAAGCACAAAATCAGTCAAAAATGCAACATACATCCAAATTCCATGCCAAAAATCCATAAATCCTTTCAAAATGGTTACAACATCATTCTGTTCATGCAACAAATTTCTCTGTACAGAAAATGCCCGTTTTTTTCCGGGAGTTTTGCACAAAACGTACATTTCCGGGAAAAACCGGGCATTTTTTTCATTTTTCACTTTTCTTTGTGTTCGCGGCGGTAGCGGGTGGGGGTAACTCCCAGCGTCTTTTTGAAGATCTTTGTAAAATAATTCACGTCCAGAATGCCCACTTCCTCGGCCACGGCGGCAATGGTGTGGTTGTTCTGCACCAGCAGCTGGGCCGCGCGGTTGACGCGCTGGGTGTTGATATAATCGATCAGAGTGCTGCCGGTCTCCTGCTTGAACAATGCCGACAGGTACGATGGGCTGATGAAGCACATGGCAGCCAGACTTTTCAGCGTCAGCGGCTCGGCCACGTTCAGGTTGACGTAGTTCATCACCTTCTGCACCGCGGGCGAATACTCCTTCAGCGAGTAGCGGCGGACATAGGCACAGTAATCCCGCGTCATCTGCCACATCATCTCGTTGGGCACCTCGTTGGCTTCCTCAATGATGCGGCTGTACTTGCTGGAAATGGCATCGATATAATAGGGATGCACCTTGCTGGGCTCAATGGCCTTGCGCAGCAGGGTGTTCAGCACGATCATCTTGTTCTTCTGCTGGTAGAGCGTCCCCTCGAACCGGCCGCCATAGGTAAAGCGGGAGTGCTGGTGCATGGCCTCGATGGCGGCTTCCTCATCGCCCCGGGCCACCGCGTCCAGAATGCGGTTCTCCGATTCATACCGCTGCTCCAGCATGGTGACCGGGATCTCCTTCTGGAACTCCGGCTCGTGGAAATAGCGGGTATCCGGGTGGAATTGGAATGGCAGGAATTCCTTCAGCTCCTGCACCGGGACAGTGCAGCCGAACATCGTATCCACCACAGCCCGCAAAACTCCATAGAAATCGCTGGCCTCCAGGATCTTCACGCCGTTGTAGTACTCCTGCACGGCGGCTTCTCCGGCTTCACCCAGATAGCGTTTGGCCCATTTGCGGGCGCTCTGGGTGCGGGGGCCCACCGTCCAGGGGCCAATGAGAAAGACCGTGTTTTTTTCATCGGGGATGCGGAACAGGGCAAAGTGCAGCTCAAAGGTGCCCTCCACCAGCAGCAGGGTATTTTCAGGGGTGCTGGCCAGCAGCAGCTGGCCGAACTCCTGCCAGTCAAACTGGGGGTCCAGCGATCGCCGCAGGCCGTAGTCAAACTCTTCCAACCCCTCAAAGGGCGGGGTGACCCGCCGGGTCGGGATATTCTGCACCGCTGCCAGCTTTGTAAGGATCTGCAAGGGATCCACCCGCATCGTACACCGCTCCTTTTTCCTGTTGTTCCGCTCGCGCCATTGTGTTATTCTTGATATATTAGTATACATCAATTTTGAAGCAGAAACAAGCCGCCCACAGGAATTTCCCGTGGGCGGCTTGATCCGTTTCCTTACTTATTATGGCGCTGTGCCAGTGCGGCCACGTTCTCCTCCACCTTCTGTTTGGTCAGGGGGTAGATGAAGAACAGGCTCAGGGCCACGGCCACGAAGCCGATGGCGGGGGCAATACAGGAGATGTTGAAGATGCCCATGGTGACCTCCGGGTCAAAGGCAGTGGCAGCGCTGTAACCGATCATGGTCAGCAGGCCGCCGGTCAGGCCGGAAGAGAACGCCTGACCCAGCTTGCGGGCAAAGGAGTAGACCGCATAGATGGTGCCGTCCTCACGGATGCCGTTGCGGACCTCGGAATCATCGATGACATCGGTGATCATTGCCCAGATGATGGTGTTGAAGAAGCCCAGGCAGATGAAGGCTGCACAGTAGAAGCCGACATAGACCCAGACATTGGCGGGCTTGAGAACAAAGCAGATGATCTCCAGCACCGTGGCCACGATGCAGGATACGGTGGCCAGCTCTTTTTTACCGAACCGGCTGGCCAGCTTGGAGGCAAAGGGTGCGCAGACGAGCAGGATCAGCACGCTGCTCAGCAGAGAAGCGGTAGACTGGGCGGCGGCGCTGCCGTAGAAGTTGGGGAACACATAGCCTGCCATGCCCTGCATGGTCAGCATGGCCAGCAGCAGGAAGAGGGCGGCAGCAATGATGCCCAGCAGGGCACGGTTGGTGAACACGCTCTTGAGCATCTTGCCAATGTCCATCTTGCTGTTGTTGGCGGGCACATCCACACGCTCACGCACCAGGTTGAAGCAGAGCAGGTAGCAGAGGATGGCGCAGACAGAGAAAACGCCTGCAATGATGGTCATGCGGCTGCCGGAGAGGACCGTCTGACCATTGACGGTGACGTAAGCCACCATGGGGGTGCCAACGCCGATCACAAGGCCGGCCAGGGTGCTGCCGATGGTACGCCAGGTGGACAGCTCTGCGCGGTCCTTGGGGTCAGCAGAGATGGCGGAAGCCATGGAGCCGTAAGGGATGTTGACGGAGGTGTAGAAGATAGAGCCCCACAGGATATAGGTCACAAAGAGCCATACCACCTTGAAGCCGTAGGACATCCCGGCCAGACCGGACTGGAAGATGAGGAAGGATGCGATGGCCACAGGGCCGCACATCCGCTTGAGCCAGGGGCGGAACTTGCCGTCCCTGGTGGGCTTGGAGCGGTCCACGATCTGGCCCATGGTCACATCGGTAAAGGCATCCACAAAGCGGGCGATCATCATGATCATGCCCACAACACCGGCGCTCACGCCCATCACGTCGGTATAGAACTTCATCAGGAAGCTGGACGACAGGATAAAAGTAAAATCGTTGGCGAAATCGCCGAACATATAGCCGACCTTGTCCCGCATCCCAAACGGGGTGGTCTTTTGCATTTCATTTGCCATTGTATTCTCCTTCGGTGGTCAATTCAAACGGTACAGCGTCTCTTCTGCTGTATCCAAGTTTGTACTCCAATATTATGACAAACTTTTATCAAAAAATGTTAGAATATTTTTTAGGTGAATTCGTACAATTTTAAGGTATTGTTTTTGTACATTTTCACAGTTCGTTCACATTCTGTTTTTCCCTCTTTTTCCCAGCATTCACTTTTTGTGGCATCCTTTACGGAAGTTTTTAAACCAGGCCGGAGATAATAGGTATTCTGCCCAGAGCAGCGCCTGTTTTCCTGAAAAAAGTCTGGATTTATTCAAAAATCTTTCTATCCCTTTTATAAAATTTCTGTCATACTGGGTATAAAGACAATAAACGCCCCTGTGGCACGCAAAATGCCGCCGGGCTGATGAATGTGAGGTCATCCTGATGAACCGCTCCCTGCTGTATCCCCGCGCTACCACCACCCGCCGTCTCATCGGCCTGGACGGGATGTGGCGTTTCAGCTTCGACCCCGAGAGCAAGGGTGTGGAGGCCGGATGGGCGCTGGACCTGCCCTCCTCTATCTCCATGCCGGTGCCTGCCTCCTTCTGCGACCTGTTCACCGACAAAGCCTCCCGCGAATACTGCGGTGATTTCTGGTACGAGACCAGCTTTTTTGTCCCTGCGGAATGGAGCGGCTGGGACATCGTTCTCCGGTTTGGCTCGGTCACCCACCGGGCCCGGGTCTTTGTCAATGGCGTGGAGGTGGCCCAGCACGAGGGCGGCTTCCTGCCCTTTGATGCCACTGTGACCAACATCGTGCGGTATAACCAGTTCAACAAGCTCAGTGTTCTGGCGAACAACGAGCTCAGCGAGACGATGCTGCCCGCAGGCACCACCCGCACCCTTGCGGATGGCAGAAAGATCGCCGCACCCTACTTTGATTTTTACAACTACGCCGGCATCCACCGGCCCGTCTGGCTGATGGCCCTGCCCAAGGAGCGGGTGCTGGACTATTCCACCCGATACCGCCTGACCGAAACCGGGGCCGAGATCGACTATACCGTGACCACCAACGGCCCCCACCCCGTGACTGTGGAGCTTTACGACGGCACCACCCGGGTGGCCGAAAGCTCCGGCACCACCGGCACGCTGGTGGTCAAAAACGCCAAGCTGTGGAATGTCCACGCCGCCTATCTCTACGATCTGGTCATCCGCATCCACGAGGGCAGCGCGGTGGTGGACGAGTATCTGGACCGGATCGGCATCCGCACCTTTGAGATCCGGCACGGGCGTTTCCTGCTCAACGGCAGCCCGGTCTATCTGCGAGGCTTCGGCCGGCACGAGGATGCCGACATCCGGGGCCGCGGGCTCGACCTGCCCACCGTCAAGCGGGATTTTGAGCTGATGAAGTGGATCGGCGCAAACTGCTTCCGCACCAGCCACTACCCCTACGCTGAGGAGATCTACCAGATGGCCGATGAGGAGGGCTTCCTCATCATCGACGAAGTCCCCGCCGTGGGCTTTATGCAGAGCACGGCCAACTTCCTGGCCGCCAATCAGGGCAACGGCAGGCAGCAGGGCTTTTTTGAGAAGGAGACCACGCCTGCGCTGCTCAAGAACCACAAGGCAGCCCTGACCGATATGATCGACCGGGACAAAAACCATCCCTCGGTCATCGGGTGGAGCCTGCTCAACGAGCCTCAGTGCACCAGCGCGGGCACCGAGGAATACTTCAAGCCCCTGTTCGAGCTGGCCCGCCGCCTCGACCCCCAGAAGCGCCCCCGTACTTATACGGTCCTGATGACCAGCCTGCCCGACACCAGCAAGGGCCAGCGCTTTGCCGATTTCGTCAGCCTGAACCGCTACTACGGCTGGTATGTACTGGGCGGGGCCGGGCTGGCGGATGCCGAAGCCGCCTTCCACCATGAGATGGAAGGCTGGGCAAAAGTCCTGCATGGCCGCCCGCTCATCTTCACTGAGTACGGCACCGACAACCTGAGCGGTGCACACAAGCTCCCCAGTGTGATGTGGAGTGCCGAGTACCAGAACGAGTATCTGGAGATGACCCACGCCGTGTTCGACCACTACGATTTCGTGCAGGGTGAGCTGGTGTGGAATTTTGCCGATTTCCAGACCACCGAGGGCATCCTGCGGGTGGACGGCAACAAAAAAGGCATCTTTACCCGCCAGCGCCAGCCCAAGGATGCGGCGTATCTCTTCCGGGAGCGGTGGACAACGCTGCCGGTCGATTTCAAGAAGCGAAAAAAATGATCCCAGAAAACAGCAGCGCCCTGCCGGTTTGCCCCGGCAGGGCGCTGCTTGTTTGATATGCGTTTACTTGATGCAGCTCGAGCACGGGCTGTACCCTGCCGCAATGGCTTCCTCGTAGCTGGAGAAGAGGATCTGGTTCTTCTCCGCAGGGAGATTGGCACAGCTGGGCAGGTGGAACTTTTTGCTGTTCATGTTGCCGATATACCCCTGCTGCGCGGTGGACGATGCCGCCGGGTCGGTGGGGTTGAGCTCGGCATCGGTGGCCGTTTTCTCGGTGCGGATGGTATAGTTCTGTCCATCGGAACCGATCACGATAGCCCCCAGCAGGTCCGTGCGGTAAACATTCACGCCCGCATCCCGCAGGATGCTCAGGGTCTCCTCGTGGGGGTGGCCGTACTTGTTGTTCACACCGCAGGAGATGATGCCCATCTCGGGCAGGACGGCGTTCAGGAAGATGTAGCTCGTGCTGGTGCTGGAGCCGTGGTGGCCCACCTGCAGAACATCTGCCTTCAGGTTGGCACCGCTGTTCACAAGGTCGCGCTCCGCATCCGATTCCATATCGCCGGTGAGCAGAAAGCTGGTGGAGCCGTAATCCACCCGCAGAACGATGGAGGTATCGTTGGTGTTGTCATACTGCGCCACAGGGCCCAGCATGGTCACAGTGGCACTGCCCAGCGGCCAGACTGTGCCCACGGTGGGCACTTCCACCTGCAGGCCCTGCTGCCCGGTGTACTTGACGAAGTCCTGAAAGCACTTGGTGGAGGCTTCCGTCACGGGGCTGTACACATGGTCTGCCGGGAAATAGGCCAGCGCAGCGGACAGGCCGCCCACATGATCCTCGTGGGCGTGGGAGCAGAACACATACTGCAGCTCCTCCACACCGAGATTCTGCAGGTAAGAGACGACATAGCTGCCGTCGTCCACGTTGCCGCCGTCGTAGAGCATATACTGGCCGTCACATTCCACCAGCACGCTCAGGGCCTGCCCCACATCCAGGAAGTGCATCTCAAAGTTGGCGGTCTGGCCGTCTCCGGCAGGCTGGGCAGTGCTGACCGTAGGAGTACTGCTGCCCGGCACCACCGCCGAGGCATCACAGGCGGCAAGGCCAAGGGCCAGCGCCGCCGCAAGGGCCAGAGCGGCAATGCGCCGCCAGAGGCTTACTTTTTCTTTTTTGAAGTTTTCCACACTGTATTCTCTTTCTGTTGATCATTCTTCGGCTTACGGGGTGCCGTACCGTTGGGCGCAAAACGTGCGCCGGGGCTGGGCTGGCGGCCGCCTGCGGTGCGGGCCGGGGCGGTTCCGCGGCTCTGATTCCTGCCTCCCCGGCCCTTGTTGGGGCGGACAGTATAGGTGCCGTCGTTGTGGATGGTCACCTCGGCAGGCTCGGCCCGGCGGGCAGAGCGCTGGACCGCGCGGCGGCCCTCGGCGGGCACCAGCAGCGGGATCAGGTCCTCCCGGTGGGTCATTTTCAGCGCCTTGATGACCTTTTCGGCATTGCGGGGCTCGTAATACTGGAGCAGGGCGCGCTGGAGCGCTTTTCCCTCCGCAGTCTTTTCCACGAACACAGGCTTGAGGGTGTAGGGGTCAAGGCCGGTGTAGAACATGCAGGTGCTCACCGTGCCGGGGGTGGGATAGAAATCCTGCACCTGCTCGGGGCGCATGTGGTTTTTGTAGAGATACTCGGCCAGATAGACGGCATCGCTCAGGGTGCTGCCCGGATGGCTGGACATCAGGTAGGGCACGAGGTACTGCTTTTTGCCCGCCTTCTTGCTCAGCTCGTAGAACTTATCCTTGAACTTGTTGAAGGTCTCGATGGGCGGCTTGCCCATGTAGGCCAGTGTATTGGGAGCGCAGTGCTCCGGGGCCACCTTCAGCTGACCGGAGACGTGATACTCCACCAGCTCCTTGAAGAAGGTGTCGTCCGGGTCGGCCATCAGGTAGTCGAACCGGATACCGCTGCGGATGAACACCTTTTTCACGCCGGGCAGTTCCCGGACACGGCGCAGGATCTTGAGGTAATCGCTGTGATCCACGATCATGTGGGAGCAGGTGGTGGGGGCCAGGCAGTGCTTGCCGCCATTGCACATGCCCCGCAGCATCTGCTCCCGGCAGGACGGGAACCGGAAGTTGGCGGTGGGGCCGCCGATATCGTGGATGTAGCCCTTGAAATCCGGCTCGTGGGTCATCCGCTCGGCCTCGGCCACAATGCTGTCGGCACTGCGGCTGGTGACCCGGCGGCCCTGATGCAGCTGGATGGCGCAGAAGTTGCAGCCGCCGAAGCAGCCGCGGTTCTGGATGATGGAGAACTGCACCTCCCGGATGGCAGGCACGCCGCCCATGCTCTCGTAGATGGGGTGGTAGCGGCGGGTGTAGGGCAGCGCATACACCTTGTCCAGCTCCCAGCGCACCAACGGCTTTGCCGGGATGTTCTGCACAAGGTACTTTTCACTCTGCTTCTGGACAATGATCTGGCCGCTGACCACATCCTGATTGTCCATCTGGATGCGGCAGGCTTTGGCGTAGGCCACCTTATCGGAGGCCACTTTCCGGAAACCGGCGCACTCCACATACTTTTCGGGCAGGTGGTCGAAGTCGGTCAGGTAGCAGGTGCCGTCCACATCGGTGATGGACTCCACCGGCTCCCCTGCCGCCAGCCGCCGGGCGATCTCCACGGTCTGGTGCTCGCCCATGCCAAAGCTGATGAGATCGGCTCCGGAGTCCTCCGCAATGCTGGGCAGAACGGTGTCCAGCCAGTAATCGTAGTGGGCAAACCGGCGCAGAGAAGCCTCCAGACCGCCCAGGATCACAGGCAGGTCGGGGTAGGCCTCCTTGGCCAGCCTGGTGTAAACGGTGGCGCTGCGGTCAGGCCGCGCGCCGCCGATGCCGCCGGGAGAGTATTCGTCCTCGGCACGCGGAATTTTTGCCACGGAGTAGTGGCTCACCATGCTGTCCACGTTGCCGCCGCCGATGAAAAAGCCGTACTTCGGCCTGCCGAACCGCTTGAAGTCCTCGCAGTCGGAATAGCGGGGCTGGGCCAGCACGCCGACCTTATAGCCCTCGGCCTCCAGCAGGCGGCTGATGATGGCGGTGCCAAAGCTGGGGTGGTCAACGTAGGCATCGCCGCCCACCACCACAAAGTCCAGCTGATCCCACCCCCGGGCTTCCATGTCCGCCCGGCTGATGGGAAGAAATTCGGTGTAGATTGGGGAAGAGTTGTCCATAGTGTTCCTCACTGGTTAAACCTCTCTGTCTGCTCCCCTGACAGGGAGCCAAGAAAAGTGTTGCTTGTGTTCTTATTCCTCCGGCTGATTCATCTGCATTTCCAGCCACTGCTGGCGGCTGATGAGGACAGCGCGGGGCTTGGCACCCTCATAGGGGCCGATGATGCCCTTCTGCTCCATCTCATCCATGATGCGGGCGGCGCGGGCATAGCCCAGCTTACAGCGGCGCTGCAGCAGGCTGGTGGATGCCTGCCCGGCATCAATGACCACCTCAACGGCCTGCTTGAGCATCGGGTCGCTGCCGGTCTCCTCATCCGCATCTGCAGAAGATGCGCCCTTCTTGCCATCCTGAATGGCGTGCTTTTCCATGGCTTCGATCATGGCTTCGTCGTACTGGACGGTGGCGCTCTGCTTGATGAAGTCCAGCACACGGCTGATCTCCTCATCCCGCACAAAGGTGCCCTGGATACGCACCGGCTTGGGCGCGCCCACAGGCATAAAGAGCATATCGCCCTGGCCCAGCAGCTTCTCGGCACCGGCACCATCCAGAATGGTACGGCTGTCCACCTGGCTGGACACGGCAAAGGCAATGCGGCTGGGGATGTTGGCTTTGATCAGGCCGGTGATGACATCCACGCTGGGGCGCTGGGTGGCAACGATGAGGTGCATTCCGGCGGCACGGGCCTTCTGGGCAATGCGGCAGATGGAATCCTCCACGTCCTTGCCCACGACCATCATCAGATCGGCCAGCTCGTCGATGATGATGGCGATATAGGGCATCTTTTCCAGCATGGGGTCGGTGGCCGCCAGCTTGTTGAAGGATTTGATGTCACGGACATTGTTTTCCGCAAACAGGTGGTAGCGGCGCTCCATCTCCTGCACCGCGCTGCTCAGAGCACCCGCTGCCTTTTTCGGCTCGGTGATGACGGGCATCAGCAGGTGGGGGATGCCGTTGTATTCAGCCAGCTCCACCACCTTGGGGTCAATGAGCATGAGCTTCACGTCCTCGGGGCTGGAGCGGAACAGGATGCTGATGATGATGCTGTTCACACAAACAGATTTACCGCTGCCGGTGCTGCCCGCGATGAGCAGATGTGGCATCTTGCACAGGTCGGCCACCTGGGCCACACCGGCAATGTCCTTGCCCAGCGCCACACCCAAGGGCGAAGTCATCCGCAGGAAGGCCTGGCTTTCAAAGACACTGCGGATAAAAACGGGGGTCTTTTTGTGGTTGGGCACCTCGATGCCCACGGCAGGCTTGCCGGGGATGGGTGCTTCCATGCGGACATCGGCCACAGCAAGGTTCAGGGCGATATCATCGGCCAGCGAGGTGATGCGGCTGATCTTCACGCCCGCCATGGGCTGGACCTCGTACCGGGTAACGGAGGGGCCACGCGAGATATCCAGCACCCGGGTGCGCACGCCGAAGCTTTCCAGCGTGTCCACCAGCTTCTGGGCGTTGGCCTTCAGCTCGTCCTGGGCACCCGGGTCCCCCTCCTCGGCAGACTTTTCAAACAGCTCGATGCTGGGGTACTGATACTGGAAGGTCTCCACCACCTCCGGCTCCTCGGCCGGGGCGGTGGCGGCAGCCTGCTCGCCTGCGGCGGGTTTTTCCATGGCAGCCGCCACCAGCGTGTTCAGGTCCTTTTCCTCCACCGGTTCGCTGGTGATGCTGATCCAGCCGTCCTCGTCCGGCTCACTGCGCATGGCCACCGCGTTTTCCGCGCTGACCCGCACCGGCACCACCGGCTCATCCGTAGTGGGCAGGGTGGGGGTCTGGAACACCGGCATCTCAGGCTGCTCGGGCTCTGTCGGTGCAGCCGCAGGGGCTTCCGGGGCCGCAGGCGGCACGGTGGGATTCACCACAGGGGCCGGAGCAGGCGATCCGGCGGGCGCGAAGAAATCCTCAGCGGCAGTCTCCACGGCATCCGGCACCACCGGTTTGACGATGGCCCGGGGCGGGGCCTTTTGGAGCGGGTCCTGCCCAAAGGTGCCGCCCGGCCCGATGATGATGGGCTCAATGGGCTCGCTGCCGCCTTCGGAAACAGAGGTATCCGGCCCAAGATCGATATCAAACGCCGCGCGGGGATGGTTGGAGGTCACCTTGACCGGCTCAAAGGCCGGAGCGGGCCGGGCCGGAGCCGGTTCCGGCTCCACCGGCGCAGGCGGCTCGTAGCCCAGTGAATCGTCCACGGGGTCGGGTTCCGCTTCGCCTTCCATTTCCTTGGTCACCTTGTGGCCCCAGCTGAACACGCCGGACAGCCACCCGGGCACCGGAATGCCGCCGGGCACGTCTTCCTCATCAAAATCATCATCGTAATCGTCCGCAGGCTCCTCGGCGCGGTACTCCTCTTCCGCCTGCCGGGCCGCAAGGCGCTCAGCACGGCGGGCGGCGTTCTGTTCATAGACCGCCACGCCTTTTTCATGCACACCGCCGCCCACATTGCAGAGCCACTGCCAGCACTCGGCAGGGGTGATATCAAAGATATACAGGCTGGCGCACAGGGCCAGCACCGCCATGACCAGATTGGCCGCAGGCCGCCCGCAGAGCAGGAGCAGGTTGCCGCCCAGCAGGGTGCCCAGCACGCCGCCGCCCAGCCAGGCGTTCGCGCCGTTCTGGTAGCAGGCAGCGATCATCTGGGCAGCGGTCAGGTCGGCGGGGATATCCGAAAACACGATGACCGTGCCGCTGGCAAAGATCAGTCCCAGCAGCAGCTTGAACACCTGCATCAGCAGGTCCTGCCCCCGGGTGTAGAGGATGGCCAGATAGCACACCGCCGCGCCCAGCACAAAGCTGCCGCAGCCGAACAGCCCGAATAAAATCTGATGGGCGCTCTTCCAGACGGAGTCTCCCTCCACGAACGCCAGCACGATGAGCAGCAGCCCCACAAACAGGGTACCCAGCCCCGCCGGCATCCGCTCCTCGGCCCGGCTTTTTCTGCGTGCAGACGCGCGCTTTGCAGTTGTTTTTCGCTTTCGTTTTGCCATTTTCTGTTCTGACCCCTGTCCTTTGTTCCCATAGTATTCGATTTTTTCATTATACCACGGGTTGGGTCAAGTGGCAATTACAGAATGCAGACCGGTTTGTCAAGTATAGCATAAATGCGGAAAAGCTGCACGCTGTTTTTATCTAACTGAGCCATTCTCCCTCCATTCTTCTTCATCATAGCAGAACAGGCATCCTGCCCGATACCGCCAAACGGTATCGCAGGATGCCTGTTCTGCTTTCTGTTTCCCGGAATTCCCGCGTATTGAACAGCGCTTTTTAATGCTGGATCTGTCCGCCTGCCCGGGTCGCTTTTTTCATCCGTAAATCTGTGAAGGGTGCCAATGCTTCGATCAGTGCGTGATCGTGGTTCTGCACCAGACGGCTTTGGGGGCCGAAAAGCATGGTCTGTTCCACATCCTCCGTACTGGCAGCCCAGCCCGGCGCACCGGTACGGGCAAACTGCATCACAGCGCCAAAAATTTCCGCTTCCAGCTGCTTTGCTCCCTCAAAGGCACACACTGGCACAAGCTCTGTGTTGTGGAACACAAATGGGATATCCGCACAGTGCCACGGGGTGCTTTTCCCCATCAGAGGGAAGTCCTGATCAAACAGATAACTGTACACCTTTCCGCCCGCCTTGGCACGCTCCCGGACATATTCGATCGTGGGGGCGCGGAAGCTGGTATCTGCCAGCAGCAGGTCTTCCTCCGGGCGGTGCGGGTAGGCAGTGCGGAACTGCTCCCGCAGGGTCTCTGCGGCAGACAGGCCCACTGCTTCCTCCGGGCCGACTCCTTTCAGTCCATCAAAGAAACCGTAGAACTCCGAATAAACCGTACCGATCAGCACCGGAACGTCTGCAGTCTCGGGCCGAAACCCACTGCCGTTTTGGAGCGGATCTCCAAGATAGAAGCGGTTCGGGTGGGGACTTTGGCCCACGTTCGCGCCTTTTGCTTTCAGAGCCGGGCTGACGTTCCGGTAAGCCTGCGCCAGTTGGTGGTAGGGCACAGTTTCCAGCTGCTGTGCTGTCTGCACGCCAAGCTCCTGCATCAGCGCCTGCACACAGTCCCTGCCGCTGCCAACACTGTCGTTCAGCAAACCTTCCAGCACACCACTCATTATCATCGCCCTGTGGTACAGGCCATCTGCTGCCGGGGTCTGCAGCAGCGTTGTCACTTTGGCACCGCCGCCGGACTGGCCGAATACCGTTACGCAGCCGGGATCGCCGCCAAACGCTGCAATATTGTCCCGCACCCACTGCAGTGCCAGGATGATATCATCCCCACCCGCATTGCCGGAGTTTGCGTACTCCTCCCCAAAATCAGAGAGATCCAAGTAGCCCAGGATGTTCAGCCGGTGGTTCAGTGACACCACCACGCAGTCCCCTTCCCGTGCCATGTTTCCGCCCTCGTAGGCCACCTGCTCAATGGACGAGCCGGCAAAAAATCCGCCGCCATGGAGCCAGACCATCACCGGCCGCTTTTGGGCATCGCAGGCCGGGGTCCAGATGTTCAGGTTCAGGCAGTCCTCATCCTGCACCCAGTAGCGGTGTGGCACACGCAGTTCGCCGCTGGGCTTGTCAATGCTCAGCAGAGGGCAGACGCAGCCGTAACTGGAAGCGTCCAGCGGCTCTGTCCAAGGCTGGGGCGGCTGGGGTGCATGGAAGCGCACCGCCCGCCCATACGGGATGCCTTTGAAGCTGCTGATCTCCCGGAAGCGATATCCCCGCACCGGACCGTAATTTGTCTGAACCACCGGGAAATCCGGCGCACAGCAAAATGCCTTTTCCATAAATGACCTCCTCCTTTCAAAAAGACAGACCCCCGGTACTGCAAACATGGCACCCGGAGGTCTGTTTTTGTTATCCTAAATCTTCGCCGTTGGTGGCAATGACCTTCTGATACCAGTAGAAGCTGTCCTTCTTTTCGCGGCTCAGATCACCCGTGCCGTCGTCAAACTTATTGACGTAGATGAAGCCGTAGCGCTTTGCCATCTCACCGGTGGAGGCACTCACCAGATCGATGCAGCCCCAGGGGGTGTAACCCATCAGGTCTACGCCGTCCTTTACAGCCTCAGCCATCTGCTCGATGTGGGCGCGCAGGTAGTCGATGCGGTAGCTGTCGTGGATCTTTCCGTCGGCATCCTTCTTGTCGTAAGCGCCCAGGCCGTTTTCCACCACCATCAGGGGAATGCGGTAGCGGTCGTAGATCGCGTTGAGGGTGTAGCGCAGACCAATGGGATCGATCTGCCAGCCCCAGTCAGAGGCTTTCAGGTAAGGATTCTTCTTACCAGCAATGATGTTGCCGCCCACATCATCGGCATCCTTGTGGGTGGTGATGCAGTTGGACATATAGTAGCTGAAGGTGTAGAAATCGACAGTACCGGCCTTCAGGATGGCAGCATCCTCCGGCTCCTGCCGGATGGTGATGTTATTCTCGGCAAAATAGCGCTTCATGTAAGAAGGATACTCGCCGCGGACATGCATATCAGAGCAGAACCAGTTGCTGATCTGCATGGCCTTCTGGTTGGCGATCTCGTCGGCCGGGTCGCAGGTCAGTGCGTAGCTGGTGATAAAGCAGATCATGCAGCCCATCTTGAACTGAGGGTAGTGGTCGTGGGCATACCGAACAGCCTCTGCACTGGCCACAAACTGGTGATGCAGCGCCTGAAAACGCTCCTGCTTGTTGTCCGGCACCTTGTCGGTAGGGCCTTCAAAGCCCCGGATGGTGCCTGTTTCCAAAATCGCGCCCATGGGCATGGTACCGCAGTTGATCTCGTTGAAGGTCAGCCAGTACTTGACCTTATCCTTGTACCGCTCAAAAATGGCCTTGCAGTAGTTCATATAGAACTCGATGAGTTCCCGGCTGGCCCAGCCGTTGTATTTTTCCACCAGCGCATAGGGCAGCTCGTAGTGGCTGATGGTGACCAACGGCTCGATGCCGTGCTTCTTGCAGCAGTCAAAGACCTTGTCATAGAATTCAAGGCCCTTCTCGTTTGGCTCGGTCTCCATGCCGGTGGGGAAAATGCGGGTCCAGTTGATGGAGGTGCGGAAGGTCTTGAAGCCCATCTCGGCGAAGAGAGCGATGTCCTCCTCGTAGTGGTGGTAGAAGTCGATGGCCTCATGGCTGGGATACAGCCGGTCGGAGCGGATAGCAGTTGTCACCCATTTCGGGCTGGTGTGAGAGCCATTGGTGCACAGGTCAGGGACACTGGGGCCTTTGCCATCCACGTCCCATGCGCCCTCGAACTGGTTGGCTGCACAGGCACCGCCCCACAGGAAATCATCACGGAAAACGCTCATAAGTTTCTACTCCTATTCTATTTTGTTCTGGTTCAGGCGGGGTTCTGCTCAAAAAACAGCTTCAGGGCACCGATCAGGTTGGCATCGTTGCCATAGCGGCAGCGCACCAGCTCCGGCTTGACCGTCGGCATGACTGTGCAGCGCTCAAACAGCCAATCCAACTCGGCCTGAATCGCAGGCAGCAGAGCCTCCGCTGCGCTGATACCGCCGCCGCTGTCACCGAGCTGGCAGACCGGCTGCACATTCCGGTGGTGAACACCATGATGGCCAAGGGCATCATCCCCATGGACGACAAATACAGCCTGTGGACCATCGGCATCCCCCAGAAAGACTATGTGAACCAGCTGTTCGACCGGGCCGACCTGGTCATTGCCATCGGCTACGACATCGTGGAATGTGCCCCCGCCAAGTGGGGCGCACGGCCGGATATGACCATCCTCCACATCGACAATGCCCCGGCAGATGTCAACAAGCGGTATCAGCCCGCTGTGGAAGTGGTGGGCGATATCTCAGAGAGCATCTACGAGATCCTGCGCTGCGCCCACCGGGACAGCGAACCGGAATTCGCACTCCGGCTGCGCGAGACCATGGTGGCCGAGCACGCCGCCATGGCAGACGATGACAGCTGCCCCATGAAGCCTGCCCGCATCCTTGCCGATGTGCGCAAGGTCATGGGCCGGGAAGATATCCTTGTGAGCGATGTGGGTGCCCACAAAATGTGGATCGCACGCCACTACGACTGCTACGCCCCCAACACCTGCCTGATCTCCAACGGCTTTGCCAGCATGGGCTTTTCCATTCCGGGTGCCTTTGCGGCCAAGCTGCTGAACCCGGACAAAAAGGTGCTGGCCGTCTGCGGTGACGGCGGTTTTATGATGAACAGTCAGGAGCTGGAGACCGCCGTGCGCGAGAAGATGCCCTTCGTCACCCTGATCTGGGAGGACTCCAGCTACGGCCTCATCAAATGGAAGGAGCAGGAGCAGTTCGGCGGCGAGCACTGCTACGTAGACTTCACGAACCCCGACTTCAAGCTGCTGGCCGAGGCCATGCACTGCAAGGGCTACCGGGTGGAAAAGGCTTCCGACCTCATCCCCACCCTCGAGGAAGCCTTCCGGCAGACGGTGCCCAGCGTCATTGTGGTGCCGGTGGATTACAGCGAAAACATGAAGCTTTCCGCCCACCTGAAAGAGGTGTATCAGCAGAGCGGCGATTGAATATTCATCTTAAAATTTCCATGAGCCGCCCAAACGTGATACCGACTTTCCGTCAACGCCGCTGCGCAAACGCAAATTTGCCTATGGCAGGCAGAACAGGCTCATCATGCAGTTGAAGTCAAAAGGGGCTGTTGCACAAGGGTAGAAACCAGTGCAGCAGCCTCTTTGGTCTTTATAAATTATCCATTCTGCTTTTGGATGGAGAACGAGAAGGTCATGCCCTTTTCCACCGCAAAGCAGGCAGCTTCATGGGGCGTTGCGCCCCAGCTATTATCGCCGCCAACGCCGCGCTGGAACAAAGCACAGCGCACGACAGTCTTGTTGTCATCGTGGGGCAACTCATAGAGGTGGCGGGCGTTTTCCAGTTCATGGGGCGTGTAGGGCAGGGCCGAGAAGGTCATACCGTCATCGCTGGCAAAGCGGATGCCGGGCACCTCAGTATCCCGGCCGGTGAGCGCTGCGCTGTACACGCCGGTGCGGCTGCCGCATTCCTGCGGGTAGACCGGAGTGTTCTGGGCAAAGTCCTGCCGGACGTTGTAGCTCCATGCGCCCATCTTGCCGCCTGTGGTGCGGTCGGCAGTGGTCTCCCGGGGGCCAAGACCCAGATAGGATACCTCGGTCAGCTCCCGGCGCAGCGGGAAGAGCAAGCCGAACTCCGGTACTTCTGCCCTTTCGCCCTGCCATGTCATCGTAATGTCGCAGCGGCCTGCGCCGTCGATGGCAAAATCAATGGGCAGCGTCTGCCCGTCCGGCAGGGTGTAGTTTGCGCGGACGGTGACGAACTCGCCCTTTGTTTCGGCAGTCAGGTTATCGCACCGGGCATAGAGACCGGCGGTCTTCCAGAAGGCAAATGCAAAAGGTTCTGCGCAGCCTTCGTCGTTGTTGGTGGGGGCACGCCAGAAGTTGGGGCGCACGGTATCGTCCAGCAGCTGCACGCCGTTATAGCGGATGGACACAAGCCCCTTGCCGCGGCCAAAAATATACTCGAAGCCCTTGCCCTTTACGCCGATGTTGCAGTCCATCTCCACCAGCTGCGGGGCAGGCAGGGTCAGCCGGGCAGCGACGTGGTTGTGCCATACCTGCCCAAAAGCGGCTTCATAGCCCGCCGGGATGCCGGGCAGCACAGCCCGCTGCACAGCGGCAACAGTCATGCAGGCAAGCCCTGCTTCCGGCAGAGCAAACGGGAACGGGATGTGCTCCGTCCCGCCCGGCTTGCAGTCTGCCCGCAGCACGGCGCGGCGCTCCGGCTTGCCGTTGACCGAGGACGCAAACACCAAGTCGTAGGCGTTCAGGTCGGTAAAGAGGTTCCGGTTCTCGATGACGGCTTCGGTGTCGGTCAGGGTGATCTTCAGGGGTGCGTAGGCCGCCTTGACTGCGTCCATTTTGGGGGTGTTGCGGCGGTCGGGCAGTACCAGACCGTCCACGCAGAATTCCCGGTCGGTTGGGCGGTCGCCAAAGTCGCCGCCGTAGGCAAAGCCGGGCTTGCCATCCGGGTCAGTCACCGCGATGCCGTGGTCCATGTACTCCCAGATAAACCCGCCCTGATACAGGGGCTCTTCGTAAGCATACTCGGTATAATCCGTGATGCCGCCGCAGCTGTTGCCCATAGCGTGGCTGTACTCGCACATGATGAAAGGCTTTTCCGGGTGCTCTGCCAGAAACTTTTTGATGTCTGCCACCGGGGTGTACATCTGGCTTTCCATATCAGAGGTAGCGGGGTATTCCCGGTCCCAGAAAATGCCCTCGTAGTGCACAAGGCGGCTGGGGTCAGTGCGGCGGAAGTATTCGCTCATCTCCCACAGGGTCTTGCCGCCGTGGCTCTCGTTGCCGCAAGACCAGACGAGGATTGCAGGGTGGTTTTTGTCCCGCTCCAGCATGGCTTCGGCACGGGCCAGCACATTCTCCCGCCACTCCGGGCGTGCACCGGGCAGCGTCCATTCATCCGAGCCGTCCGCACCCAGCTTCTGCCATGTGCCGTGGGTCTCCAGATTCGTCTCCCCGATGACATACAGGCCGTATTCATCGCAGAGCTGCAGGAAATAGGGGTCATCCGGGTAGTGGCTGGTGCGCACGGCGTTGACGTTGTCGGCTTTCAGGTTCTTTACGTCCCACAGCATCTCTTCCCGGCTAACGGTGCGGCCGGTGCGGCAACTCCATTCGTGGCGGTTCACGCCCTTGAACACGATACGCCTGCCGTTCAAAAGCATCTGGCGGTCTTTCAGTTCAAACCTGCGCAGACCGACTTTCATGCCGGTGCGCTCTGCCAAATCACCCTCGCGCAGCAGGGCAATTTCTGCCTCGTACAGGTTCGGCTGCTCGGCGCTCCACAGAGCGGGATGCTCCACCGTAAAGGTGAAGGAGACATCCTGCACGTCCTCTTCCACGTCCGGGTCAGCCTCGCCTTTGCCAAACACCACGCCGCTGTCGTATTCGGCAGGCTCACCCACTTCGGCGGACTGCTCCTGTCCGTTGAATAACACCGATATGGAGCCTGCGCCGCTCACCTTGCAATCAAAGGTGACGGCGGCACTGGAAAAGTCGTCCGCAAAGCTTTGCTTGACAAAGACATCTTCGAGGTGAATCTCCGGTTTTGTGAACAGCTCCACGGAGCGGAACAGACCGCTCATACGCCAGAAATCCTGATCTTCCAGCCAGCTTCCGGAGGAAAAGCGGTACACCTGCACGGTCAGGGTATTTTCGCCGGAGTGGACGGCGGCGGTCATATCAAATTCCGCGGGGGTAAAGGTGTCCTCGGTATAGCCGATGTAAACGTCATTGCACCAGACGGCGGCGGCGCTGTCCGCGCCGTTCAGGCGCAGATAACAGTTTGCCCAGTTTTCCGGCAGGGTAAAGCTGCGCTGATACTCCCCGATGGGGTTATAATCCTGCGGAATCTGGCCGGGGTGCAGCTTTTCGTGGCCGTCCCACGGGTACTGGGTGTTGACGTAATGGGGCGCGCCGTAGGGCTTGCCGGGCTTTTGCAGGCTCTGCATCTGGATGAAGCCGGGCACAGTCAGGGTGTCCCAGTCCGTAAAGGGTGCAGTCAGGTTTTCCGCGTAGCGGAAGTTCCACTCGCCGTCCAAGCTGATGGTCAAGGGCATTTCCGGGCTTGTCTGGTCCGCAAAATGGGCGTGAAAAGGCAGCCGGTTCTGCTGAAAGATCTCCGGGTCAGCCAGAAGGGCCGGGGTAATGGGATGATTCAAAGGCATAAATGTCACCTCGCAGTATTTTCTGCTTTCATTATAACACAGGATATCATAACCCCGCGTGAAAACGCGGGGTTTGCAGAACGGCCCCATAGGGGCCATAATACCAGCCGCGCCTAAAGGCGCACAATGAGCGATGTCAACCGCACACTGACGTCGCTTTTACTTTCTCATACTATCTGCAGGCACTTCTGGCGAATCGTCGTCATCGAAGTCAGCTACATTCTTGAATGGATCTTCGTATTCCTTGAAGCTCAACTGGTCGCACATCTGATCGTTGATCTCTTGTTCCTGAATGTATTTGCGGATCTTGGTTTCATTTCCACCTACTGTATTTACGTAATATCCTTTCGCCCAGAACACTCTCCTTCCGTATTTGTATTTTAGGTTTGCAATTCCAGCTCGTATGTGATAAACTTTTCTCGTCCATATGGATGAACCTCCTTTTGCTTTAGTATGCGGTTGGCGTTACCCGCTTCTAATTATAGCAAAAGGAGGTTCTTTTTCTACCGTTTCAACGCTACGGCTCTATTCTTCCACAAGCATAGCTTGTGGTTTTCTATATGAAAAAGACCGCTTCCGTTCAAAAAACGGAGGCGGTCTTTTGCGTCCGGCAGATCTACCACTGGTCAAAAGAAATTGATCGCACCGGGGTGAAGGATGCGCTGGACGCTCCATGCGCGCAGAGGTCTGGCATTATTCTGGCCGTTTTTACATTTTCTGGATGACGGCGCCAAGCCAGCGGCACATGGTATCTCCCGCCTGATTGGCAATTTCCAGCACGCGGGCATGGCTGTGCTTCACGGTCTGGATACCGGTGGCCATATTGGTGATGCAGCTGACCGCAAGCACCTTCATTCCCATATAATTGCAGACCATCGTTTCCGGTACGGTACTCATGCCCACGGCATCTGCGCCCATGCCTGCAAAGGCGCGGATCTCCGCAGCGGTCTCGTAGCAGGGCCCCATGAATCCCAGATAGGTACCCTCCTTGTAGTCGATGCCCATTTCCTCAGCGGTGTGCTTGGCAAGCTCCTGCAGTTCCAGATTGTAGGGCTCGGTCATGTCCGGAAACCGGGGGCCGAACCGTTCATCGTTGGGGCCGATGAGGGGATTCGTGCCCATCATGTTGATGAAGTCGGTGATGAGCATCAGGGTGCCGGGAGCAAAGTCCCGGTTGATGCCGCCGCAGGCATTGGTCAGCACCACCTGCTCCACGCCCAGCAGCTTGAGGACATAGAAGGGGTAGCAGACCTCCTTCATGCTGTAGCCCTCATAAAAGTGGAAGCGGCCTTCCAAGGCATAGACTTCTTTTTCGCCCAGTCTGCCTGCCAGCAAAGCGCCTTTGTGCCCTGCCACTGTGGATACCGGGAAGTTGGGGATGTCCTTGTAGGGCAGCTCCTCTGTGTCGGTAAAGTCTGCGGTCAGGTTTCCCAGCCCGGACCCCAGCACCACCGCCACCTTTGGGCGTTTGGTGGTGTGTGCCTTGATGTACTCTGCACTTTCCAGTGCTTTTTCATAAAGATGTTCCATAGTGTATTCTCCTTTTTTTGTAAGATCGTTAAACAAGGTGGACCAGAAGCATATTTCGATGCATCGGTTCCGCACCGCTATGTCAATGCGGAGCAGGAAACTGCAAAAATGACGCTGCTGATCCCATATTTATAAAAGAGCTCGATTGTAACAGGAGTATGAAAATCGATTATCTGCTGCCGGAGGATAGCTTATAAAAATCGCGCAGTATCATCAAAAGCAGGGAGCTATTGCAAAATAGCCCCAACGAAAAAAGAGATAGACTTTCCCGAAGGGGTTGCCTATCTCATTTTTTGTTGTAAGCTGAGGTTGTGAAAAAACAGATACAACAAGAACAGTATACAGGAAAGAGCGGCATACATCAACAGCCGCCTCTACTAATAAGCGAAAATATTTTAATCCACGGTCTGCATGGCTTCGCTCAGGGTATAGAGCCCATTTGAAAATCTGCGGAAAATATAAAAAGCAAGTGCATCCCCTCTCCATCAAAAATTTTGGTTTTCGAGAAAAAGTGTTGCACTTGCTTTTCTATGTGAGATCTCGGTTTGAATTATCGCGTAATATCGTCAAACCAAAGAGTGCTGTATTTTGCAGCAGCCCCTTTGATTTTATGACCGTGATTTT
>ENA-OQNN01000622-OQNN01000622.1-human-gut-metagenome-genome-assembly--contig:-NODE-622-length-33393-cov-23.364817_pt1 | contig 33393 bp, 30 predicted proteins | sample MGYA00242624_ERZ504870 | MGnify/ENA primary metagenome ERZ504870 (study PRJEB26092, sample SAMD00036379) | human gut metagenome | host: Homo sapiens | study: EMG produced TPA metagenomics assembly of... | reverse complement strand
ATTGCAAAGATACAACATTTCATTTTCCCAACTCACCGATGCTCATTGTTGCTCACCGATACTCACCGATTATCACTGATAAATATCAGGGTTCTCCCAAATGGAAGAAAATATAGGATACTTGCAGAGGATTGAACTCCTTGCAGCTCTTGTTGTATCCACTCTTCAGCAGCTGCTCGTAGAGCTGGGTGCATCTTACAATCCATCTCATCAGATGGGCTCTTGCCACGTCCGGGTCGGAATCCGGAAAATAGAGCAGGGCTAACTCCTGCTTGGTGTAACTTCGTAAATCCATTTTCTTGTAATGTTGAATTTTCCCACAGATCTCACAGATTTTCACAGATTTTTACTCCTCGCGGAGTTTTTGCTGTGAGCCTTAGTGAGAGTACCTGTTGCTTGCAACAAGATTATCTGTGTAAATCTGTGAGATCTGTGGGAGACTAAGAATAATGTTGAATGTTATCTATTAGGGTTATGCTTCGTAAATATGATACTTAGCCATCGTAACCATGATACTTAGCGGTCGTAACCAAGATACTTAATCCTCCACGGTATCGTTAGGATCGATGAAGGCATCGTTGTTGATTTCGCTACCTTCCTTCTCTATCACAGCCCAGCCGTTGCCGTTCTTCTTGTGAATCTTCTTGAATCCAAGCCGCTTCATCACGTTACCGATGTTCTGGTTGTTCAGGTTCTGGCGAAGGGCAGGGTTCACACCTATCCTCTCCAGTATCTCAGCACTGTAGCGGAACTTGATAAACTGTAGCGGCGTATCTGGCTCCGGCACCCGGTAGTAACGGAGTATCTGCTCCTCGGCATAGTTGGCTACCATGAAGAGGCGGTTGTGGCTGCGCATCAGTTCGATGTCGTCCCTCGTCAACCAGTATGTCCACTCCAGGGGCTCGCCCTTAGGGTGGCTCATCACTTCTTGACCCAGTGCCACTGCCTCGGCAAACACGTGGTCGTAGTCTATCGGGTGCTCTATCGGACTCTCTATGCTCTTTACCAGCCAAGGACAGTAGCGGCGGTTCTCCTCGTCGGTGATGAACTGCTGGTTGTTCTCTCTTCGCCTGTCGCTTGGCAGTACGTTTCAGCGATTTCGCCTCCATCGCCTTCTGGGTATAAAACTTCTTCAGGTCGCTATTATCCAGCGAGAAAGGCACAGACTGCCAGTTGAAGAAAGCTTCAAGGTCGTAGGCAAGTCCGGCGCATCGGGTGATATCAGCGCAAGCCTTGTCGCACTCCAGTCCCAGCAGATGCTCGTAGTAGCTCTGCGCCTTCTCCAGCATCAGGTGGAAGAGGTCGAGGATGGCGATGTCCTCGTTGTCAGAAGGCGAATACTTGCAGAATATATGGAAACCCCTGCCGCTGATGCTGCGATGCACCACCATGGTATGCTCATCCTTCACGATGAGTTGCTTGATGTGCTCCATCTGCTCTCCTGGCACGGTGTCTTAGGGATATTTTAAATCCACTATAACCCATTGATACATATTTTTTTATATTCTTTAGCATGCGCTGCTTATAAAAAGAGTGAAACGCTAAAGTTCAGCTTCAACCCTCGTTCTTGAAAGCTGCTGCAAAGATATGAAAAAAGGTTGAAACCGCCGGGAATCCTGTACCAGAGACCAGGTGATGCAGATAATGGACTATCTGGACAACATAGAAGAGGAGTATCACAAGTCCTATCCCGACGATCCCTGCCCGATGGAAGGCGGCTACAAGGCGAGCTTAGAAAGGTTGGTGATAGAATCCATAGGAGCAGAGTGAGATTTACCACCTGAGACCGAATAAGTCTAAGAAATCTGTGTTAATCTGGGGGAGATTAGAGCAAGAAGCAAAAACTCCCCCCAAAAATTTGGTAGTTTCATCAAAAAACCTTATATTTGCAGCCAATAATTAGAATATTACGATTATGGCAACATTGGTACTCGATAATACATTATATCAAGGCTATGCAACAATTGCAGAGCAGAATAACATCAGTGTGACTGATGCTATGGCAGAAGCTTTGCGATTATTGAAGCAACAGCTGAAAAAGAAGCCAAGCCTTTCGTTAAGGCAACGACTTGAGAAGCGAATTCTTGAACTTCGAGATTTGCCAGCGAATTGGGATTACGCAGGTTCCCCTTCCATATCATCAGAAGCATGTGATTATTCTCAGAAGGTTGTTTCATCCTGTAGCGAATCATTGCTTCAGGGATTAGCAATATTCCCAAATACCAATGGCTATATATTAATGCAATGGAAGACCTCCAAAGGAGATGCCTGTTTATCTATTCTTAGTGATAGGATAGTATATGATGTCAATTATGGAGAGACAGAGAAAGAGGGCATCCTCCCACTTTCGGAACTCCCTAAATTTTTGGAAGTCTTCAAGAACATAGCCTAATGGAATGTGATATAACATTTGAGAAACATTCAATCTTCGACGTTTTACGAATGGTGAAGTCGAGTCATATGTTTCATTGTCTAGGATGTCATTTATAGACCAAAGGCATTTGAATAAAAAAGGTAGGTATGTTTTCAAAAAGACAGAAAGCCATTATGTGGGTTATGCTCTTTTTACTCCAAGGTATTTAGCAAACTTACATGATAGATTAAGAATATATCCTGTTAAAGCAGGTCTTAGTGATCATTGTGGAATGTTTTTCTTGGGAAAGGATAAGAAGATAGTTTGTGATGACTTGACGATTCGGCCTTATACATTAAAGACATTGCGTTCACTTTGTGACTTATTACAAGCTAATGTTGTTTTAAAATAGGGGTAGTACCCTCACTCTTAGCAAGATAATAGCAAACTATAGCAAGATAATAGCAAGTTGTAGCAAGGCGGTCCCATCCCGCAAAACCATGGCGAAGACCTTTGATGGTCCGCCAACCCTATAGCGCAGCGGTTCCGAGCACCGGAGGGCGGTTACATCCTCTCGTCCCTGAGGGAAGAGAGGCTTGGTGAGAAAGGTGGAGCCTTCCTTAACGGTAAGGAAGGACGGGTAGGTTTTCGAAAAATAATTAATAAGTAGCTTACGTTATGAACATAGAAGAAAAAAAGCAGATAAGGAAGCAGAATCATTTTGTGTGTTGTAATGTTTAGCCATAAGCCAAGTATAGGTTAATAAATGCATTTTTTCTCTTAAATCCTTGGTGATTACGAAATTAAATCGTATTTTTGTCGCTATGTTAGCAATAAAAATGTATGATTATGGCAAACGACAATAATATACAGCCTGTGGCTGATGATTCACAGATAGTACTTTATCAACCAGATGATAGCATTAGGTTGGAAGTGAAACTGGATCAAGATACGGTTTGGCTTACCCAAGCACAGATGACAGAGTTGTTTCGTACAACTCGTAACAATATAACTATGCATATTCGTAACATCTTTAAAGAGAAAGAGTTAGACGAAAAATCAGTATGTAAGGAAACCTTACATACTGCCGCAGACGGCAAAAGATATCGTACTAAAATCTATAATTTGGATGTTATAATCTCTGTAGGCTATAGAGTAAAGAGTCCAATAGGAACCCGTTTCCGTCAGTGGGCGAATGCTGTTATAAAGCAATACCTGCTCCAAGGTTATTCCGTAAACCGTCACTTGATAGCCCTACAGGAGAATATGGACAAGCGTATGACCCATATTGAGGATGTCCAGGCTAAGCAGCAACAGCAGCTTGATTTCTTTATTCGGACTTCGACCCCTCCAGCAGAAATGGTCTTCTTCGAAGGTGATTTCTATACTGCAAGAGTTGCTTTGGAGAACTTGATTCGTACAGCCAATCATCGAGTAATCATCATAGATGGCTATGTTTCATCGCTAACCCTGAGTGTGTTAGATGTTCGTAAACCGGAAGTTTCAGCGACAGTTTATACTGCTGGTGTAGGTCAAGGAATGCAACGTCTCATGGATGAGCATGACCGCCTATTCCCCGATAATCATATAGACATTAGAAAATGGCGTAACGAGTCTCATGATCGCTGGCTTATTATAGATGATAGCCTCTATCATTGTGGTCATTCATTAAATGCCAATGGCGGTCATAAGATTTCCGCCATAACCCTGATGGGCACCTCTCCTGAGGTAATCCTATCAAAAGTAGAATAAACAATATTCCTCATTCGAGCGACGACAAGTGCAGAGCGATACTGCAATGAGGAACTATTCTGGCTGTCCCAATCAGCAAGCTATAGTATGGCGGTCCCATCCCGCACAACATGGCGTAGACCTTTGATGGTCCGCCAACCTTAGAGCGTAGCGGTTCTGAGCACCGGAGGGCGGTTACATCCCTAATCCCTATGGTAGGGATTTAGGGCTTGGGTATAGGGTAAGGACCCCCTCTTCGCAAGAGGGGGACAGGGGAGTCGAAAAAAAATAATAAGTAGCTTACGTTATGAACATAGAAGAAAAAAAAGCAGATAAGGAAGCAGAATCATTTTGTGTGTTGTAATGTTTAGCCATAAGCCAAGTATAGGTTAATAAATGCATTTTTTCTCTTAAATCCTTGGTGATTACGAAAGAAAGTCGTAAATTTGCAGACAAAGATTAAAATAAAGGAGAATGTATTATGTTGATAAGTAATGTATCACAAGATAGAACCATTCCTTATTGGGATGAAATCAGGAATTTAAGCATTGAGGATAAATATTCCTTGATAGCTAAAATTGAGTCTTCTTTGGGCGATGTTGATATGAGTGAGTCGACTAATTCGATTCATGGGATACCACGTGAGGTGATGATTGCGGCTGCAGAATATGCTCTGAAGGAAAATAGAGCAGGTCGCTGCATTCCAAATTCGCAAGTTGAGTCTTTTATCAAAGCTAAAAGAGGATGGAAGTAGTTTGGTCAGACTTGGCTTTGACGCAGTTAGATGAAGTCATAGACTATGTAGAAGAACATTTTGGCTTATTAACCTCTCAAAAAGTTCTCCATAATATCTTGGAAAAGACAGATGAACTGGCTCAATATTCCACACATGGCATATATGATGCTCGCTACACTTCGTGGGTATCTGGTCAGGATATGGTTATACGCCATTTGTTGTTAGCCCCCAACCGTGTCTATTATTTGATAGATGGCGAGCAAGTTGTAATTATGGGGATAGTTCATGTCAAGCGGTCACCGCAAGCTGTAACTTCCATGATCAAACGCTTCTTAGAAGAATATGACAAATAGTTAAGTCTTCAGAAAATTGATGCAGTCAGCAGCTGTTCGGAAATTCCGAATAGTTAGAAAGAAGGTAATCGTATTGTTACACTCTTGATGGGCTCCTCCCCATTGGTAATCCTATCAAAAGTAGAATTAAAATAATATTCCTCATTCGAGCGACGACAAGTGCAGAGCGATACTGCTATGAGGAACAAAAAATAAAAAATGGCTACCCGTTACTATATTACATTTCATTCTTCGACGTACGATACAACGAAGAGATATTCTTCTTGTTTACAGATACTTTCGAAAGACAATCTTGTGGTTATAGGGCAAGATATAGCCTTGAAGATTCCAATGTCTTGGTCGAAAGAGAAGATGGCAGATTATATATCATCCTATGTCGTATCACATCCCGAAGAAATGGTATCGATATTAGATGATGAGGAAATAGTCCTTGCTCACGATATCATAGGTGAGGCATGTAGAAAACATGAAAGATGGTTTGATTCATATTGGTGTGGTGGAGTTCAGACAAGTATTGTTCTATTCTTATATGTACTGCGCCATCTGTACTGTCATTTGCGCCAACATCCAGATATTCCTTGGCAGACGAAGGAGGCAATGGATTTCCATCTGCTGCTGACCAACAAGCATCATCGTCTTTTTGGCGACCTGGAGTTAGTCTGGGGCGATTCTCGTATGGATGATATGCTTAACGACGATAGTCCCTATTGCGATTATAGCAATAGGGAAGATGAACTATATGGGTATCTGGAGAGGATGATAGGATAAGAAGCAAAAACTCTCCCAAAAATTTGGTAGTTTCATAGAAAACTCTTATATTTGCAGGAGAAATTGAAATAAAAATAAAGAATTATGGGAAAGATCATTGATAAGACGATAACAAAAATAGTTACAGAAGAGGGTATATCTCTCTTTCGCCGTGTAACTAAGGTTTTGATGCCAAATGGCAAGTATCGTTATCCTGTAGATTATTTCGATGCAACTCCCGGAGTTGTTAAGGTTTCGAAAGAAGAAATGGATAAGGTAGCAATACCTGTTTATAAAAAGTTAATCTAATGGAACGGTTGATGTCTGATGGTTATCCTTTTATCTTTCAAATGATAGATAAAAGTGAGAGTGATAACTTCTTACGCTGATGAACTAGCAAATATAGTGCAACAATATTTATAAGATACTATTCCTCATTCGAGCGACGACCAGTGCAGAGCGATACTGCAATGAGGAACCAAATATAAAATCATGAAACCCTTTTATCAATCAAACCAGGAGCAACCTTCTTTTTAGGCAGCTCCCAGACCCTTGTCTATCATAAAGATAGCATCGAGGTCATTTACCATTACCAGTCTGGTAAGAAAAGTTTCTACACCCATGTTTACATGTACATTGTAGATGATACCAAAGTAACCCTTTATGCCGATTGGGGTGATTACTTCCTCCATTTGGATTCAATAACCCAAATCGACCATTTCGACGGCATCATGAAGCGCCCTTGTCCAACTTTCGTAGAAATCCTGACCAACAATGATTTCGAGAAAGCAGGCATCATGTCGATGAATGGTAAGGAGACGATGGGCTTAGGCATGGATGTAAAGGTAGACTGGAATGGCAAAATCAAGCCAGCCGCTCTCCCATATTATCCATCAGTAGCCGATGGCATTGTCAAGTTAACAGAGAAGAGCCTCAAGCTCTATACCGAGATCTCCAAGAATTGCCCACTGAAACTCTGGAAAGATAGATTGGTTGCTGTTTGGGGCGAAGAAACAAAATAGAAAGCGGATCTCAGAAAATAAAGTACATTCTTCGTGCGAAAATTCAGTATGTAAGGACTCCTTACATACTGTCGCTAATATACGTTGATTTTAGAAAATAATACAATTATGGCAGATAAAGAATTTTTAGAGCGAATGCTCTCGATGCTCCCAGAAGAGTTTCAAGACATTTACGATGATACGATTCCCGAGGCAAAGGAGATACGCAAGAAGATGGGAAAGAAGGTTTCTTCCGTAAAGTCCTATTCCTGCGCTATGCCGATGTTTGAAGACATTCGTAAGCTCAACTACAAAGGGCAAGCCAAGGTCTGCAAGACCTTTCATCAGTACTTAAAGAAGAATCCTAATGTAGTATCCTTCTTTCTCGACCGTTTCGAGGAAACCTATTCCCGAATCGACATGAAAGACTTGGAAGAATCCATTGAATGGATAGGCTATGCCGTTAATGATATGGACAACACCATTTCGGAGATTGATTACAACGACCCCATAACTTTCTTCGATATAGAGAAGGTGATGGGGAAGGTAATCAGTAAGGAGCTTAAGTGTAATTCTCTCAAATAAAATATGCATATCGTTGGTTTATCATTTAGTAAGTAGAGTAGAATTCCTTACCCGCATAAAGATGGAGCATGAGGACTATGCTTCTATGTTACTATATTGAAAAAAGTGAAGGAACGTGTATGAAACAAGATAACATTATTGCAACTCAAGGATTGACAAACCTGTTTGCAGGGCAGCCTGATATGGATTCAACAGATAAGAAAGTTGAATTTATAAAGACTAAGTTGCGCGAATTTTTTAATTTGAAGAATGTCAACTTTCTTTTTGGTGCTGGTACAAGTAATGGAGCTATAGATACCATGAGCGAGCTTTATAAGCATTTGGAGTTCTCTAAGGAAGAAAAAAATGAAGAAAAGGAGTTTAAAAGTATAGTAGCAAAAGAGGGCGAGAATTTAGAGAATATACTCAAAGTGATGTATTCAGCCCGAAATTATTATAATGGCATTCATGATGATGACAAAAATGCTGAAGATGATATAACCCATTATAAAGAACTTTATGATAGGCTTATAAAAAAGATAGAGGGACATATCTTTGATAGTATCAATGTTGATTTTGCCACAAAGGAGTGTCCTAAGATTCTTGGATATTATACTACGTTTTATCAGAAGCTGGCAATGCGAAACAAGGATTTGTCTCGTATACGAGTTTTTACAACAAACAATGATTTGTTTAATGAGACAGCTCTTGATTCTCTGAATATCCATTATATCAATGGATTCAGCGGTGGCTTACGTAGATTTTTCAATCCTGCACTATTCAATTATACTTGGTCAAAGCGAATGGATACAAGTATAGATAAGTATGAACCAATAGAAAATTTAGTATACTTATACAAAATACATGGTTCTATCAATTGGCGTGAATCAACTCCACTACCAGGCAACTATTTTGAAATAGAAGAATTTCCATCAAGTGATTTGACTTCAGATAAAGCTTGTTTAATATATCCGACACCTACCAAACAAGATAAGAGTTTAGGAGCCCCATACGTTGACTTGTTCCGTGAGTTTCAAAACAAGTTATTGGAACCTCATTCTGTGTTGTTTGTTATAGGGTATGGTTTTAATGATCGTCATGTAAATGACATCATTTATAGAGCACTTGCCACGAATTCAACAATCAATATAGTGATTTTCAGTAGCAAGCCAAAAGACGAAGACAGGGAAAAGAAGCCCATTTTTTTTGTTGACGACAACAGGATATTTACTTTTTCAGGCAAAGTTTGGGATGTAGATGATGAAGAAAAAGAGGTTGAAGGTTCTAAGCATACAATAAACCATTTCGATTATATTGTGAATGAACTCCTACCGAATCTGGATGCATTCAAGAAGGAAGACAACTTAGTGCGTTTCGTCAACCAATTGAACAATTTAACCAAGGGCAAAAAATGAAGATAGGGAAAATTATATCTGTAGAATATGACAAGTTTAGAGTGAGACTATTTCATTCTACAAGGAATTCTACGATAAATATAGATGGCAAGGTATATTACTTTGGTAATATAGGCAGCTATCTGAAAACTGCCAATTCTTCTGGAGATTCCATCCTTTGTGAAGTAACGGCAGTTACGGATTGGATAAATACCGAGAAAAGTTCTTATTCAAATTACGATCTTGATAGTTCTCGTGAAGTTATCATCAAGCCAATAGGAACGTTAGTTGGAAAGGATTTTAAGATGGGAGTCGGTATTTTCCCATCTTTATATAGTGATGTTGAAATTGTAACGTATGATGATTTAGATAAGGTTCTTTCTCTGTCTGATAGCAAGCCACGGAATGGCATTCATACTAGCATTAGTATCGGGCAAAGCAAGAGCTTAATCAACTATAATATCAATCTTGATATCAACAAATTGTTTAACATCCATACGGCTGTACTAGGCAATAGCGGAAGTGGAAAATCAAATACAATAGCCCATATCTTGCATGAAGTTTATCGAAAGACTGAAAATCATGCCAATGGAGCCAAGACTATTATATTTGATGCCAATGGTGAATATCCCATTGCTTTTGGTGATAACAGTGGTCACTCTCCTAAGATAGACAAAATTTGTTATAAGCCCAATATCGAAGATAACAATGAAAATGGAATGATGCCTTTATATCTTCCTTATTATTTGATGAATCTTGATGAATGGCTGTCGTTCTTGATGGCTTCAGAAAGGACACAAAAACCATTTTGGGACAAGGTTTTGCAAGAGTGCTTTAAGTTCTATAAGATTTTTAACAGCGAAGATGATGCAGAGCGATTTGCGAACTACGTAAAATGGAAACTACATCAAATGTTGTACATCATTGTTACAAGAATTGAAAGTGATACTTCCAAGATGACCGCAGCAAAGGGGGCTATTGCCAAAATGCAAGAAACTTGTGCACAGATAATGCTAAATGCAGATTCTGAGGTATTTAAGGATCTGAAAAATTATCTGGATATCTGTAGCAAACTCTGTTATGTTTCTTATGGTAATAACAATGACGCCTTGGCTAATGCACTTCACGATTTCATTAGCGATGGTGGAAATCCGCAGTATGCAAAGCTTGACAATAATATGGAAATAGCCTTATATGATGAGGAGAAGAGACATAGCTTCAAGCAAATCGATGAAGAAAAGGCTATTGTTGTCAATGAAGAGAAGTTGAAAGCTGGTCAATATTTTGATTATAAGTTTCTCAAAATCGCTACCGAGATAGTGCTTATGGAGGAAGAAGCGAGAGGTAATCTCCATATTCGTGATTTCATTTCTACGTTGTTAAGTCGTTTAGACTACTTCTTGGAGAACCAAGATTGTCAGTTTATGCGAGATAAGAAGGAGATATATCAAAGTTCTAGCGATTATCTTGATAAAGTATTTGGGATATCTGATTTACAAGAAAGAACAAAGCAACTTATCACTATCGATCTCAGTGAAGTTGGTACGGATGTGCTAGAGCTGTTGACAAGCGTATTATCACGCATGATTTTCGATTATCGAAAGCAAAAGATGGGTCACGATCGCCGTGAACGACCTGTACATCTGATACTTGATGAGGCTCATCGATATATTCGTAAGGATGCAAATTACATTATGCGTGAAAATATTTTTGAGAAAATAGCGCGAGAGGGACGTAAATATTCGCTATATCTTATAATTTCTTCTCAGAGACCATCAGAACTTTCTCAGACTGTACTCTCCCAATGTGGCAATTACATCGTGCATCGCATTCAAAATGAGGTAGATATGAAATACATCTATTCTGTTTTGCCTTATTTCTCCGATGATTACATTACGAAGATTAAGCAGGCTATCCCTGGAGAGGCCTTAATCTTTGGTAATTGTGTACCTATGCCTTTGATGGTGAAAGTGACAAAAGCCAATCCTGCTCCAAATAGCGACAACTGTATCATTAATGAAGAATGGTTTAAAATGGAGGAGTAAGTGATGAATGAAAAGAAAAGAATATATGTAATCTTCGACCATTCTGCTGATATGTTGACTTTTTCTGAGATTAAGTCTTCATGTAATGCGGAAGATTGTGGCAATTATTTTTATACGATAGACTATAGCGATGATTATAATAATGAAATTAAAGCTAATAGTGCAATAAAGACAGCGTTTGCAGTTCTTGTAATGGTTGATTCTAGCTCTAAGTATTTAGGTGGTATGTATGATTATGAAATTGAGAGTGCGCTCCATCAAGAAAAGCCTATTATTGTTGTTAATAAAAACGGAAATAGGTCTATAGACTTAGATAATTGTCCTATATGTCTAAGAAATAAATTTGCTTTGCACATATCAAATTCACCTGATATAATTAATGCTGCAATTTTGGTATGGCCATTATATTATGATATGCATAAAGATGAAGAAAAGCATAGCATGTATCTAGAAGATTCTATTTATAAGCATTATAACTTGTGATGATGAAATACATTCTAAATTCTTTTAAAGCTCAGTTTTCCAGAGGGCATTTATGGATAGTTACAAAGGCTATATTTTCTTTCATCGGATTATCTGTCACATTTTTGCAAGCTTTGGAATATTTGCTTCCTAAGGAATATTCTCAGCCTGTTGTTGATTTTTGCAAGGGTAATTTAAAATATGAGATATCCGGGCTAATTGTCATAGTATTAGCATATAATTGGAAGAGGTTAGGCTATTTTTGGAAATGTCGAAACATGGAGGTTGCTATTGAAATAAAATGCTGTGACTTCTTTAAACAAGAAGGTAGCAAATTAATTCAGTTCTCTGATACTTTTGATACTGATGTTTATGACAAAAAATTAGTGAAGAAGTCATCATTGAATGGACAATTTATTGTTAGTTTTTTTGGTGATTCCTTGCAAGAATTAGACCACAAAATATATGAAACATTGGATGCAAATAATGTAAAACCCTCTAAGAATCCCAAATTAAAGGGTAAAAAGTTGGTTTATAGTATTGGTACTGTTATGCATTTAGAGTATCAAGGACAAAATTATATTCTGACAGCTTTCAGTCGAATGAGACCAAATGGAAATTCCTCTATGAGTAGAATTACTTATACAGATTTTCTTTCTGCATTATGGAAAAAACTGGCAGTAATAAATGTCAAGGATGAAACCCTTAATATTACTGTATTTGGAGCAAGTAGTATTTCTGGTCTTCCTGCAGATTTTTCTTATCAAGATAAGCTTCATGAAATAGTAAAGTCTTTCCTCTTAGCTTCAAAGAATCAACGACTTTGTAAGAAACTAAGAATTTGCATGACAGCTGATGACTATCGTCAGCTTGATTATGAAGACATTAAATCTTTAGCCGCTTATTTTGATAGTCATTTGAGTCAATTAGATTTGAAGTCTTCTCATACAGAAAGGCGAAGAGGCGTATCTTTCAAGCCTTTGTTAAAAGGCGTATTATAATTCTAATGCAAAAAAACTTTGGGATTTCTAACAAGGAGTTAACGAAGTAAAGAATGTATGGATAAAAACATTTATATATGACAGATACTGTTCTATACATTATAGGTAATGGCTTTGATCTTTTTCATGGGATTAAAAGTTCTTATGGCTCATTTCGTAAGTGGCTGCAAACACATGATTACGATACATATCAAACTTATGAGACAGTTTGTGATTATGATGCTTTGTGGTCAGATTTCGAAACAGGGATGGCCTATGTAAGCAGAGACTTTTTCTTGGAGTCAGGTCTTGCTTTCTTTCCTGATAGTAAGTCTGATCCAGATGAATGGTCTGCTGCAGATATACTTTTAGGAGGAGATGCTGCATCGTCTTCTGCTTATGAATTACTTGATAAATTAAAGAAAGATTTTCATAAATGGGTATGTTCCTTGAGTGTACCACGTGACTATAAGGATAAGATGCTTTATGTGGATGACTATGCTAGATTTCTCACATTCAATTATACGACATTCTTAGAAAGTCATTATGGAATTCCTTCTTCTCAAATCAATCATATTCACGGTGTTAAAACCCAATCATGGGGAAGCCTTGTGGTTGGTCATGGGGAAGATACTTCAGAGATATTTGATTCTTGGTGGAAAAGCAAGGGGTACGATAAACCTAGGTATGATAAAAAAGGGAAAAAGTACTATAAGCGTGATGCTATATATAGGATGTATAGGGGGAATACGCAATACTTGCCAGAAAATGAGGCTTTAACAAGTGCTGTAGAATCATATTACTCAGACTCAGAAAAGCCTGTAGATAAAATATTGAGAGACAACCAAGTGTATTTTGAATCATTATCAAATATTGAGATTATATATGTATGGGGAATCTCTTTCTCTAAGGTTGATAAGCCTTATATCAAGAAGATAATTGAGGTGAATGCTGATAAAGCCAACTTGCAATGGTATGTAAGCGCTTATTCTGATACAGATTATGATAGAGCTTTAGACTGTCTTGTCTCATTAGGAATACCTGAATCAAATATACATTTTAAATCAATGACAGAATTCTTGAAGAGTTCAAGCATTCATTAGATATGAAACTAATATGGTCAATCATCTTATGGCAACTTGATATGGCTGTTGCAAATGCCGCCTAATTATAAGTTGACGCAATTGCAGACATATAATCAAATCGAATATATTGATTACTCAATGTAAAAATGAATAGGTATCGTAGTTTATGAGGCGATGTATATAGCAAGGATGTTGAAATATCAGAGAATATTATGTCGGAAGAACGATACAACGAATTGCTGAAAACCTACACTAAGGAGGCTTTAGCAAGTATGATAAAGGCTGATATACGCAGTAGGTTCCCTGAACCTTATGCCAGTATGTATTGCTAGCAGTTTGATAATTTCAAGAACGTTGCAGATTTCTTTGAATTTGCAGCAAAGTTAATGAGGAGATAACATTTATGAAAGGAATAGTATTAGCAGGTGGAAGCGGTACACGCTTGTACCCTATCACAAAGGGTATCAGCAAGCAGCTGATACCAATCTTTGATAAGCCGATGATATATTATCCTATCTCGGTATTGATGTTGGCAGGTATCCGTGAGATACTCATAATCTCAACCCCATTCGACTTGCCAGGTTTCAAACGCCTTTTAGGCGATGGAAGTCAATTAGGTGTGAAGTTTGAGTATGCAGAGCAGCCATCACCAGATGGCTTAGCCCAAGCCTTCATTATCGGAGAGAAATTTATTGGCGATGAGGCTGCTTGCCTCGTATTAGGCGACAATATCTTCTATGGTGCAGGATTAAATCAGATGCTGCATCAAGCTGTAGTAGATGCAGAGCAGAATAACAAGGCTACCGTATTTGGTTATCGGGTAAGCGATCCTAAACGATATGGCGTGGCAGAGTTTGATGAGCAAGGCAATTGCCTGAGCATTGAAGAGAAGCCTCAGCATCCAAAGAGCAACTATGCAGTGGTAGGTTTATACTTCTATCCTAATAAGGTAGTAGAAGTAGCTAAGCATATCAAACCATCTGCTCGTGGTGAGTTGGAAATTACCACCGTTAATCAGGAGTTCCTGAAGGATAAGCAGCTGAAGGTTCAGACCATGGCAAGAGGATTTGCCTGGCTCGATACCGGAACCCATGATTCCCTTTCAGAGGCATCTACCTTTATCGAAGTCTTGGAAAAGCGCCAGGGCTTGAAGGTTGCTTGCTTGGAAGGTATCGCATACCGTCAAGGTTGGATTACTGCAGAGCAATTGAGAGAGAATGCACAACCCATGTTGAAGAATGACTATGGCAAGTATCTGCTTTCAATCCTTGATGAAGCAGATGGTACATTAAAGAAGAATTTAGAATATTAAAATATAAGATAGGTGAGGGAGAGGATAAGAGCATTTTTATAAGCTACTTTTCGCTCTGTTCTCAAACTCATCTATCTCTCTTTAAGTAAAGTAACAATGAAGAATATCATTATCACGGGCGGTGCTGGTTTCATCGGCTCACACGTAGTAAGACTTTTCGTGAACAAATATCCTGAGTATCACATCATCAACCTTGACAAGTTGACATACGCAGGCAACCTGGCTAACCTCAAGGACATCGAGGACAAGCCTAACTATACTTTCGTTAAGGGTGATATATGTGATTTCGACCTGATGCTGAAGCTGATGCAGGACTACAAGGTGGATGGCAGCATCCATCTCGCTGCCGAGAGCCATGTAGATAGAAGTATCAAGGATCCATTCACTTTCGCTCAGACCAACGTGATGGGAACCTTGTCTCTGCTCCAGGCGGCAAAGATTTACTGGGAGAGTCTTCCTGAAGGATATGAGGGCAAGCGCTTCTATCACATCTCTACCGATGAAGTTTACGGAGCATTACAGATGACTCATCCTGAGGGCATTCCTGCACCTTTCACTACCAAGGCATCCAGCGATAAGAACCATGAGGCTTACGGCGAGGAGTTCTTCGTAGAGACTACCAAGTATAATCCTCACTCTCCATACTCAGCATCCAAGGCAAGCTCAGACCACTTCGTCCGTGCTTTCCACGATACATATGGTATGCCTACCATCGTGACCAACTGCTCTAACAACTACGGTCCATACCAGTTCCCAGAGAAGTTGATTCCGCTGTTTATCAACAATATCCGTCATCGCAAGCCATTGCCAGTATATGGTAAGGGTGAGAACGTGCGCGACTGGTTGTATGTAGTAGATCATGCCCGTGCCATCGATATGATTTTCCACAAGGGTAAGATAGCCGAGACCTATAACATCGGCGGTTTCAACGAGTGGAAGAATATCGATATCATCAAGGTGGTTATCAAGACCGTTGATAGATTGCTCGGCAGAAAGGAAGGCGAGGATATGGATCTCATCACTTATGTAACAGACAGAAAGGGGCACGATATGCGTTACGCCATTGATTCTCGTAAGCTCCAGAAGGAACTCGGCTGGGAGCCATCTCTCCAGTTTGAAGAGGGTATCGAGGAGACCGTAAAGTGGTATCTCGAGAACCCGGAATGGATGGATCATGTAACTTCTGGGGAGTATCAGAAGTATTATGATAATATGTATAAAGATAGATAATTTCAATTTTATGGATATTTTAGTATCAGGAAAGTACATATAAAAAGTGTTTGAGAGAAGAATGAGGAAAGTTTACTGGTTATCAGTTACTTTCCTCATTTTGGTTAAAAGTGACGAGGACAGACGAAGACGGGAATACGACAAGATGAGACAGAGGAACGTTACCTATCCGTAACCTATACCCCAAATGGTGAATGTTAAGGTTCGGAAGAATAAGGAAGGTTACGAATTGAATTTTAAGACTCTGATTTATAGTGAGTTACTAATGAGCAACGTAAGTTTTTGGGTTACGAACCAAATTTGCCGTGTTCTGCCGTGAAATGCGTAGCAAGAAAAGACTCTTCATGTATTAATTTTGAACGCAAAAAAGAATGACGTTATGAAGAGTACATTTTCAATTATCTTCTACCTCAAAAGACAGGTAGTAAAGAAAGATGGTACTGTTCCAGTTATGGGACGTATCACAGTGGACGGAACACAGGCGCAGTTCAGTTGCAAGACAACTGCCAATCCAGATTTGTGGGACACCAAGGGCGGACGCATGACAGGTAAGAGTATGCAGGCTTTGGAGGTGAACCGCAAATTGGACAAGATGCGTGTGAGTATCAGTAAGCATTATCAGGAGATTATGGACAGGGACAACTTCGTCACTGCCGACAAGGTGAAGAACGCCTTTCTTGGCTTGGAGTATCGTTGCCATACACTGATGAAAGTCTATTCCCAAAGCCGTGATGAAATGGAAAAGCAATATAAGGCTGGCATGAAATCTTTGAGTACATACACGAAGTATAGAATTGGGTGTGCCTATGTGGGCGAGTTCTTGCAGACGCATTACCATGTGAAGGATATTGCTCTGAAAGAGTTATCGCTGCCTTTTATCACAGACTACGAGACTTTTCTCAGAACCGACAAGCACTTGAAGATAAACTCTGCGATGATGTTTGTCCGCAATCTCCGTGCAATGGTATTCCGTGCCATAGATAATGAATGGCTCGTAAAAGACCCATTCAGACGATATGAGTACAAGGAAGAAGAGACCACAAGAGAATTTCTGAGCAAAGAAGAGATTCATCTGTTGATGGAGACACCTATCACAAGAAAGAAGATGAGCATGGTGCGTGACTTGTTCCTGTTCTGTTGTTTTACAGGTCTCGCTTTCATTGATCTGTACAACTTGAAGGAAGAGAACATCAAGGAATTTTTCGATGAAGGTGAATGGATTGTTATCCATCGGCAGAAGACTGGAACGGAAGCCAACATCAAGTTGCTTGATTATCCCAAGCAAATTATGGAAAAATACCGTGGATTGTGTGAAGACGGCAGGGTGTTTCCTGTACCAAACTACCAAAGTTGTATGGATTCGCTCAAAAGACTGGGAAAGAAATGTGGTATCACCAAGCCGCTGTCCTGGCACATGAGCCGTCATTCGTTCGCAACCTCGGTTTGCCTCTCCAACGGAGTTCCAATAGAAACCGTGAGTTCAATGCTTGGTCACAAGGACATAAAGACAACCCAGGTGTATGCCAAAATTACCAAGGAGAAATTGAGCAAAGACGTGGAAAAGTTGTCTCAGCAAATAAATAACATTGAGGAATTCACGTTTGGAAATGTTTGCAACGATAATACTAACACTATAAATGGCAGAGTATGAAACGACAAGTGATAACAATACAAGAAGATATGGTCATCTACGCCCCACATCATGGTGAGGTGTGGATGACAGTTTGGGAGATTGCCGAACTGTTGAATGTAACGGGGACTGCAGTGAAGAATACCATCAAGCGCATTTGGAAACAAAGTGTGCTGAAAGACTTCCAGCATTCTCAATACATCAAACTTGAAAATGGATATTCTGCGCATGTCTATGATATGGAAGTGATTATCGCCATAGCACTTCAAATGGATACATACCAAGCCTTGTTGTTCAGACAATGGTTTATCAGTAAGGTTGTGAACCGCAAGGATTGCCAAGCAGAGCAAGTAAAACACGAGTATCCGATGATTATTGTGATGAACGGAACGATGCCAAGAGGTGCAAGTTAGAATCTCTCATCTTTTAATAAGATTCCTACACCTTTATAATATAATAGCGTACAGGGGGAACGATTTTTGTCGTTGTACCCTGTACGCTATTTTTGTTTCGCTATTATGAAGCAGTACCCTCCCCTTGTGAAACAGTGCCGTCGATTATCGGCTTGCGGTAATTACCAGTGAGAAGTGCTTGTATCTCGGATTCAGGATAGAGGGTCTTGCCACATAATATAATGTAGGGCAAGATGCCTTGTTTGCGATATTCCTGCAAGGTACGGCGACTAAGCTTCAGGAACTCGGAGAGTTCCTTGTCGGTGAGGTATCGCTCCCCGTCCAAAGGTGGGCTGTAGGACTCGATGAATGAGGATAGCCAGTTGTTGGCTTTCTTCAAGGATTGCATGGCGGTGTCTATCGACTTGCTCTCATGCGTAAGAAGTTGGTTCATGTTCATTGTTTACAATTTGGATTAAGTGGTGAATATAAAATGTGTTGGCTCGCCCAGGGTAAAGTTTTCGGCTTTGCCTTGGGCGAGTTTGGCTTTACGCTATACCGATTTGATTCTGGCGATAAGCGGAACGATGGCTTTGACCTCTTCGGGGCAGTAATAGAATTGGCGACCAATCTGGGTATGCCCCAAGAAACGGCGGTCACGAAGTTTTTGTAAGGTGCGCTGGCTGATGCGAAGTTGCTGGCAGACCTCATGACCTGTAAGCCATTTGTTCAGACGCTTGCCGTTAGCCTTATGCTTCAGCAACTCCACTTTCTTTACCAAGGCATCGTATCTTGCCATCATCAAGTCGAATGCCTTCTTTTCCATTGTTACTACTTCCATATTCTCTGTTTTATTGGTTCAACAAATTCGGATGCAAAGTTAATGTGTGTATGTAGAAAAACAATGAAAATGAATAACTGTGGCAGTGCTTTTCTGGGGTTTGCCGACCGCTTGACAAGAAAAATCAAGAAAATTATACGTGGGTCATTAATGAGTTGTTAAACGGGTATTTCGCAAATGGTTAATTTTGCCGCCGAGAAATCAAAACAACGAATTATATAACATTTCAAACGGAATTAGAATGGAAGTAATAACAATGGAAAGTGCAGCCTTCAAAAAACTGACAGAACAGTTGACAGAAATAGTCCAGTACGTGCGATTGGCAAGAATGGCATTTCAAGAGAACTTGACGGGTAAGGGATTGAAGCCGATGTTGACCAATGACGATGCAGCTAAGATGCTTGGTGTGAGCAAGCGCACCTTGCAGCGAATGCGCTCAGAGAACCGCATTGATTTTATTAAAATTGGCAATCAATGCCGATACCAAGTTGAAGCCATTGAAAGAATGGTTGAGGAACGAACAATAGCAAAGGAAACATGAGCATGGAAGATGGAACATTGAGAAAACTGGAGTTATATCTCCATGACCTACATAAAAAGATAGACGGCATCTACGACATGCTGATGTTGAGACACGAACGAGAGACGGAGCAAAAAGGAAGTTCTGCCATCAATGAAAAATTGCTTGACAACCAAGATCTCTGCCTCTTATTTCAAATCTCCCCTCGTTCCCTTCAACGCTATCGCAGTCTGGGAGTGCTTCCCTACAAGCGTTTGGGGCAGAAAACCTACTACACGGAAGAGGATGTGATGCAGTTTGTAGAGAATAATGTAAAAGAATTCAAGAAAGAGAATGTGGAGCATTACTTGACTCGCATTCATCAGAAATTCAAATAACAACAGTATTCACCATTAAAAATTTACAATTATGGTACAAAAGAAAAAGAGTGATGAACAGGACGTGCTGGTAGTCCGTGACGAGAAGACGGGCGAGATCAGCGTCGTCGCCGGACTCAGCAGAGACGGCACACCGAAACGAGCACCCGCCAAGGCGGAGAACACGCCCGACTTCCTGCGTTTTGACCGCAACAGTGACTTGATGGACAGTTTCTTTAGAAACTTCTTCCGCCAGTGCAAGGAGCCAAGCCGATTCGGATTCTACCGCATAGCGGCAGACCAGGTGGAAAACCTGCTTGGCGTGATGAAGGAGTTGCTGAAAGATCCGGAGGCTAACAAGGAGATTCTTTCCGCCCACAAGGTTGACACCTCCAATTATGAGAAAGAGGCAAAGCAATCGGAAGGTCAGGCGAAAGAAACCGCATCATCGGACGATGCGTCCAAGACGCAAGCTAACACAGAAAAAGAGAATGTATCATCTGAACAAACCAACGAAAAAGAGAACGACATGGAACAGAAACCAGAACAGACCGCAACCGAACAGCAGGCACAGACCGCTCCGGGTGTAAAGCAGAACCTCATTAGTGGTAACGATGTGAACCTGCAGGAACTTGGTGCCAAATATGGCATAGACTTCAACAGTATGAATGAGAAGGATATGAAAGCCCTGCTCAACTACGGCAAGACGGGGCTTGTGATTGTGAAGCCGACCTTCGGCGGTGAACAGATAGAGATACAGGCCCGTCTGTCATTCCGCAAGGACGATAACGACCAGTTGCAACTCGTGCCGCATTTCGTGCGCAACGAGCCAAAACTCGATGTAGCTTACAAAGGCTATACCTTCACTCCAGAGGACAAGAAGAACCTGTTGCAGAACGGCAACCTCGGAAAGGTTGTGGATTTCCCCGACAAGAATACAGGTGAGCTGCGTCCTCATTTCATCAGTATCGATCGTCTCACCAATGAGATTGTTGACATCCCTACCAACAAGGTGCGCATACCCGATACCATCGGCAAGACACCTATTACCAAGGACGACAAGAGAGTGCTCTACTCAGGTATTCCGCTTCGCAAGGAGATTGAGCTTGCCAACGGGCGCAAGTTTACACCGCTGCTGCAGGTGAATGTGGAACAGCGTGGCGTAGAGTTCGTGCCTGGCAGCACAAGACAGGCGCAAGGTCAGAAACAGAATGGAGACAAGAAGCAAACCGCTGACAAGCAGGAGCAGAAGGCAGAAGGTGATGCGGGCGGTCAGAAGAAGCAGCAAGATCCCAACCACTGGCTCAATGAGGATGGAACCATCCGCCGACTCAACACCTATTTCAAGAAGGAACTGACCGAGCAGCAGAAGGACGACTATGTGGCAGGCAAGACCATCGAGATCAAGGAAGTGCCGAACAAGAACGGCAGCGGTACCTATACCGCCTATGTGAAGTTCGACTTCGACAAGATGCAGCCACGTTCCTACCGCAACAATCCAGACCTCAAACAGGCAAAGGAACAGATTCCGACCAACGAGAACAAGGTACAAGTCGCCGTCAACGAGCAGGGCAAGACCCATGAGGCGACCAAGCACACCAAGGATCCGCTGAGTCCGGGACAGTCTGCGCCAAAGAACGAAAAGCAGCAGAAGGAACAGAACGCCGAGGAACAGAAGCCAAATAGAAAGGCAAGAAGCGTGAAGATGTAGTTGCCGCCACTTGATCCACAGAGTTAATCATCCATCATAACAACCGACATCTGCGACCGTCTATCCCACGGTTGCGGATGTCACAAAAACAACAGACAATGAAGACAATCATCGCAGAGAAACCAAGTGTAGCCAAGGAAATCGCCCACATTGTGGGAGCTGACAAGCGCGAGGAAGGCTATATGCAGGGCAATGGCTATTATGTGACATGGGCATTCGGACATTTAGTGCAGCCAGCCATGCCGGAAACCTACGGCATGAAGGGATTCCATGCAGAGAATCTGCCTGTGATTCCCGACCCGTTCGTTCTTGTTCCCCGACAAGTCAAGACAGAGAACGGCTACAAACCAGATGCAGGTGTGCTTGCCCAGATTAAAATTATCGGCAAGCTATTTGACAGCAGTGAGCGCATTATCGTAGCAACCGATGCCGGACGTGAGGGAGAGTTGATTTTCCGATACCTCTATGCGTATCTCGGTTGCAGGAAACCTTTCGACCGTCTCTGGATCAGTTCGCTTACAGATACCGCCATCCGTGAGGGACTTCTGAACCTCAGGGACGGCAAGGAGTATGACAATCTCTATCATGCAGCCAAGGCAAGAAGCGAAGCTGACTGGCTCGTCGGCATCAACGGCACACAAGCCCTGACGATAGCCGCAGGACGTGGCACCTATTCCGTAGGTCGTGTGCAGACTCCGACCCTTGGCATGGTGTGCGAACGCTATTGGGAACACAAGCGTTTCGAGTCGAAACCGTTCTGGCAGGTACACTTCGGTGTGGTTGATGCAGACAGTGGCAATATACTGAAGTTCACATCTGCCAACCGATGGGCAGACAAAGGCTCCGCAACCGATATATATAATAAGGTGAAAGATACCGGTTCTGCCATCATCACAAAGGTAGTAACCAAGCGAAAGGTGGAGAAGGCACCGCTCCTTTACGACCTCACCACCTTGCAGAAAGAAGCCAACTCCCAGCATGGCTTCACGGCAGAGCATACACTCTCCATCGCCCAGAAACTCTACGAGGCAAAGTTCATCACCTATCCAAGAACATCAAGCCGCTATATCTCGGATGATGTATTTGCCACCCTCCCTAAACTCTTCAAGAATCTGGAGAATCATTCGGAATATGGAGAGAAAGTGAAACTCTTGCCTGGCGGTGAGGACTACAGCAAGAACAGCGTGAATGCAGCCAAAGTGACCGACCACCATGCCCTGCTCATCACAGAAAATGCAGCCATTGGTCTTTTCAAGGACGAGAAGATCGTTTATGACATGATATTGTGCCGGATGATTGAAGCGTTCTCGGCAGACTGCATCAAGGACATCACATCAGTAACGGCGCAAGTGGATCATGACGTCGAATTTGGCATCAGTGGCTCCATCATCCGACAGACTGGCTGGCGAACGTTGTCGCTCAAGGATAAGAACAACAGGCAGGACAAGGATGCAGACGCAACAGACAATGAGGTCAAGGAGCAAGTCATTCCCAACTGGCAAGAAGGACAGCATATCACTCTTTCTGGCTGCACCATCACGGAGGGCAAGACCAAACCAAAGCCTTTGCATACGGAATCCACATTGCTTGCTGCTATGGAGACCGCAGGCAAAGAGATAGAAGATGATACGATGCGCCAGACAATGAAGGACATCGGTATAGGCACACCCGCTACACGTGCCGCCATCATCGAAACCCTGCTCAAACGAGAGTATATGGTGCGCCAGCAGAAGAAACTTGTGCCGACGGAAAAAGGACTCGCCCTGCATTCCGTGGTGAAGAACATGGCGATTGCCAATGTGGAGATGACGGGCAAATGGGAGGCGGAACTTGCCAAGATTGAACGAGGTGAAGCAAGTGCAGACGGGTTCACCCATAGTATCGAAGGCTATACCCGTGAAATCACTGCGGAATTGTTAGGTTGTGACAGACTTTTCAGCCACAAGGATTCCGGCTGCCAGTGTCCTAAATGCAAGCAAGGTACCATGCAGTTCTTCGGAAAGGTAGTAAGATGCAGCAACAAGGAGTGCGGTATGCCAGTGTTCAAGCAGGTAGCAGGAAAGTTGCTCACTGATGCCGACATCACCGACTTGCTCACCAAGGGCAAGACCAGAACGCTCAATGGTTTCACCAGCAAGCAAGGCAAACCTTTCTCCGCAGCCATAGCCTTTGACGAGAATTTCAACACGAAATTCATCTTTGCAGAGCGCAAAACAGCAGAAAAGCGAGGAAATGTGAAGAGATACAAGAAATAGTTTGTACCTTTGCCACCGAAACATGGTTCATAAATGGTGTCTTGATTCAGGATGCTTTTATTTACTGTGGATTAAGTGGCGGCACTCGGAGGGATACCGAGTGCCTTTTTCTTGCTTTCAACTAACATCAACCGCCATCCACGGTTTATTATTCACCACTTAATCCATTCAACAGACAGATGAACAGAAAGAAACAGGCACAGACAGAGTTGTCCTATTACGGACTGTACCTCTTGAACCACCTCAGAGAGAACCGTTTTCCACAAGCCAGCGATGCGGACTTTATCCGCGAACGTGCAGACCATGCCGCAGAAGTATATGAGCAGGCACGGCGTGATGCCCTCTTTGCCGATGCGGCACAAGAACTTGCCATGGCAGCATTGCTGAAAGGTCTCCGCTTTTCCAAGTACAGCATCCTGTATGATGTTGTTGACAGTGAGTTTCCCCTGGAGGTAGCAGTAGAAGATCAGGAAGCGTTTGTCAAGCACCTCCTGCCTTTGGTTGACAACGTGTATTCCATTTACGACCTCACCGATGACGATTTTGCCCAGTCACCGGACTACGACCAGCTCTACACAGAGTTGACAGGAGCCGTAGCTCTTTTCATAGAGTCAAATGGCGTACAATAGAAAACAACGGCTGAACGACAACATCAAGGCGATAGAGACGGCATTCATCCTTGACAGGGAACAGCGCACGCCGACTGCCCGTGAGCGTCTCCTTCTGGAGCGTTACTGCGGATTCGGGGGATTGAAGTGCATCCTGAACCCTGCCAGGGAACTGGCGGATGCCGTCCATTGGGCAAAGTCAGACCTTGAGTTGTTTGCTCCAACAGTGGAGCTGCATAGACTTATCCGTGAAAACAGCAAGAATGAAAGCGAGTACAAACAGTTGATGGACAGTCTGAAACAGTCCGTCCTTACGGCATTCTACACGCCGTCAGCCATTACAGAGGCTCTGACGGATGTGTTGAAAGAGCATCAGATCATCCCCGAAAAGGTGCTTGAACCCTCGGCAGGCATCGGTGCCTTTGTCGATTCCGTCTTGGATAACAATCCCAAGGCAGACATTATGGCATTTGAAAAAGACCTGCTTACGGGAAAGATACTCCGCCATCTGCACCCGGAGCAGAAAGTGCGCATAGAGGGATTCGAGAAGATAGAAAAGCCTTTCAATGACTACTTCGACCTCGCCATCTCAAATATTCCCTTTGGCGATGTTGCCGTATTTGATCCGTCTTATACAGCCATGAAAGGCATGAGGGCACTTGTCACCAGACGCATACACAACTACTTCTTTGTCAAGGCTCTTGATACGGTAAGGGACGGCGGGTTGGTTGCCTTCATCACCTCACAAGGCGTATTGAATGCCAAAAACAACAGTGCCGCGCGTTTTATGATGCTCTATCATGCTGATCTCGTGTCAGCGATTCGTCTTCCCAACAACCTGTTCACGGAAAATGCCAATACGGAAGTGGGCAGTGACCTCATCATTCTGCAGAAAAATACCCAAAAGGAGTCGCTGCGAGGAGACGACAATCTGCTTGACACTGTCTATCATGACGAGAACCGCATTCCGACAAACAACTACTTTCTGGAGCATCCGGAACGCATTATCCATACAACAGCAAAGTTGGATACTGACCCGTTCGGCAAACCTGCTATGATATACACGCATGAGGATGGTGTGGAAGGCATTGCAGAGGATTTGCGAAAGATGCTCCATGAAGACTTTAAGAAGAACCTCAATTTGAACCGATACTTGGGGATAGAGGAGCAGCAAGAAGAAACTAAGGTCGCCCAACAGGCAGAAGTTGAGGTAAAACAAGAAAACGGAAAGGAAACATTGGACATAGGGCAAACAGAGCAACCACACTTATATAATAATGTGGAAAGCAACAATGCCGATGAACCAGGTTCGCATCATGAACGGACTGTTCATCAGCAGCCACCTGTCCAAATGACCTTGTTCGACCTTTGGGGCATGGAAGAGGAAGACCGCTTGACAATAAAGGAAACAAAGAAACAGGTAAGCAAGCAGACTGGCAAGGCTACGACAACCACAAAACCATCAGCCCAAAAAACAGCAAAGAAGAAAGCAAGTCCGCTAGTGAAGGCTGTCAATCCTACGGCAAAGTTTGAGACAAAGCCTTTGGAAAATAAGGAAAAGTCCTTTGATGAAGCAAATGTCAATGCCAACACTCCAGATGTGGAGGCAAAGAAGATTCTTCCTGGTGATGAGCCATACGCAAGCATCTCTTGGGAAGAGAATCCGCCAATCAACGGCTTTTACGAGATGATGATGACCATGGCTCCCGAAGACAGGGTGCTGCTGCGCCAAAAGGCGGAACAGCACCGTCAGGAACAACTCAAGGCTTTGGGCGTTGAAGATACGCTTGATCCGAAGTTCAAGCCGCCGATGGAACCGATAGAAGTTCTCAAAGTTCAAATCGGGCATGGACAGTCGAAAGGGAATGAGGCAAAAGAAGATTCCAAGACTCAGAACACATTGAAAGAAACAAATCATGAGCGGGAACAACAAAAAGAGCAAGAAAGAAAGCGAGAAGAGCAGGCAAGGAAGAAAGAGGATGTTATGAAGCCCCGTCCATTTGATGAGAAACTGGAAAGTTTTCATCGTGAGGGTTATATGGTGCTCGACTCTGCCAGAAACATCGGTGTATTGAAAGACCTTACCAAGTATGGTGCTACCTTCATGCCGTTGGATCTGAATATGGAGCAGAAAGAAAAGGCTGTCTTGTATATCGCCCTCCGTAATGCCTATCAGAAACTTTACACCTATGAAGCGGAAGAACAGACGGAAAACAAGCAGATGCGTGAGAGTCTGAATGTCTATTATGATGCTTTCTTCATCCGCTTCGGCAACCTCAATGCCAAGCAGAACGTGAAGTTCATCCTTATGGATGCCTCAGGGCGCGACATGCTGTCGTTGGAACGGGTAGAAAACGGACAGTTCACAAAGTCAGACATCTTCGACCACCCGGTCTCTTTTTCGCTTGACGAGGTCAGTCATGTGGATTCTCCAGAGGAAGCGCTCACCGCCTCACTCAACAAGTTCGGCCGTATCCACTTGCCATATATGACTGAATTATCGGATATGCCGGAACAGGAACTGACGGAAGCGCTTAAAGGACGCATCTATTACAATCCGCTCATAGATGGCTACGAGATAGCCGACCGCTTCATTGCTGGCAATGTAATAGAGAAAGCGGAGCGTATAGAAGAATGGTTGAAGGAAAATCCAGACCATGCAATCGTGAGGGAGTCGTTGGAAGCCTTGAAGGCAAGCATTCCCGAACCGATAGCCTTTGAGGACCTGGACTTCAACTTCGGTGAGCGTTGGATACCTACAGGTGTGTATTCCGCTTACATGAGCCACCTCTTCAATACACAGGTCAGCATCGTCTATTCAGACAGCATGGACGAATATTCGGCAAAATGCAGTATGAAGACCATGGCCATCACGGATGAGTATATGGTGAAGGGATATTACCGCCACTATGACGGCATGAGTCTTCTGAAACATGCCCTGCACAACACTTGTCCCGACATGATGAAGAGTATCGGTGAGGACGAGAACGGCAACGACATCAAGGTGCGTGACAGTGAGGGCATACAGCTTGCCAATGCCAAGATTGACGAAATCCGCAACGGGTTCACTGAATGGCTGGAAGAGCAGTCTGACTCCTTTAAGGAACGCTTGACCACGATGTACAACCGGAAGTTCAACTGCTTCGTGCGTCCGAAGTATGACGGTTCTCACCAGACTTTCCCCGGTTTGGATCTGAAAGCCCTTGGCGGAAAGTATGGTGTCAAGAGTGTATACCCAAGTCAGAAGGACTGTGTATGGATGCTTTTGCAGAACGGCGGCGGGATATGTGACCATGAGGTGGGAACTGGCAAAACCCTCATCATGTGCATGGCTGCGCATGAGATGAAACGCCTCGGTATGGCTCACAAGCCGATGATTATCGGGCTGAAAGCCAATGTCGCGGAGATAGCTGCCACCTATCAGACAGCTTATCCCCATGCGAGGATACTCTATGCCTCGGAGAAGGATTTTTCCACCAAGAACCGTGTCAGTTTCTTCAACAACATCAAGAACAACGACTATGACTGTGTAATCATGTCGCATGACCAGTTCGGGAAGATACCGCAATCGCCAGAACTCCAGCGACAGATATTGCAGGCGGAGCTTGATACCGTGGAGGAAAACTTGGAAGTGATACGCACGCAGGGCAAAGACGTGTCACGGGGAATGCTCAAAGGCTTGGAAAAGCGAAAGCAGAATCTGGAGGTGAAGTTGCAGAAGATAGCCTATAGCATCGAGCAGCGCACCGATGATGTGGTGGACTTCCGCATGATGGGCATTGACCACTTGTTTGTGGACGAGAGCCACCAGTTCAAGAACCTCATGTTCAACACCCGTCACGACCGTGTGGCAGGACTCGGCAACAGCGAGGGAAGCCAGAAGGCACTCAACATGCTCTTTGCTATCCGTACCATACAGGAACGGACAGGCAGAGATCTGGGAGCGACATTCCTGTCGGGAACAACTATCAGTAACTCACTGACTGAGTTGTATCTGCTCTTCAAGTATCTGCGCCCCAAGGAACTGGAGCGTCAGGACATCCGCTGTTTCGATGCGTGGGCGGCAATCTTCGCCAAGAAGACTACCGACTTCGAGTTTAACGTCACCAACAACATCGTACAGAAGGAGCGTTTCCGATACTTCATCAAGGTACCGGAGCTTGCTGCTTTCTACAACGAGATAACCGACTATCGCACGGCAGAGGCGGTTGGTGTGGACAGACCACAGAAGAACGAGATCCTTCATAACATACCACCGACACCCGAGCAGGAGGACTTCATCCAAAAGCTGATGGAGTTTGCCAAGACGGGTGATGCCACCATCCTCGGAAGACTGCCTCTGTCGGAAACGGAAGAGAAGGCAAAGATGCTCATTGCCACGGACTATGCCCGAAAGATGGCTCTCGATATGCGCATGATAGACCCGACTTGTGAGGATCATCCCGACAACAAGGCAAGCCATTGTGCCAAGATGATAGCGGACTATTACAAACGCTATGACAATCACAAGGGCACGCAGTTCGTATTCTCAGATCTGGGAACATACAGACCTGGGGAATTCAACGTGTATTCTGAAATCAAGCGTAAGCTGATTGAGGATTATGGAATACCCTCATCTGAAATCCGCTTCATTCAGGAGTGCAAGAACGAGAGGGCAAGAAAGGCGGTGATAGCTGCCATGAACGAGGGTTCGGTACGAGTATTGTTCGGCTCCACATCCATGTTGGGTACAGGTGTAAACGCACAAAAACGGTGTGTGGCTATCCATCATTTGGATACACCGTGGCGGCCGTCAGACTTGGCACAGCGTGACGGTCGAGGGGTGCGTGCTGGCAACGAGATTGCCAAGCTGTATGCCGACAACAAGGTGGATGTCATCATCTATGCGGTGGAAAAGTCGCTTGACTCGTACAAGTTCAATCTGCTGCACTGCAAGCAGACGTTCATTTCACAGTTGAAAAGCGGAGCCTTGGGAGCGAGAACCATTGACGAGGGAGCGATGGACGAGAAATCGGGCATGAATTTTTCAGAGTATATGGCTATTCTCTCCGGAAATACCGACTTGCTTGACAAGGCGAAGTTGGAGAAGAAGGTTGCTTCTCTGGAGGGTGAGCGCAAATCGTTTAACAAGGGCAAGCGTGACTCAGAAACAAAATTGCAGTCAAAGACGGCAGAGCTGGGTAACAACAAAGCCTCTCTCAAGGGAATGACCGAGGACTACGGCAAGTTTATGGGCAAAGCCAAGAAAGACAAGGACGGCAACATCCTCAACCTCATCACTCTTGATGGTGTGGAGTCCACGAACTTAGAGGTTATAGGAAAGCATCTGCAAATGTTGGCGGAGAAAGAGACAACTGGCGGACAATACAAACGGATTGGGGAAATCTACGGATTCCCTGTCAAGATTGTCAGCGAGACAAGTTTCGAGAATGGTCTTCCATTTGTTGACAACCGCTTTTTTGTCGAGGGCAATTACAAGTACCAGTACAACTACGGTCACATTGCCAAGTCGGACCCGATAGCAGCGGCAAACAACTTTCTGAATGCCTTACAGAAGATACCAAGCTACATTGAGCAGTATGATTCAAGATGCAAGGCTTTGGAAAAGGAAATACCGCAACTGGAAGAGATTGCAGGCAAGACTTGGAAGAAAGAGGAAGAACTGAAAGGTCTTAAAGCGGAACTGGCGGCGTTGGATAGAAAAATACAGTTAGAATTGGCACCACCTGTTCCTGAAAAGGATATAAGTGATAAATCTCAAACAGAAAACAATACAATCAAATTGGGAGAATTCCACTCTGATACAATAGTACAACAAGAAAGGAAGGTCCGATTAGGTCTTTAATTTTTCTATTTACTAAGGTGGCAAGCAAACTTATTATGAGTTTGTTTGCTACTACTTTTTCTTAATACTGTATAATTTGTCTAAACACAGATAGCTCTCCGTTCACGTTTTTATATCAAATAGTAATGAAAAACAGCATTTGTTTATACAAAAATTCTGAGATATTAAAGCAATTAGCCCTAAATAATCTTAAATTTGTATTGTGGTATTTATATTTCCTGCCATTTATTGTCTTTTCTCAATAAAATTTCGTATTTTTGCAGTCGGATTGTATAGCCAGACCGCAGTTGTCGCTGTAAGACGAGTTCTTTCATGATAACCGAGTCGGCAGCCTACGCCGTGCTGAGTGTAGTGAAGTCAACCATGACATATCTATACGAAAGCGGGCTTTGGGTGGGAAGACAATCCAGACATAATGGAAGGCGTTTATCGACGCTGTGTTTAAGACGGACCGAAATCTAGCAAATTCACGGTAATATTATTGTCTTGAATGTAGTCAACGGTAGATGTCCCGGGTGTGATTATATCAATCCCGTGGAGACCTGTAAGCATGGATTGTACCCTTTCGGGCGCAATCAAATGTGTTATATAGGTCTCTTTACGGACATGATTTTCATATCGGCGTGGGCTCTGACGTTGTCTGTTCGACAATAATAGGCAATTGCTAGAGCCTCGGTTCGTGGAATGGACAACAGGACGATTCCACGCTTTTTTTCTGTCGCAATTTAACGGATTTCTGTCTAGAAAAAAGTTAGCACCGATATGAAAGTCGATGAATGGACATCAGAAGATGTACACACCTCAGGAGGTGGTGAATTCCCTCCTCGCGCTGGACTTACCTCCAACGCCCTCCCCGAAGCTCAAAGCACTGTTTCCGCTGAGAGTTCACAAACAGGGGTGTCCACCAGAAGTGTCCATATATTAAGTAAGTCTAAAGTACAAAAAGAGGAAGATATACCTCATTGGTATGCTTTACGCACTACCTATGGTAGAGAGAAAAAAGCATACGACTACATGACTGCCAAAGGCATCCAGGCTTTCTATCCTACTACCGAAACGGTAAAACTAATAAAAGGTAAGCGCAAAGTTGTTACCGAGTCACGTTTACCAAACATCTTCTTCGCCTACGGTACTGAAGAACAACTCAAATTTTTCGTTTACGACAACGTAAACCTCCCATTTCTCCGCTTTTATTATCGCCACGTCCACGTTGGGCGCAGAATAGAGAAAATTCCATTGATAGTTCCCGACTATCAGATGGAAAGTTTGAAGATTATTTGTGCTGCCGATGCGGACAATACCATTGTGTCTTTAGTAGAAGTACCTAAGTTCGAGAAAGGACAGCTGGTAAAGGTTATTGATGGTGTATTCAAAGGGGTGGTTGGAAGAGTTGCACGCTGGCAAGGACAACAGAGAGTTGGTGTAGTTGTGGATGACTTGATAACTGTTGTAACAGCGTATATACCAAGTGCATTTTTAACTCCCAACATAGAAAAACCATAATAGGAATGAAAGAATTATTGACGATAGAAAAAATGCTCAATTGTAGATTAGTTGCAATAGAAAGTATGCTTCAATCTAAGGCACTTCAACAATCAATATTATCTTCCGCAATAAATATAGCATATTGCTTGTCACATGGTGGAAAAGTTATTACTGCAGGAAATGGAGGGTCCGCATCACAATCTCAACATTTTGTAGCGGAACTTATGGGTAAATTTCATAAGGAAAGATGCACCTATTCTGCAATTTCATTAAACTCAGACACATCCTTATTAACATGTATTGGTAACGATTATGGGTTTGAAAGAATCTTTTCTAGACAAATTCTAGGCATTGCAAAACCCAATCTAGGGCGTTTGTGTAAGATGTATTTAAGAATTTGGGAAAAAACGAAAACCTCCATATTTTTGCATCAGTTACAACAAAATATTTACATTAAATTTAAGAATTATGGAAGAAAAAAAGAGCAATGGCACTAAGGGTGCCGCAAAGTGGAAAGAAGTCGCAATAGGTGGAATTTCTGGTATCGCTTTAGGAACAGCAGGAACTTTATTTGCAAGCTCAATTCCGTTTGAAGCTTCTGCAGAAAATGTTGATTCTGAAAATGCAAATACAGAAACTGAACCTACTAATACAACTGCACAAATGGCTACTCATGTTACAGACTCTATGTCTTTTTCTGACGCATTTAATGCTGCACGTGAAGAAGTCGGTGCTGGAGGTGTTTTTGAATGGCATGGTAATTTATATAGTACATATACTGCTGCAGAGTGGTATAATATGGATGCAACTGCAAGAAATGAGTTTGCGGACTCAATTCATTGGGATGGTCCTTCACATGAATATGTGTCATCAAATCACAGCCAATCCTCACATTCAACCCATTCCACTCATACAGAAGAAGTAACCAACACACAGATTGTAAGTAACGGCAATACAACCCAAACGCAGTCACCAAATAAAGATGAGGAAGATTCTCCAGATGTGGAAATCATAGGTGTCGAACACGCTAATATAGATGGAGAGCACGATTCTATAATTGGTACCGCAAGTATAAACGGTCAAGCAGTGTATTTTATTGACGTAGATGGAGAAGATAATGAATTTGAACTAATGGTATCAGATACAAATGGTAATAATCAGGTTGATGAAGGTGAGGTTGTAGACATATCTGAGCAGCATATGTCTGTAGAGGAAATACGCAAGAGGCTGGAAACAGCGTCTGTCGTAGGAGCCGATGAAACTGGTGCTACGGTAGGAAAGCATCTGCATTGGAACTGGATATTCCAGAACGACCTGCTTACATACGTGTTCCAGTCAGAATCGCGAGGTCAGAAGGCCATAGATTCCAAGTTTCCAAAGGGACTTCCCTATTCGACACTTGTGACTGACAGACATCAGAGCTACTTCAAGATGAATGTTAAGGACCATCAGGTCTGCCTGGCTCATCTTCTTAGGAATGCAGAGTATCTGAACGAACTGGATCCAAACCAGAACTGGTCACGGAGATTCATCCATCTGATAGAACACTCTATAAATCTCAGAAGAGAGGACAACATTACCTCTAGAAAGATAAAGGTACTGAAGACAAAGATGAAGAACCTCTTGGGTGAAAGCCTCACGCATTTAGATAACGAGTTTGAGAAATTCAAGAGGGGTATCCTTAAAGTCAAAGACTACCTATTTACCTTTCTCTCCAATCCAAGTGTGCCTTACGAGAACAATGCCAGTGAGCGGGG
>ENA-OQNN01000621-OQNN01000621.1-human-gut-metagenome-genome-assembly--contig:-NODE-621-length-33411-cov-9.526860_pt1 | contig 33411 bp, 37 predicted proteins | sample MGYA00242624_ERZ504870 | MGnify/ENA primary metagenome ERZ504870 (study PRJEB26092, sample SAMD00036379) | human gut metagenome | host: Homo sapiens | study: EMG produced TPA metagenomics assembly of... | reverse complement strand
CTCCCCGCAGGTGCGGTAAGGGCTACCGCACGGGCCGATACTCAAAGCCCATTGTGGCATCCCGAGCCCGCGGAAAGAAGCTGCGCCGCGGGGGAGGCGACCCAAATGGCTTTCTCATATCGTCTTGCTTCGTACGCTGCTTAAGTGCCTCGGAAAGTCCGATAAGCGCCGTGAGGAGCGAGACCAAAGCGGTCAGGAGCTTCACGAAATCAATCAGATCGGTCATGGGCATCACCTCCCGTCGCATGGAGGGCGCTGCCCGGCACATGGAACTGCCGTCAACAACTGCCATTCTATCAAAGCGCGGTCATAAATACGAATATATGTTCGATAATAACAGCAACGTGATTCTCTTAAAGTGTGGCTTTACGCAAGGATGCCGGAAAGCCGTGCTGTGCGATTTCATGTCCGCACGGGTTCCTATCCTTACGGCAATGTAGCCGCCTATGTGGCAAGCGGCAGGCAACGGAGAAAGGCCCTAACCGTGTCAGCTGAAAAGACGCCGTGTATCTCGGCTATCGATACGACGAACTTTGCGCGCCAGATCGTGTTGGACTTTGAGTTTGCGCCGGTGCCAAAGCAGCGCCAACGACGTGGACTGAGCAATGAGATTATCGAGGTCGGCGCCGTCAAGCTCGATTACCACGGCAACGTTATGGGCGAGTTCTCGCAGTTTGTGCAGACGGAATTTACCGAAGGCGTTGCGTTTCCCGTCCGCGAGCTCACGGGGATATCGGCTGTGGACATCGCGATGGCCGATCCGCTCTACGTGGTGATCAAAAGGCTCAGCGATTGGATCGGCCGCTACTCCGCCCAGATAGTTTGCTGGAGCGGAGCGGATCATCAACAGCTTATGGCCGAGTGCCAGGCAAAGCATATCGACCTTGCCGCATTTCCTACGGACTGGGCCCGACCTGCAGGCGTTTTACACCTCGATCATGGACGTGGGCAGCCACGGGTGCGTCTCTTTGAGTGACGCGGCAACGTGGTTTGGCATCGAGTTCGACGAGTCGACGGGCTACGCCCATAGTGCCCTGGCCGATGCGCGCGTGACCGCCAAGCTGCTCAAGCAGATGATGGACGGGGACTACCGCGTGAGCCCGCGTGCCCAGGAGATCCGCCAGCGATGGGGGATGGGCGAGCGAGCCCAGACGCGCCTCTCCAGCAGGTGCCCCGAGCTGAGCGATCTGCTGCTGAAGCTGAAGGCGGAGGGGAGGTAAGGAGATGTGCTGAGAACGGTGGGCGAGTGTTGGATATACCTTGGCATCAAGGCCAATTTGATAGATCAACGCATGCAGATAGGCTGCCTACCGATAGTCCCAGGAATGACCTTCGATTCAAGTCGCCAGGTTTCAAGCTGTATATCATTTGGAACATCTGAACGGCTGGCGGGCTTGGAGGGTTCACGGCTGTAGCGTGCCGTGAGTGAGTTCGGCTCTCGCTTTAACTTGGGGCCTCGCTGATTTCTCATGCGTGACGTTTAGAATCTGATGCAAATTAAAGGCCGTATGCTCTTTTGCGGGACATGTTGTTGAACGACCGGCTTCATAAACCTGTAGCAGCTTCTCAGGGCAGATGAAAAGGGGCTAAAAACTGCTTATCTTGTTCGTGATATACGATGCTATTCTGCCAGGACTAACAACTTTCTCAAGGACGTTCCGGATCGCATTCGCGATTTGAGTTATCGACTGGACCTTGCAGACCTCGAGCGGGAGAGCTTGGATGAAACCCTCGGCAAAGTTTTGGGGCGGTAGCCACATTGCGGGCCCTTATTGTCTAACCTAGCTCGTCAAGCAGAGAGGGGTTTGCGTCTATATCCATGCCAAGGGCTTCTGCGACAGATTGCGCAACCGCAAAGGCCATCTTGGGAGGAACGGCGTTTCCAATTTGCCGATAGCGGGAGCATTGCGAACCATACCAAGGCATATCCCTCGGGAAGGTCTGTATGGTGGCGGCTTCCTGGACCGAGATGCGGCGAAGGCGAGGAGGAACGCTATCGGCTACTTTCCCGCCTTTCTGAAGCTCTTCGTGGTATTTTTCGACCCATTGGGTCGCTCCGGTTTCGAGCGTCTCTTGATCGACAATCGGCGTTCTGTTCCCGCCCATTGAGGCGGGAAGCGTCGGCGCGGGCTTGTCCATGTCCATCGGGCGGCCTTGGCCGTTGAACAGCATGCCTGCAAACGGCGACGGGCGGAGCACGGGGCTTTTTGCCGTAGTTACCTTCGCCTTGCAAGTCTGATCATTGCCCGGCTCGCCGAGAGGAGGCAGCCCGCGCAGGGCGTCGGCCACACCCACCCATTCCTTGACTGTCGGCTGTGGGTAGTTGTACTCGATGCAGGGGTCCTTGATCCCGACAAGGAACATGCGCTCTCTGGTCTGCGGGACGCCGTAATTGGCACTGTTCAGTACCTCAAGGTTGGTTTTGTAGCCAATCTCTTCCGCCTTCTTGCGGATGTCGGCAATAGTTCCAGCCCAGCGTTTGTTCTTGGCGAGTGCCTTGACGTTCTCCATCACGAACGCTTGGGGCTGGACCCTCTCGACCATGCCGAGGAAGTCGAAGACGTGACGCGAGCGGGGGTCGTTCGGGTCCATCTTCCCCGCGACCGAGAAGCCCTGACAGGGCGGTCCTCCAATGACTAGCTCCGCCGAACCCCTTCCGGGCAGTTCCTCAACCTCCCTAATATCTCCCGTGACTATCCTGTGGCTCAGTGTTTTGCCGGTCTTCTTCGAGATCGCGTCCATCGCGGCAGCGTAGGTTTTCATGGCGTCCGGGTTGATATCGTTCGCAAATACGGGGGTGAACCCGGCGGCGATGAAGCCGAGGTCGAGACCGCCCGCTCCCGAATAAAGGCTGACGAAACGCTTCATTAAAGCAATCCTCCTGAATAGTAGAGCTCATTCCAATATGGAATGAGCTCATGAGATGATATCATATACAAGCATGGGTTGCTGCCGGAAGGGGGCGTTTATGGAAGACTTCAATCTTTCTCTCGGGAGACTTATCGCTAAATGGCGGAGACGCTCCGGGATGTCACAGGCGGCGCTCGCTGAGGCAACGGGATGCCAGCAAGCGTCGATTTCGAAACTGGAAAGCGGCTCCAAGCGCATAACTGTCTCTGAGCTTTCTCAAGTGCTTTGTGCCTGCGGATTAACCTTCAGTGCGGTAAGCGACGATCTTGATGGCCTTATCGCTTATGAGCCTCAACCTTTATGGGAGCGTGTAAATGAGTAGCAGTGCAAACATTTCTGAAATATGCGAAGCGCTTCTGGCGGCGTCCCTGCCTATAGATCCGAACTCGATGGAAAGCGCCGCGATTCAGGTTGCGGACTATTACGAGAACGGCCCTGAGGAATCCAGGATTCCCGCTGAAGAGATCTCCGATCGCTTCAGCGAGATGTGGAGCTTTTGGCTTGAGAACTACGATAGTCCCTCAAAGGAATTGAAGGACGTCATTAGCGCCGCGGTTGGCGTCGACCATGAAATGGAAGAGCTCGCGAACGGCTACTTCAAGCTCGAAGAAAAACTCGAGGAGAAGCAGTTCATGGCAAGGAGTCATGCAATCGCTTTGATTGGCTGTGCTCCGCTCATTCGTACCCTTGTCGTGGAGCAGCACCTCGGTCTCGATAGGATTAGAGGCATTCTTAACGTTCCTGCCGCCACTTTCGACGCCATCAATGCTGTAATCAGTTCTATCGGTATTGACCCGCCCTTCGGCTCTGAGAGGATAGCCGGAATACATGAAACTGACGTTTCAGACGTCGCCGCCCTGTTTGGTGATATCGAACCTGACGTCGCTGGAGAAACTTTCCGAGGCCTTCTCGGATCGTTCTCGAGATGCGATACGCTTGCCGACGATGTTATCGACTTGGGCTTCATTCCTTTTGAGCCGTACCAGTTTATGCTCTACTTTGAGTTGCTTACGCTTGAGATGGTTGACAGATTCCCCGGCAGGGCGATTTACGAATGCACGCCCCGTTCGAGCAATGTAAAGGCGCTTTGGAACTCCATGTATCATCCCACTCAGGAGAATCCATACCTCAACAACGCCAAGTCCGTCTATTCACTTGACGAAGCATGGGCCGAAACGAAACTCTCCCGGCAGACTGGGAACGGCTCGATTCTGCTTGCCGATGTCTTTAGCATTCTGGCAGAGTTGCCCTACACGACGAGAAGACGCGTTGCTCACATTATTCGTTGTTATTTGATTCTCATTGCCGATTCTCGTCAAACGAAGACGCCTTTGGAGCCGATCGGCGTCGATTCCATCAAGGCTTTTGTCAAGCGCGTGGGGATCTCAAACAGTTTAACCAAGGGCGTTCTCGATCAGAGGCTGGTAGATTTCCTTACCCGCTGCATTCATCCGGAAGAGGGCTGGTTCGCAAGGGGTCTCGGCTCTTCCGTGAACGAGACGAACGCTTCGGGGCGCAAATATGGCGATGTTGAATACTTGGACCTTTCAAATCGTGCACATATCGAGGCCTATGAGGCACACGGTGGCGGTCTGCGGGATGAGTACATTCAGGCGCACATTAACTCCCTGCATGAAACTGTGCGCTACCACGAGCACGAGGCGAAGTTGCGCAACGAACCCTACGACATGACCGTTAGAGTCACGTACGTTGCCCATGACGTTTCGAGACTGATTGACTTTCATGATGGATGCACAAAGGAAATCGAGGGCATTCCGTTCGAGTTTCGCTTTATGACGTACGTCGATTTGCTCAACGCTGCTGGCGGCATCGATGTCGTAATCGGAAATCTGGCGGATTTTAATGAGTTGATTCATCAGAGGATCTCTAGGCTTCCCGATGCGTATACGTTGAAGCGGCGCTATCAGGAGATTACTGGATTGGGATTATCCGAAAAGAATTAGTTGCTGGGGCCCGCGTTCCGAGCTGTGGTGGTTCGGAACGCGGGCCTCTCTGTGCTTCCATGTAGCATAAGCGCTCGGGTATCTGTGCTTATTTTGACGTGTTGGATCCATTGGAGATGGGTGCGATTTGTATTCAGCATCTCTTTACTGCTGCGCATCTAGCCGCGGCATCAATGAACTTCGCTAGCGCTTTCGGACTGTCAAAAGGCATACACAAGTGTCAGTCTTTTGACATCGCGTGGCCTGAGCGGCGGCGTGCAACGGCTGCACGCCGCCTGCGTCTGCCTACATCCCCGCAACCCCACGCGCGGCGCTCAGCAGTTCGTACTCCCTCTGGCTCCACTGGCGCAGCTCGGCAGCCCCGACGGCATCTCGGCACAGGTCCAAAAACACCTCGGCTCCCTCGCAGAAGCACTCACGGGCAAAGGCACCGGATCCGTCCACGATGCACGCGCCGTCGGCAAACAGCATCCAACTCGACGGCTCACGCGAATCGTCTCCGAGCAGCTTGATCTGCAGTACGTGCGGGTCGTCGGCGTCGCAGAGCTCTTCCTCGAGCACCTGCACCGTAAAGCGCATCTGGAGGGACAGAGTATAAAATCCGGAAAAGTGTCGAAATAGGCACCTTAAAACTTCGGAAAAGTGTAGTTGGATGACAAAACAGCACTTAGAAGCCGATGCTGGATGCGGGATCCTGCGGCTGCCTTCAGCCCTCGCTACTCGTCGTCTCCGTCGTTGGGGTCGCCCTTGAGGGTGTTGATGTCCAGGTACTGGTTATCGTCCTCTTTTTGCTGGGTTTCCGACTCCGCTTGGGTGGGGCCGCGGAACAGCTGGAATCCTTCAAACGCAATGACACCGAGCAGGGCAATGATAATGGCGATAAAGGCAACCTTGACTGCCTGCGGAAATTCCGAGAAACGCAGTGCCTTTTCCTCGGCGTAATAATCGGCGAAGCGCTCTTCGCCCGTGCTTTTGGTATACGCCGGCGCGGACGCGGCCTCCGGGTCATATTCCGGTGCAGGCGTGGCAGCGTACGGATCGTTGAGATAATCGCTCGATGCGGTGCCATAATCCTCGGTCTCGATGCGACCGGTGCCAGCATGGCCATCGGAATAATCGGAATATGCCGCACTGCCCTCATAGTCCGCGGCGCTCGTGTTGGCGGCAAAAAGCGGGTTAACTGGAACATCGAGCGCCGGCATGCCGGTAGAGGTCTCATCCAGATCGGCTGCGGCCCAGGAATCGTGGACAACCTGATGGGCAACGGGCTCATCGAGCCTTGTGACCGGAGGCTTGCGTGCCGCAGGAACAGGCAACTGCTGGGCGCTGTACATAACGGTGCTGTCGGCCGATTTGCCCTGCGTCGCTGCAGCGAGAAATGCCGCCGTCTCGGACGGGTCGCTTGCGGGGCGGGGAGCGAGCGTGGGCGCCGAAGTGGGTGCGGGCGTCGAAACAGGCGGCTGCGCAGGAGTCGGCGCAGATGCGGGCCTGGGCACAAGTGCGGGATTGGGACTTGACGGGTGAGCCCCGCCGCTCATGAGTTCGTCGGCGGTCCACGGGCGATCATCCATCACGTCGTCAAGGCTCAGCGAAAACAGGTCGTCTTCACCCTCATCGAACATGCGGTGCACATGTCCACCAATTGCCGGAATCAATCCGCGATCGGTGCACGATGCCTTGCTCAACGCCATTCTATTCCATCCTTTCGAAATACCAATGACATCGATTATATGGAACTTCCCAAGCGGCTCGGTCTTGGATTCGTGCTTTCCAGAACTCGCGCCCAAAAGGGGAGGGGCAATCCAAGCGAGTGCCTACTTGTCGCCGGTCGCCGCCTTGGCCTCATTGAGGTAGCTATAGAAGCTGTACTTGGAGATGCCAAAGAACTCGCAGGCGCGCTCGCTCGACTTGGAAATGAGGAAGGCACCGCGACGGTCGAGGTAGCCAATGGCACGAATGCGCTCGTCTTTGGTCATGAGCGCCGCGGGCTTGCCCACAAACTGTTCGCACTCGCGCAGTAGGTCTTCGAGCAGGTCGCCGATGTTTTTGGTGATGGGCTCGGGCTCGGTATAGCCCGTGCCGCCGGTGCCGGTGAAAGCGTCGAGCGAGCGCTCAAAAGCCTTCATAAGCGTAATGTCAAAGTTGATGCCCAAAATGCCGACGGGCTTGCCTTCGTCGTTGCGGATAAAGATGGTCGAGGACTTGAGCAGCTTGCCATCGGCGGTTTTGGTGAGGTATGGCTCGCGGTCGTGCACGTCGGTGGTGCCATCGTGCATGGACTCAAGCACAATATGGCTGGGACCGTCACCCAGTTTGCGCCCGCTGACGTGGCCGTTTTCGATCACTACGATGGAGTGGTCCACGTCCTCGGTCTCCAGATCGTGGACGACGACTTCGCAGTTGGGGCCAAACTGGAGCGCCAGACCGTGTGCGAGGCGCTTGTAAAACTCAATCTGTGACGGGGTCATGGGTGCCTTCCTAAAAATTAGTTTGGGCATACTTTGCCATAAACCACACCTGTTCGCAAATAACGAAAGCGTTGCTGCGTTATGTAACCGTTCGTCGGCGAAAAGGTACCGATTACGGCAACAAACAATTTGTTAGGTTTGCCAATCAAAAAGTGTGATAGAACAGTGCTAACAAACTTTTTGTTTGGCATCCACATAAAAGTTCAGTCGCATGAATGGGAATGGGCTGAAACGCGTATGCGGGGGCCGGCAAGAGAGGACTTAAGGAGTTCACCGTATGGCCGATAAGATCCAGTGGGCGGGCAACACGATGCCCAAGAGCGATGACAAGCACTTGGGAATCATGAGCCTCGACCACGTGAAGAAGGCCCGCGCCTTCCACCAGTCGTTCCCCCAGTACACCGTCACTCCGCTTGCCCGCCTAGACGGCCAGGCCGCGCGCCTAGGCCTTTCCAACCTGTGCGTTAAGGACGAGAGCTATCGCTTTGGCCTCAACGCCTTTAAGGTTCTGGGCGGATCGTTTGCCATGGCCAACTACATTGCCGACGAGACCGGCAAGGACGTTGCCGAGTGCACCTTCGATTACCTGACCTCCGATCAGCTTGCCAAGGACTTTGGCCAGGCCACCTTCTTTACCGCTACCGACGGCAATCATGGCCGCGGCGTGGCATGGGCTGCCAACAAGCTGGGCCAGAAGGCCGTCGTTCACATGCCCAAGGGTTCCACCAAGCCCCGCTTCGATAACATCGCCGCCGAGGGCGCAACGGTGACCATCGAAGAGGTCAACTACGACGAGTGCGTGCGCATGGCCGCCGCCGAGGCCGACGCCTGCGAGCGCGGCGTCATCGTTCAGGACACCGCCTGGGAGGGCTACGAGAAGATCCCGTCTTGGATCATGGAGGGCTACGGCACCATGGCTTCCGAGGCTGCCGAGCAGCTGCGCGAGATGGCCATCAACCGCCCGACGCACGTGTTTGTCCAGGCTGGCGTGGGTTCGCTCGCCGGCGCCGTGGTGGGCTACTTCACCAACCTGTATCCCGATAACCCGCCCACCTTCGTCGTGGTTGAGTGCGCGCCTGCCGCCTGCCTGTACAAGGGCGCTGCCGCCGGCGACGGCGATCCGCGTATCGTGGACGGTGACATGCCCTCCATCATGGCCGGTCTGTGCTGCGGCGAGCCCAACATCCTGGGCTGGGATATCCTGCGCAACCATGCCACCGCCTTCGTGTCCTGCCCCGACTGGGTCACCGCTCGCGGCATGCGCACCCTGGGCGCTCCCGAGAAGGGCGACCCGCGCGTCATCTCCGGCGAGTCCGGCGCGGTGACCACCGGTCTGGTCGAGACTCTCATGCTCGATCCCGAGTACGCCGAGCTCAAGGAGCTCATCGGCCTGGACAAGACGAGCTCCGTGCTCTGCTTCTCCACGGAAGGTGACACGGATCCCGACCAGTATCGCCGTATTGTTTGGGAAGGCGAATATCCCACTTGCTAATCGTTAGGGCGGAGTAAATAGGTATCGCTCCGCCACCTCACAGGTAGATTTCTTCGTTTGAAAGGTTATGAACAATGGCTAAAGAACTCGATTTCGACGCTATCAAGGCTGCTGCTGAGTCTCATCGTGCTGATATGACTCGCTTCCTGCGCGCTATGATCTCCCATCCCTCTGAGTCCTGCGAGGAGGGTGAGGTTGTTGCCTGCATCAAGGCCGAGATGGAGAGCCTTGGCTATGACGAGGTCAAGGTCGACGGCCTGGGCAACGTTATGGGCTTTATGGGCGAGGGCGACAAGATCATCGCCATCGACTCCCACATCGACACCGTCGGTATCGGCAACATTGAGAACTGGGACGCCGATCCCTATGAGGGCTACGAGACCGACGAGATCATCTACGGCCGCGGCGGCTCCGACCAGGAGGGCGGCATGGCTTCTGCTACCTATGCTGCCAAGATGATGAAGGACATGGGCCTCATCCCCGAGGGCTACAAGATCATGGTCGTCGGCACCGTCCAGGAAGAGGACTGCGACGGTATGTGCTGGCAGTACATCTACAACAAGGACGGCATTAAGCCCGAGTTCGTCATTTCCACCGAGCCCACCGACGGCGGCATCTATCGCGGTCACCGCGGCCGCATGGAGATCCGCGTCGACGTTCACGGCACCTCCTGCCACGGCTCCGCTCCCGACCGCGGCGACAACGCCATCTACAAGATGGCCGACATCATCGCCGACGTCCGCGCCCTCAACAACAACGGCTGCGACGAGTCGACCGACATCAAGGGTCTCGTCAAGATGCTTGACCCCAAGTACAACCCCGAGCACTTTGAGGATGCCCGCTTCCTGGGCCGCGGCACCTGCACCGTCAGCCAGATTTTCTACACCAGCCCCAGCCGTTGCGCCGTGGCCGATTCCTGCGCCATCTCCATCGACCGTCGCATGACCGCCGGCGAGACCTGGGAGTCCTGCCTGGACGAGATCCGCAACCTGCCGGCCGCCAAGAAGTACGGCGACGACGTGAAGGTCTCCATGTACATGTACGACCGTCCGTCCTGGACCGGCGAGGTCTACGAGACCGAGGCTTACTTCCCCACGTGGATCAACAAGGAGACCGCTCCGCACGTCAAGGCCCTCGTCGACGCCCACAAGGCCATGTTTGGTGACGAGCGCATCGGCTGCGAGCCCAGCATGGACAAGCGCACCGGTCGCCCGCTGTGCGACAAGTGGACCTTCTCCACGAACTGCGTTTCCATCCAGGGCCGCTACGGCATCCCCTGCGTGGGCTTTGGCCCGGGTGCCGAGTCTCAGGCTCACGCTCCCAACGAGGTCACCTACAAGGACGACCTGGTCACCGCTGCCGCCATGTACGTGGCTGCCCTGAACCTCTACGATCCGAGCAAGGCCGATGGCGATGCCACTGTGTTCCGCGCCGGTCTGACCAACAACAAGATCGATTAGTCCCATTCCTCGATTTTGTTGAGCCGGGGGCCGCTCGTGTCCCCGGCACCCTCTGTTGACTTGGGGCCCGCGGTCGTTATCTCCCATGCTTCCTCGACGGTGGCGGGTCCTCGTCATGGTGCTCTGCATGTTCTAGCCACACGCGCACGCCAGAGCACATCTACTCATTGCGATCGTTTCATCTTTAGAAAGGACATTTCCATGGACGTTAAGTTTACCGAGCTCGTCGAGCAGCTGAACGGCCTCGATTTTAAGGGTATGTACGGCAGCGACTTCCTGCACACTTGGGACAAGACCACCGACGAGCTCAAGGCGCTCTACATCGTCGCCGACGCCCTGCGCGAGCTGCGTGAGAACAACGTTTCGCCCAAGATCTTCGACTCCGGTCTTGCCGTCTCCCTGTTCCGCGACAACTCCACCCGTACGCGCTTCTCCTTCTCTAAGGCCGCCAACCTGCTCGGCCTTGAGCTGCAGGACCTGGACGAGAAGAAGTCCCAGATCGCTCACGGCGAGACCGTCCGCGAGACCGCTACCATGATCTCCTTTATGGCCGACGTCATCGGCATCCGCGACGACATGTACATCGGCAAGGGCGACGCCTATATGGCCGAGGTCTCCGAGTCTGTCCAGCAGGCCTACGAGGACGGCGTTCTGGATCACCGTCCCACGCTCATCTCCTTGCAGTCCGATTCCGACCACCCCACGCAGTCCTCTGCCGACATGCTCTACCTCATCAACGAGTTTGGCGGCCTCGAGAACCTCAAGGGCAAGAAGGTTGCCGTCACCTGGGCCTATTCGCCCTCTTACGGCAAGCCGCTGTCCTGCCCGCAGTCGCTGATCAGCCTGCTGCCCCGCTTTGGCATGGACGTCACCCTGGCCCACCCCGAGGGCTACGACCTCATGCCCGAGGTCGTCGAGCGCGCCAAGGGCTATGCCGCCGAGTCCGGCACCACCTTTAAGCAGGTCAACACCATGGCCGAGGCCTTCGAGGGCGCCGACATCGTGATCCCCAAGAGCTGGGCTCCGTTTGCCGCCATGGAGAAGCGTACCAATCTGTACGCCGAGGGCGACGACGCCGGCATCGCTGCGCTCGAGAAGGAGCTGCTCGCCCAGAACGCCACCCATCAGGACTGGTGCTCCACGACCGAGCTCATGGAGAAGACTGCCAACGGCCAGGACACCATCTTTATGCACCCGCTGCCCGCCGACATCTCCGGTGTCTCCTGCGAGCACGGCGAGGTTAACGCCGACGTCTTCGACATGCACCGCGTGGGCATGTACAAGGAGGCAAGCTACAAGCCGTACGCCATCGCAGCCATGATGTTCCTGCAGAAGGTTGCCGATCCCGCCGCTACCCTCAAGGCCCTCGACGAGCGCAACACCGCCCGTTGGCTCCAGGCCTAAAGCCGGGTTGAGGTAAGCCATGTAAAGGGGGCGCTCTGCCAACCGGCGGGGTGCCCCTTTTTTGCATCGCGGGCGTGTGGGATAAGCGCTTTCGATGTGGATGCCCGCGGCGCGAGTTATGGGTACGATGGTTTCAGGGGAGGTATCACCATGAAACTTGGATGCGTCATTATGGCTTCGGGCGAGGGCAAGCGGTTTGGCTCTAACAAGATGCTTGCCGATATCTATGGCGAGCCGCTGATTGCCCGGACCATCGATTCGGTTCCCCGGGGCTTTGACGTCGTGGTTTCGACGCGTTGGCCCGAGGTCGCTCAGATTTGCGAGGACAAGCATTGCCCGTGCGTGCTGCACGATGGCGAGCTGCGCAGCGATAGCGTCCGTGCGGGCCTTTCGTGGGGAGTCGAACGCAACTGGAAAGGTTGCCTCTTTTTGCCGGGCGACCAGCCGCTCGTGAGTTCGGATTCTTTTGAGGCTATGGTTCGTGCATTTGACGAGCGTGGCCGCAAGCATCCGGTGCGTCTTGCGTGCAACGGTGAGCCTTCGAGTCCGGTGCTCTTTCCGGCGGAACTGTTCGATGCGCTCATGCGTCTTGAGGGCAAGGACGGCGGGGGCTCGATTCTCAAAGGTCGCGTCGACGTTACGCTGGTCGAGGCGCGTGCCTACGAGCTGTGGGACGTCGATACCGTCAAGGGACAGCGACGCATAACGGAGCATATTGCCGCCTGCTCGTATTTTGATCGCGTGGCCAACTGCATCAATCAATAAGGAGCAATTATGATCATTATCAAAAACGGCGCGCTCGTGACGCCCCAGGGGCTTCGCCGCGCCGACCTTGCCATGGAGGGCGACAAGATCGTGCGGATTGCCGTGGCGATTGAGCCGGGCGAGGACGATACCGTCGAGGACGCCACGGACTGTTGGGTGTTCCCCGGCTTTATCGACGGCCACACGCACATGCAGTGCTGGACCGGCATGGATTGGACAGCCGATAGCTTTGAGACCGGTACGCGCGCGGCTGCCTGCGGCGGTACGACGACCATCGTGGACTACGCGACGGCCGATCGCGGCGTGACCATGCCCGATGCCTTGGCCGAGTGGCATCGCCGCGCCGACGGAACCTGCACGGCAAACTACGCTTTTCATATGGCACTCGCCGAGTGGAATGAACGCAACCGCGCCGATCTTTCGGCCATGCGCGAGGCGGGCGTGTCGTCGTTTAAGACCTACTTTGCCTATGATCATCTGCGCCTGGACGATGCCGAGACGCTCGAGGTGCTCGAGGAGCTCAAGCGTATTGGCGGCATACTGTGCGTGCATTGCGAGAACGGCACGTTGGTCAACGCGCTGCAGAAGCGCGTGTTTGAGCAGGGTATCCACGGGCCCGAGGGCCATGCGCTCAGCCGTCCGGACGTGTGTGAGGCCGAGGCCGTGAGCCGCCTGCTGTATCTGGCTCACTTGGCCGGGGACGCTCCGGTCAACGTGGTGCACCTTTCGACCAAGCTGGGGCTCGAGGCCATCCGTGCTGCCAAAGCGCGCGGGCAGAAGAATATCTATGTCGAGACCTGCCCTCAGTATCTGATGCTCGACGACACCTGCTATCTGGAGCAGGGCGAGGACGGCTTTGCGGGCGCCAAGTACGTGATGAGCCCGCCGCTGCGCCATGCCGGTGACCGTGCCGCGTTGCGCGAGGCGCTTGTGGCTGGCGAGATCGATACTATTGCAACCGATCATTGCAGCTTTAACCTGCACGGGCAAAAGGACCGCGGGCGCGACGATTTCCGCGCGATTCCCAACGGCGGGCCCGGCGTGGAGCATCGTCCCGTCGCGATTGCCACGAGCTTTGAGGGCCAGCTGGGCCCCGAGGACCTCTGCCGCCTGATGAGCGAGAGCCCGGCGCGCGTTTTTGGCATGTATCCGCGCAAGGGCTGTCTTGCCGAGGGCTCCGATGCCGACGTGTGCGTGTGGGATCCCCAGGCACGCTGGACCATTAGCGCGGCGACGCAGCATCAGGCCGTGGACTACACGCCGCTCGAGGGCTTTGAGGCGCATGGCCGCGCCAAGGCCGTGTTTGTGAACGGTGTGCTGGCGGCGCGCGATGGCGAGCCCACCGGAGCCCAACCCGGCCGCTACGTGCCCCGCTAACAGGGGGAGTGCCGGACCCCCCTCCGCAGTTGCGATGAAATACGGACTGTTTGCGGCCGTCATACGGCCAAACAGTCCGTATTTCACCGCAACTGACGAGATGGGGCCGGCTATTTGAGGCTGCTGGCGACGACGGGGCGGTCGAGAGCTGCCTCGAAGCGGTCGGCTATCGTTGAGTCGGCAAGTGTGTCGGCTTGGTTGAGCATGATGCGGGCATTGTTGAGGTTCAGCATCTGCAGCTCGGCATTGAGCACCATGGCGACGCGCTCTGGGGTGGCAGTGTCGGTGGGCTCGCAGCCGCAACGCTCGCAAAAGAGCTCGGGGCGGTGGACGGCTTCGTTGATGGGCTTGCCGAGCCCTGAGGCGCCGACGATCCAGACGATGTTGGCCGTGCCAGAGGGAATCACCGGCTCCCAGGCGGCGTGGGCCTTGAGCGGGAGCCGCTTGCTGCCGTCCGCCTCGGCCAGGACGTAGTCAAAGCGCTGTGCCAGCTCGCCGAGTGGCTCGGCGGGGGCGGAGAGCTTGCCTGTCTCCGGGTCCAAGATGCCTGCCTGGCAGATGCCTCCGCGTGCAAGCCCCGCGCAGGCCTCGCAGGTGCAGCCTGGGGCGTGTGGGGCACCTGGCTTCCAAGGCGCGGCGTCCAGGCGACGATTCGACCCGTCCCATGGCACGCCGGCAACGGGAAGCATATGCGTGGTGGTGCAGAGGAGCACGCGGCCGCCAGCGCGCATGAGCTCAAGACCCAGCGTTTTGAGCAACGTCGACTTGCCGCCGCTGCCGATAATCGCGGTAATGCCCGGCTCGATCCTGAGCGCCGAGGCAAGATTGCCGCTAACCGTTTCCATCTGTTCACCGCCGTATAATACTGTGATAATAAATAATCATCAGAGTAGCGGTCGAACCGCTTTTGCTCTGCTCAAACCGTAGCACAGGGAGGTGCCCCGGGAATGCTCGTTTATGTTCGCGGCGCCGGCGATATCGCCACGGGTGTCGCCGCTCGCTTGGTGCGCGCCGGCGTGTCGGTCGTTATGGCCGATATCGCGGTTCCCACGTGCATCCGCCGCACAATCAGTTTTTGCGAGGCTATTCGCCTGGGCGAGGTCCAGGTCGAGGGCATTCGCGCTCGCTTGGCGCAGACGCCGGCAGAGGCGCTCGAGATTACCCAAGCGGGGGATGTTGCCGTCGTGGTGGACCCTCAGGCCAAGATGCTCGATGAGCTTAAACCCGCGGCTGTGGTCGACGCGATTCTGGCCAAGCGCAACCTGGGTACCACGCGCGACATGGCGCCTGCCGTTATTGCCGTGGGACCGGGCTTCACCGCGCCGGTTGACTGCGACGCCGTGGTCGAAACCATGCGCGGGCATTTCCTGGGCCGTGTCATTACCCAAGGTTCGCCCCAGCCCAACACGGGCGTGCCGGGCATTATCGCCGGCTATGGCAGGGAGCGCGTTATTCACAGCCCCGTCGCCGGCGTGTTTCGGTCCGACCGCGCAATCGGCGACATCGTGCGCGCCGGAGACGTGATTGGCTACGCGGGCGATACGCCCATACGCACGCAGATCGATGGCTGTCTGCGCGGGCTTTTGGCGAACGGCGTGCAGGTGACTGAGGGCTTTAAATGCGCCGATGTCGATCCGCGCGGCGATGCCAGCTATATCAACTACATTTCGGACAAGGCGACGTCGGTCGGCGGCGGCGTGCTCGAGGCGCTCGCCATGCTCACCGATGTCTTTAGAGAATAGAAGGCGGCAATGGAAAAGCTCGATGTTGTGAATGCGGCGCTTGCCGCCCTGCGTGCTGGCGAGACGTGCGAGCTGGTGGTCGTGGCCGGCACGGCAGGGTCGTCGCCGCGCGGCGTGGGCGCCTGGATGGCCGTCTTTGCCGACGGTAGCCAAGCGGGCACTATCGGCGGCGGCAAGATTGAGCTCTTTGCGCTGGACGAGGCGCGCGAGCTGCTGGCCGGGGGTAAATCGCGTCTGGTCCGCTACACCATGGGCGGCGAGAACTCCGATACCGGCATGATTTGCGGCGGAGCTATCTGCCTGTGCTATCTGCACCTGGACGCGACCAAGGCACCGTTGTTCCAGTCGGTTGCCGACGTCTTGGTGTATCGACGCATCGGCGACTTCGTCATCGACTTTGAACCGTTTGTCATTCAGGCCCTGGAGGGCGATGTGGTCGAGTACCATGGCGAGGCATCGCGCCGCACCATTGCGGGCTGCCCCGGGCTTTCGCTGGTGGAGGAGGGGAGTAAGGTTACCTACACCAACGCGGCCTCTGAGATTCCCGCGGCGCACGTCGAGACGCTCTGCCCCGAGGGCCTGACCTATATCTTTGGCTGCGGCCACGTGGGCGCCGCGACGGCGCGGGTGCTCACGGCGGCGGGCTTTGCCGTCGTGGCGTGCGACGACCGCCCCGGCACGCTGACCCCCGATTGGGTGCCCGGTGTCTACGACCGTCGTCTGGTCGACTACAAGAGCCTGAGCAAGCAGTGCCCCATCGGCCCGCGCGACCTGGTGGTCGTCGCCACGGCGGGTCACAAGTCCGATATCGACGTGGTGATTCAGGCCATGCGTGCCAAACCCGCCTATCTGGGCTGCTTGGGCTCGCGCCGCAAGACGGCCTTTGTGCGGGCTCGCTTGGAGCAGGAAGGCTTTACGCAGGACCAGATCGACGAGCTGCACCTTCCGATCGGCGTTGCCATCGAGGCCGAGGACCCCGAGGAGATCGCCATCTCCATCGCCGCCGAGATGATCCACCTGCGTCGCACCAAACTCATCCCCCGCAAGCGCTAATCGCATCCTCACCAATAAGTTGCGGTGAAATACGGATTGTTTAAGCCTGTTAGGCCGCCCAACAGTCCCTATTTCACCGCAACTGCTTTTTGGGATCAATTTGTGCGGGGGAGTTGTGGAGTTGTGCAGGCAGACGAGGTTTTTCTGGAAATACGCTCCCGATGCGCGTATAGTACCGATTGTTTTGTCGGCTCCTGCTGTGTCGAGTCCAAACCGCAAAATGCCATGAGCGGCGCGGATGCAGCCAGGAGGCACGAGGACAACCCATCGTGGCCACGCCCCGTGCTTAAAACCCCAAGAAGGAGTGAACAATGGCAGAAGAGAAGTATGTGCCGCGTCTGAAGACCAAGTACAACAACGAGGTCAAGCAGCAGCTTCAGGACAAGTTCCAGTACGAGAACGTCATGATGATCCCCAAGTTTGAGAAGATCGTCGTGAACATGGGTGTCGGCGAGGCCGCTACCGATTCCAAGGCCATCGACGGTGCCGTGCGCGACCTGCGCGCCATCACCGGCCAGCAGCCGATGATCACCCGTGCCCGCAAGTCCATCGCTACCTTCCGCCTGCGCGCTGGTATGCCGATCGGCTGCAAGGTTACCCTGCGTGGCGACCGTATGTGGGAGTTCTTCGATCGTCTGACCTCCGTCGCGATCCCCCGTATCCGCGACTTCCGCGGCATCTCCGCCAAGAGCTTCGACGGCCGTGGTAACTTCTCCATGGGCGTCACCGAGCAGCTCATCTTCCCCGAGATCGACTTCGATTCCGTCGATCACCAGCGTGGTATGGACATCACTTTCGTGACCACCGCCAACACCGATGAGGAGGCCAAGGCCCTTCTGGACGCCTTCGGTTTCCCGTTCAAGAAATAGGTTCACCTGCCCTATAAGCGCCGTTCCCACAAGGGGGCGGCGCTTGGGGCGAACAATACTCTATGTGAGGAGGATATAAGTGGCTAAGACATCGATGATCGTCAAGTGCAATCGCAAGCAGAAGTTCTCTACTCGTGAGTACACGCGCTGCCAGCGCTGCGGCCGTCCGCACTCTGTGTACCGCAAGTTCGGCCTGTGCCGTGTCTGCTTCCGCGAGCTTGCACTCAAGGGCGAGCTTCCCGGCGTTAAGAAGGCCAGCTGGTAAGTCACTACCAGCGTTTCAAGCATCAGTTTGGAACAGGGAAAACGCGCTAAAAAGGCTTTGCCGTTAAGGGCGGCGAAGAACCAAGAGCACGTGTTCATCAAGAACGAAGGAGAATCTGTATGAACCTTACAGACCCGATCGCAGATATGCTTACGCGCATCCGTAACGCTAACTCTGTGAACAAGGCCACGGTCTCCATGCCGAGCAGCAAGAAGCTCGTCGAGATCGCTCGTGTTCTGCACGAGGAGGGCTACATCGAGGGCTACGATGTCGAGGACACCGTTCCCCAGAAGACTCTGCACATCACGCTTAAGTATGGTCCCAAGAAGGCTAAGGTCATCAACGGCATCCGCCGCATTTCCAAGCCGGGCCTGCGTAAGTACACCGGCGTTGCCGACATGCCCCGCGTCCGCGGTGGCCTTGGTACCGCCATTATTTCCACCAGCCATGGCGTCATGACCGACCGCGATGCTCGCAAGCACAACGTCGGCGGCGAGATCATCGCTTACGTCTGGTAATTCGCTCGGTAGGTAGAAGGAAAGGAGATCACCGTGTCTCGTATCGGTAATAAGCCTGTCCAGATTCCCGCCGGAGTCGAAGTGGCAGTCAACGGCAACAACGTTGTCGTCAAGGGCCCCAAGGGCCAGCTCGAGCTCGATGTCTTTGAGAAGCTCGCTATCAACGTCGAGGACAACGTCCTCACCGTTTCCCGTCCCGACGACGAGCGTGAGACCCGTGCCCGCCACGGCCTCACCCGCGCCCTCATCCACAACATGGTTGTTGGCGTTTCCGAGGGCTTCGAGAAGAAGCTCGAGCTCGCCGGCGTCGGTTACCGCGTGCAGCAGAAGGGCAAGAACCTCGAGTTCTCCCTGGGCTTCTCGCACCCCGTGATCGTCGAGGCTCCCGAGGGCATCACCTTCGAGGTTCCCGACAACACCCACGTGAACGTCAAGGGTATCAACAAGCAGCAGGTCGGTCAGATCGCCGCTGAGATCCGCGGCCATCGTCCTCCCGAGCCTTACAAGGGCAAGGGTATCCACTACGTTGGCGAGCACATCCGCCGCAAGCTGGGTAAGGCCGCCAAGTAGTCGTAACCGACTCACTCGCATAAGACCAGCACCCCGTCAGGTGCTGGCAAGATCAACCTTTTTAGGAGTTTACGTATGAACAAGCATAAGGCGAAGCTGGAAGGCCTCAAGCGTCGTCAGCGTCGTGTTCGCGGCAAGGTCTCGGGTACCTCCGAGCGTCCGCGTCTTCGCGTGACCCGTACTAACGCCAACATCTATGCCCAGATCATCGACGACAGCAAGGGCTCCAGCCTGACGCTCGTCTCTGCCTCGACCCTCGAGGCCGAGTTCAAGGGCACCCACACCTCGAACAAGGAGGCTGCGGAGAAGGTCGGTCAGCTCGTTGGCAAGCGCGCCATCGAGGCCGGCATCACCAAGGTCGCCTTCGATCGCGGTGGCCGTATCTACCATGGCCGCGTCAAGGCCCTCGCCGACGGTGCTCGTGCCGCCGGTCTCGAGTTCTAGGAGGTATGTAGCACATGGCTCGTAATCAGAAGCAGCAGCGCGAGGCCTCCGAGTTCGAGGAGCGCGTCGTTTACATCAACCGCGTGTCGAAGACCGTCAAGGGTGGTCGTCGCATGAGCCTCGTCGCTCTCGTCGTCGTTGGCGACGGCAAGGGCAACGTCGGCGTTGGCATGGGCAAGTCCGCTGAGGTGCCCATGGCCATCTCCAAGGCATCTCTCGATGCCAAGAAGAACATGTTCCACGTGCCGGTGACCGAGCAGGGCACCATCCCGCACGAGGTTCTCGGCCACTTTGGTGCCGGCCGCATCATCATCAAGCCCGCTGTCGAGGGTACCGGCGTTATCGCCGGCGGCGCTGTGCGTCCCCTCTTTGAGCTTGCTGGCATCAAGAACGTCCTGTCCAAGTCCCTCGGTACCGACAACGGCCTCAACATCATCAAGGCTGCCGTCGAGGGCCTCAAGGAGCTCTCCAGCCCTGAGGACGTCGCGGCTCGCCGTGGCCTGACGGTCTCCGAGATGTTCGTCGGTAAGGAGAACTAAGCATGGCTGACACCATCAAGATCAAGCAGGTCCGCAGCACCAACGGTTGCAAGCAGGACCAGGTCCGTACTGTCCGTGCCCTCGGTCTCCACAGGATCCGCGAGGTTCGCGAGATTGCTGACAACGAGTCCGTCCGCGGCATGATCTTCAAGGTCAAGCACCTTGTCGAGATTGTAGAGGAGTAGCAAATGCAGCTTCACGATCTTACTCCCGCGCCCGGTTCCACCAAGAACCGCAAGCGCGTCGGCCGTGGCAATTCTTCGGGTCACGGCACCACTTCTGGCCGCGGCCAGAAGGGCCAGGGTTCCCGCTCTGGCGGCACCAAGGGTGCCGGCTTCGAGGGTGGCCAGACTCCGCTGGCTATGCGCCTGCCCAAGCTTCCGGGCTTCCGCAATCCCCGTCGTATCGAGTACACCGCCGTTAACGTTGAGCGTCTCGAGCGTAAGTTCGAGGACGGCGCTGTGATCGACGGTGCCGCTCTTAAGGCCGCTCGCATCACCAAGAGCGAGTTCGAGCCCGTCAAGGTGCTCGGCAATGGTGAGCTCACCAAGAAGTTCACGGTCAAGGTCGACAAGGTCAGCGCTTCTGCGCAGGCCAAGATCGAGGCCGCCGGCGGAAAGGTCGAGCTGCCGTGCTAAATGGTCTTAAGAATGCTTTCCGCATCAAAGAATTGCGCGAAAAGATTCTTTTTACCATAGCTATGCTCGTCGTGTACCGCATTGGTGCGCACGTTCCTGTGCCCGGCATTCCCTTCCAGGGGATGCTGGGCCTTTTCTCGACCGATAACAATTCGGTCGCCGCAGGTGCTATGGCCCTCCTGAATCTTTTCTCTGGCGGCGCGTTGAGCTATGTGTCGGTGTTTTCGCTGGGCATCATGCCTTACATCACCAGCTCGATCATCCTCCAGATGCTCCAGGCCGTCGTGCCTTCCCTGCATGAGCTTGCCCGCGAGGGCGAGGTCGGTCAGACCAAGATTACGCAGTATTCGCGTTACCTCACCCTGGCTCTGGCAATCCTCAACTCCGTGGGTTACCTCTTCCTCTTTAAGAGCTTCGGCATCAGCTTCAATGGCGCCGGCGCTCCCGAGATCATCTTCGACCTCATGATCGTCGGTACGCTCACCGCGGGCGCCATGCTGATCATGTGGATTGGTGAGCTCATCACCCAGCGCGGTATCGGCAATGGCATGTCGCTGATCATCTTCGCGAACATCATGGCCGGTCTGCCGCAGGCTATCTTCTCCAGCACCGAGGGCAATGCCGGTGGCATCATCACCATGGTGATCATCTGCGCCATCATCCTGCTGGTTATCCCGCTGATTGTTTTCCTTGAGCGCGGCCAGCGCCGCATCCCGGTCTCCTACGCTAAGCGCGTCGTGGGCCGTCGCATGATGGGTGGCCAGACCACCTACCTGCCCATCAAGGTCAACACCGCGGGTGTCGTGCCGATCATCTTCGCTTCGGCGCTGCTGTACTTCCCGGCTCAGATTGCCGTGTTCTTCCCCGGCATCGGCTGGATTCAGGCAGTTGCCTCCGCGCTTTCGACCGGTTGGCTCAACTGGGTGCTTAACGTTGTCCTCATCGTGTTCTTCGCGTACTTCTACACCTCCATGGTGTTCAACCCCGATGACACGGCCGATAACCTTAAGAAGCAGGGCGGCTTTATTCCGGGCGTGCGTCCGGGTAGGGCTACCGCGGCCTACATCAAGAACGCGCTCAACAAGATCACGCTTCCCAGCGCTGTCTTTTTGGCGCTCATCGCCATCGTGCCTTCGATCATCTTCTCCTTCACGGGTAACCATCTGATCCAGGCATTTGGCGGCACGTCCATCCTCATCATGGTCGGCGTCGTGCTCGACACGGTCGATAAGCTCGAAGGCCAGATCAAGATGTATGATTACGATGGATTCTTTAAATAGGCTAGAGGAGGATTGCTCATGAACCTCGTATTGCTCGGAGCTCCGGGTGCCGGTAAGGGCACCGTCGCACAGGAGCTCGTCGCCGAGTTTGGCGTCGCCCATATTTCCACGGGCGACCTGCTGCGTGCTGCCGTCAAGGGTGGCACCGAGCTTGGTATTCAGGCTAAGAAGTACATGGACGCTGGCGAGCTCGTTCCCGACCAGCTCGTGATCGACCTTGTCAAGGAGCGCCTTGCCGCCGATGACGCCCAGCAGGGCTTCATCCTCGACGGCTTCCCGCGCAACACCGCCCAGGCTGTGACGCTCGATTCCGAGCTCTCCGCCATGGGTCGCGAGATCGACTGCGCCCTTCTGGTCGATGTGGCCCCCGAGGTCATTATCGATCGTCTGTCTTCGCGTCGCACCTGCCGCGCATGCGGTTACACCGGCACCGCTGCCGATGCTACCTGCCCCAAGTGTGGCGGCGAGATGTATCAGCGCGACGACGACAAGCCCGAGACCATCAAGAACCGTCTCGACGTCTACGAGAAGTCCACGAGCCCGCTCGTCGACTACTATCGTGGCCAGGGTCTGCTCAAGTCGGTCAACGGTGACCAGGCTCGCGAGACCGTGTACGGGGATGTCAAAGAGGCTCTCGGTCTATGATCAAGATTAAGTCTGCAACGCAAATCGAGCAGATGAAGAAGGCAGGAGCGCTATCTAAGATGGCGCTCCGCCACGTTGGAGCCATGGTGCGCCCCGGCGTTTCCACCTTTGAGCTCGATCAGCTCGCGGAGCAGATTATCCGCATGCATGGCGGCACCCCGGCCTTTAAGGGTTACGGCGGGTTCCCGGGGACCATTTGCGCATCGATCAACGATGCCGTGGTCCACGGTATTCCCAACCCCGACATGATCCTGCGCGATGGCGATATCATCTCCATCGATACGGGAGCCGTTGTCGACGGTTGGGTCGGCGATAACGCTTGGACGTTTTTCGTCGGCACCCCCACGCCCGAAGCCAAGGCTTTGTGCGAGGTCACGCGCGATTGCCTTAAGGCAGCCATCGAGCAGGCTGTTCCCGGTAACCATATCGGGGACGTCGGTTATGCCGTTCAGTCCCTCGCCGAGTCTCACGGTTACGGTGTGCTTCGTGATTATGTAGGCCATGGCATTGGCCGCGTGATGCACGAGGACCCCAACGTTCCTAACTATGGAAAGAAGGGGAGGGGCGTTCGCCTCCAGGCCGGCATGGTCATTGCCATCGAGCCGATGGTTACGATGGGTTCCAACCATGTGAGCACGGGCTCCGACGGTTGGATTGTTACGACCAACGATCACCTGCCCGCCGCGCACTACGAGAACACCGTCGCCATTACCAATGACGGTCCGGTGATTCTCACCACGGATGCCCAAGGTGCTTGGTGCTCCCTCCAAGGCGGAGAAATGTAACAAGTTCCATTTAGTTGTGGAGCCATTACGAAGTTATTACGATGCGTGCATACGTGTTGTAGAATACTCAATCGCTGTCGTTTTCTAGAGAAAGATGATTGCTTGTGAAGAAGGAAGACGCAATTGAGCTCGAGGGTACGGTAAAGGAACCGTTGCCCAACGCCATGTTTAAGGTCGAGCTCGAGAACGGTCATTCGGTTCTGTGCAACATTTCTGGCAAGATCCGAATGAATTACATCCGTATTCTCCCCGGTGACAGGGTTGTCGTGGAGCTTTCCCCGTACGACCTGACCCGCGGCCGCATCACCTATCGCTACAAATAGCGGCACGCATACACGCACTCCATTTCCGACTGCAGGCTTAGCTCAACCTACGGTCGGATTGTGTGTGAAGACCAGCCATAGTTTTAAACGCCTGCGGCTGGGCGAGTAGATAGTAGGGAAGTAGTTTGAGCGCTACCGAAAGGAAGAACGATGAAGGTACGTCCTTCGGTCAAGAAGATGTGCGATAAGTGCAAAATCATTAGGCGCCATGGCAAGGTCCTCGTCATTTGCGAGAACCCCCGTCATAAGCAGCGTCAGGGTTAAGAGAGGAGACTACGTTGGCCCGTATTAATGGTGTCGACCTCCCGCGTGAGAAGCGCGTTGAGATCGGTCTGACCTACATTTACGGCATCGGCCGCACCACTGCGACGAAGATTTGCGTCGAGTGCAACGTTAACGTGGATACGCGCGTTAAGGACCTCACTGAGGATGAGGTTAACGCCATCCGCGATTATATCGATAAGAACCAGATCATGGTTGAGGGCGACCTCCGCCGTGAGCGCAACCAGAACGTCAAGCGCCTTATGGACATCGGCTGCAACCGCGGCCTTCGTCACCGCAAGGGCCTCCCGGTCCGCGGCCAGCGCACCCACACTAACGCTCGTACCCGCAAGGGCCCGAAGCGTCAGATCGGTGCTAAGAAGAAGAAATAAGGAGCGCTAGATAGATGGCTACTGCTAAGAAGAACGTTCGCGCTGCCCGTCTGAAGCGCGCGGACCGTAAGAACATTTCCGTGGGCCAGGCTCACATTCGTTCTACGTTCAACAACACGATCGTTTCGATCACCGATCCCCAGGGCAACGTCATTTCCTGGAAGTCGGCTGGCCAGGTGGGCTTCAAGGGCTCCCGTAAGTCCACGCCGTTCGCTGCCCAGATGGCTGCCGAGGCTGCTGCCAAGCAGGCCATGGAGCACGGTATGAAGAAGGTTTCCGTCTTCGTCAAGGGCCCCGGCTCCGGTCGTGAGACCGCCATCCGCTCCCTCCAGGCTGCTGGCCTCGAGGTCTCGAGCATCCAGGACAAGACCCCCATTCCGCACAACGGCTGCCGCCCCAAGAAGCGTCGCCGCGTGTAACTGAAAGGATCGTATCAATATGGCAATCGACAGGACTCCTGTTCTTAAGCGCTGCCGTCAGCTCGGGATCGATCCCGCTGAGCTCGGTTACAGCAGCAAGAAGGAATCTATCCGTCAGCCCAAGCGCCGTCGCAAGGAATCTGAGTACGGCATGCAGCTGCGTGAGAAGCAGAAGGTCAAGTTCATCTATGGCGTTCTGGAGAAGCAGTTCCACGGCTACTTCAACAAGGCCCGTAAGATGAGCGGTGTTACCGGTGAGAACCTCATGATCATTCTTGAGTCTCGCCTCGACAACGTCGTCTTCCGTCTTGGCTTCGCCCGCACCCGCAAAGAGGCTCGTCAGTCCGTCCGTCACGGTCACTTCACCGTGAACGGCAAGCGCGTGGACATCCCGTCCTACCGCGTCAAGGCCGGCGACGTCGTCGCTGTCGGCGAGAAGTTCCGTGACCTCCTCCCCATCAAGGAGGCCCTGATTTCCTCCGAGCGCTTTGAGGTCCCTGGCTGGCTCGAGGTCGATATCGAGAAGCTGTCTGGTAACGTGCTCGCTCTGCCGACGCGTGAGCAGATCAGCGGTGATATCAACGAGCAGCTCATCGTCGAGCTCTACTCTAAGTAGTCCATCCGGGCTGCTGAGGCTGGAGGTAATACATGTCAGAATTCATTAGGCCTCAGGTTCAGGTCGAAGAGATCAACGAGACCTCTGCTCGTGTCTCCGTCGAGCCGCTCGAGCGTGGCTACGGTGATACGCTGGGTAACTCGCTTCGTCGCGTTCTTCTGTCCTCGCTCGAGGGTGCCGCCGTCGAGGCCATTCAGATCGATGGTGCGCAGCACGAGTTCATGACCATCCCTAACATGGTCGAGGATGTCACCGACATCGTCCTGAATGTCAAGGGTCTTGTCTTCAGGGCTCTCGGCACGACCGACGAGGCGACCGCCACCATCTCGGTTGACGGCCCCTGTGAGGTCACCGGTGCGGACTTCTTTATTCCGTCCGAGTTTGAGCTGGTCAACCCCGAGCAGCACATTGCTACACTCACCGAGGGCGGCCATCTCACCATGAGCATGCGCATCGGCTATGGTCGCGGCTATGTCTCTGGCGAGGCTAACAAGCGTGACAACGATCCCATCGGTGTGATCCACGTCGACTCGCTGTACTCGCCGGTGTCCCGTTGCGCCAAGCTCGTTGAGGCTTGCCGTGTCGGCCAGCATACCGACTACGACCGCCTTGTCCTCGAGATCGAGACCAACGGTTCCATCGCTCCGCGCGACGCCGTGGTTCAGGCTGCCAATATCATCAACCAGCATATGGCCGCCTTTATGAACCTTGCCGAGACCCCCGAGGTCGAGGAGGAGGCTTCGATCTTCGCTCCCGAGGTCACCAACGACAACGCCGAGCTGGACAAGCAGATCGAGGACCTGGACCTTTCCGTCCGTTCCTACAACTGCCTTAAGCGCGCCAGCATTCACTCGGTCCGTCAGCTCGTTGAGTTCTCGGAGAACGATCTGCTCAACATCCGTAACTTCGGTGTTAAGTCGATCGAGGAAGTGAAGGACAAGCTTGAGTCCATGGGCCTGAGCCTGAAGGCTTAATGCTTCGCATATTTGAGGAGAAACTAGACCATGCGTCACAACGTTAAGAAGGGCCTGAAGCTCGGCACCGATGCGAGCCACACCAAGGCCATGAAGAAGAGCCTTGCTAAGGCCCTCTTCGAGAACGACCGCATCAAGACCACCGAGACCCGCGCTAAGGCGCTGCGTTCGGTCGTCGACCCGATCATCACCTGGGCCAAGAAGGGCGACCTGCACTCTCGTCGTCTTGCTATCGCCAAGCTCGGCGATAAGCAGCTCGTTGCCGAGATTTTCGACAAGGCTGCTCAGGGCATGTGGCAGGACCGCAACGGCGGTTACACCCGCATCATGAAGCTCGGTAACCGTAAGGGCGACAATGCTCCTATCGTTATCATGGAGCTCGTCACCGAGCCTTGCACGCCTAAGGCCAAGAAGGCTGCTCCGGCCCCCAAGAAGGCCGCTGCTCCCAAGAAGGTCGAGGCTGTCGAGGAGGCTCCCGCTGAGGAGACCGCTGAGTAGACATTACGTCTGCATAGGCTATATTCGAGGGGTACGTTCGCGTACCCCTCTTTTTTTGTCGCAATACCGTTGCTTGTTTGTAGGGAGCGCCCATGACTGCGCCGTCTGAATTTAATTCGATTCCAGAGCTTGACGCCACCCTTGTATTTCGTGTGGCCTACGATGGCTCCTCCTATAGCGGATTTGCCGAGCAGCCGGGCCAGACGACGGTTGCGGGCGAGCTACGCCGTGCAATCGAGACGTTGCTGCGCCGTCCAATCGATTTGACGTGCGCCGGCCGTACCGATGCTGGCGTTCATGCGGTTGCTCAGTACATCAGCGTGCCTGTGACGGCCGCTGAGCTCGCTTTAACGCGCCGTAGATGGTTGCGGGCTATGGATGCCCTCCTGGGCAAAGATATCGCCGTAAGCGAGGTCTACAGGGCTCGTAAGGGCTTTTCTGCACGTTTTGACGCGCGTTCTCGTACCTACACCTACCGTATTGCCGATCGCGACGCGCGGCCCGTGCTGTCACGCGGTGCCGTGTGGTGGCATCGCTATCCCCTTGACGTCGATGCGATGGCGGCCGCCTGCCCTGCGCTTTTGGGCGAGCAGGACTTTAAGAGCTTTTGCAAGGTCGCCTCTGCCGTGGGAAAGCCTACGCACCGTTGTGTAATGCGTGCCGAGTTTGGTCATGAGGTCGCCTTTGGCGAGGACATCCTCACGTTTACCATCGAGGGCAATGCGTTTTTACATTCGATGGTGCGAACCATTGTGGGCACCCTCGTCGAGATCGGCATGCATCGCCGCGATCCCGAGTGGATGCGCGAGGTAATTGATGCCTGCGACCGAACCGCTGCGGGCCCCACGGCGCCCGCATGCGGTCTAACCTTTATGGGTGTGAACTACGACCCCACCGAGCTTGTGGTGCTCGATTAGGGAAGGTGCTACCTGACGGCGATCTTTGTGCGCGGCGCCTGTGGGCGGGGCGTGTGCAACATCTGTTCTTGACGTGCATCGCGACGGGCGTCCGTCCGCATTAAATGACGGGGTGTACCATGAACGACAGTTGATTAACAGCTGTCGAGAGGACGGAAAACTTGGTTCGACGTGGTTCGCATCCGCGACTTTCGGTGATCCTGATTGTTGAGGGTTCGCCCAGCTATACGATGCGCGCTCTCGAGAGCATCCAGAACCAAGACCTCTACGATTCGCAAATTGTCGTCGTTTGCCGCGACGTGGTAGCTGGTGTGCGTCATTCGCTCGAAGTTGCCGCCGGCAGGGACATTCATATTGATTTGATTGATGTTGAGGACCCAGCGCCTGGCGCCTGCCTGCGTGCCGGCTTCGCGGCTTCGCGTGGCTCCCAGATCATTGCGATGAATGCCAATGAGTGGTTTGCGCCGCAGTCCCTTTCGCAGATGGTCGAAAGCTCCTGCGACGCTTCGGCTGACATCGTGTTTCCCTCTGTTTCGCTCGATCGCTACGATGTTCACCGCGAGCGCCATTCCCGAGTTTTGGACGCGCCCTCCGTTTCTGAAGATGAGGACCAGGCTGCTTGCCTGACCCTATTGGTCTCCTGTGGTTTAATCCGACAGACCTCTGGCGTGCTGTATGATCGCGCCCTCTTTGAGGCATGCCTTGCGCATGGCGATGCATTTCGTACGGTGTCTTTTTTGACGTTCGCGCTTTCGCGTGCAAAGTGCGTTTCGGGATGTGACCGTGCCCGTTTTCATGCAGTGGCGCCGTCGATTACGGAGACGTTTGACCCTACGATGTTTGCCAGGCTTTCTGATGATATCGGGGCGCTCGACAGGCTTGTCGACTCGCTTGCCGTCGCGGGCGGTAGCGAGCAGTTGAAACTGGTCTGCCAGCGGTATTACTACACCGGCCTGGTCGCCTGCATCGATAATTTGTGCCTGAGCCCCCATGGGGTGTCTTCAATAGAGCGTTCGGCCCGTTTGCATGATATGCTCGAAGCGCAGCGTACCCGTCAGATGGTTGCGGCTCTTAAAGGCAATCATCGTGGCCTAGGTCTGCTCTATGGTTCGATAGCTGGTGCCAAGCCCATGCGGTGTGCGTTGTATACGCACCTGGCGGCCTTTTTCAATCGTTCGGGCGCCAGGACTGTCTAGTAGTGTGATTTTCGAAATAAATTGCATGGAATTGTTTCGAAATGCGTTCTTATTCACAAAAACCCTCAAATAGCGCTAAACTATTCAATCACTAAGTGATTGTCTCCACCATCTTTTGGAGTGAGGTTTTGTATGGCCAAAAAACGCAATGGGCGCCAGGATGCCATTAGAGATATTGTTCGCAATAAGGACGTACGTACGCAGCGCGTTTTGGTAGACGAGCTTCGCGCCATGGGTTTCGATTGCACGCAGGCGACCGTTTCGCGTGATATCGCGGACATGGGACTGCGTAAGCTCCCCGAGGGCATCTATGTCCTTGCCGAGGACCTGCATCTGCAGCGCATGGTTTCCGAGTTGGTTACCGGCGTACTGCGCACCGATAATCTGGTTATGATCAAGGCGCAGCCCGGTACGGCTTCTGGTATTGCCGCAGCTGTCGATGCTGCGGAGCTGCCCGACGTGCTCGGCTCGCTTGCCGGCAACGACACGATTTTGGTCATTGCGCAGACGGCCGAGGACGGCGAGCGTCTTGAGGCACTCATCAACAAGCTGAGTAACTCTCATAAGTAGGGGATGCGCGGCGCCGCTGCTGCGTCGATTGTTGCTATAGGTAATTGCCGAGGGCGTTGACGAAGGTCAGCGCCCTTTTTGCATGCCGTCGCCTGTTGCCCTATCGGTCTTGCAGCCGGGGCCGTCGTGGCATCTTATGGCATCTGCCGAAATAAAGAAACGCCCGAGCAGCGTACGTGCTGCTCGGGCGCCTTGGTGTCAGTCGTCCTGTGCGCTTACTGGCCCGTAGAGGGGTCGGGCGTGGGCGTAGGATCGGGGGTAGGCGTCGGCGTGCCACCGTCGCCGCCCGTGCCACCGTCGCCACCTGTGCCACCGTCGCCACCCGTCGTACCGCTATCGCCGGTGGTGTTGCCGCCCGGGGTTTCGGTGGTCGTGGTTGTCGTCGTGGTCGTCGTGGTGGTCTCTTCCTCTTCCTCTTCCTTTTCCTCTTCCTTTTCCTCTTCCTTTTCCTCTTCGTCTTCTTTTTTGTTTTTTGTGCCGTAGAACTTCCAGACGTTATTGTTCTTGTACGTGGGGGCCGTTCCGGTCGGGAACTCCTCGCGTTCGGTTCCGGCCAAAACAGTGTTCATGAACTTCTTAAAGACGGGCAGGTTGGTGCTGTCGCCCAGCAGGTCCGTACCGTACTTTTGGATGGGAATCTCGCCGGCAGAATAACCGGTCCACAGGGCGCATGCCAGTTGCGGCGTGTAGCCGCAGAACCACAGGTTGGTGGTGTTGTCAGTGGTGCCCGTCTTGCCGGCATAGGGCTGGTTGACGCTCAGCGCGCCGGCGGCACCCGTGCCGCTGCCCTGCATGACGCCGGATAGAACGTCGGTAACCGCGGCAGCCTCGCCTTCGGTGAGCACCTGCGTGGGATTGTCGGTGTGCTGGTACAGAACCGAGCCGGTGCGCGAGTCGATCTCGGTGATGGCGATCGGCTGGCGATAATGGCCGCCATTGGCAAAAGAGGCGTAGGCCGATGCCATCTCGAGCGGCGAGATGGACCCGGTGCCGAGCGTCATGACGGGAACGTCCTCGATATTGTCCTTGGCGGGATCGATGCCGAGCTTTTTGACGAGCGACATGATCTTGTTGTTGCCGATGGCTTCTGCCACCTGAATGTAGCCGGTGTTGGATGAGTATGCCGTTGCCTGCTTAAGCGTGATGTTGCCATAGCTCTGGTTGGCATAGTTTTGCACCTTGGTCGTGGTGCCCTTGGCTGTAAGAGGCGAGTTGCAGTTGAGGGTGACGTTGGGGTTCATACCGTTTTGGATGGCGGTTGCCAGCGTAAAGGCCTTAAACGTGGAGCCCACGGGGCGCTTTGCCGTAGCGTGGTTCACGTGATTCTCGTCGGCGTTATAGTCGTAGCCGCCCACCATGCACTTGATGTAGCCAGTCTTGGGGTCAACGACGACCATGCCCATGTCCAGGCCGTCGAGAGAAAGCGTGTCGAGTTGTGAGCGCACAGCCTCCTCGGCAACCTGTTGCATGGTGGGGTCGATGGTGGTCTTGACGGTCAGACCGCCCTTAAAGAGCACGTCGGTGGAGAACTCCTGCTCAAGCAGCTGCTTTACGTAGGAGACAAAGTAGGGTTGAGAGTACACATCGACGCCACTGCCCGAAATCTCGGTCACGTTAAGCGTGATGGGCTCAGCCTGTGCGGCATCGTGCTCTTCCTGCGTGATGTGGCCCAGACGCAGCATGTTGTCCAGAACCTTGTTGCGGCGGGACAGCGCCAGGTCGGGATTAACCGTGGGGTCGTACTGCGAGGGCGAGTTGGGAAGGCCGATGAGCAGCGCGGCCTCGCTCAGGCTGAGGTCGGCGGCGGTCTTGGACAGATAGGTCTCGGCGGCGGCCTCGATGCCATATGCTCCATGGCCGTAGTAGATGGTGTTGAGGTACATCATGAGGATCTCGTCCTTGGAGTACATATCCTCCATCTTGATGGCGATATAGGCCTCGCGCACCTTACGCTCGATGGTCGAGTCGAATTGTTCCTCCTGCAAGATGGTGTTGCGAACCAGCTGCTGGGTGATGGTCGATGCGCCCTCGTGGCCGCCGGTGAGGGTTGCCACCGATGCGCGCGCAATGCCCCAAAGGTCGATGCCGCCATGCTCGTAGAAGCGCTCGTCCTCAACGTCGACAGTGCCCTGCAGCACATACGGGGACACTTGGTCCTTGGTGATGGACTTACGGTTTTGAGTGTAGAAACTCGCGATCTTGTTGCCGTTGCAGTCGACGATTTCGGTGGGCTCACTTACCAGGTAAGCGTTCGCGTCGGTGTAGTCGGGCAGGTCGGACAGCCAGCGGTTGACGTTGCCGATCATGCCGATGCCAAACGCTACGCCCGCGATAAGCAGAAAGCCCAAAAACGAGAGCAAGATCATGGGAAGGACATGCGTCTTGGAGCGACTGCGTTCCTGTCGTTGGCGAGGACCCATAGATTGACCTCCGGGTATGTCGTGCCAGGCGGCAGGTATGCTGCCGGGCAGGATGGACATAAGTTATTACACGATAAACCAATCAGGGCACGCGAGGCCTCGTGTATGCTGGTTGGCAGCAATTTTCAGAGTGAAAGCACACCTTGGCAAGGAGTTTACCGATGGCGATTCGGCCGATGGAACCGAGCGGACAATGCGAAAGCGAGTTGGCGGCGGCTGGAGTGGCGCTGCCCGAACTGCTGGCGCCTGCTGGCGGGCTCGACCAGATGCTCGCGGCGATTGCGGCGGGTGCCGATGCCATCTATGCGGGGCTGGACGGATTCAACGCTCGAGTGAGCGCGCATGGCTTTAGCGATGATGAGTTCGCGCGCGGTTGTGCCGTGGCCCATGCCCATGGCGTGCGTGTGTACGTGACGCTCAACGTGTTCGTGTTCGATGATGAGCTTGCCGACGCCGTGGCGTTGGGGGCGCATGCGCACGCGTTGGGTGCCGATGCGCTGATTGTGGCAGATGCCGGGCTGGCTTGCGCGCTTCGTGCGGCGATTCCGGGGGTCGAGATTCACCTGTCCACCCAAGCGGGCGCTCATAGCGAGGGTGCCGTGCTGTTGGCTGCCAAGGAGTTGGGCGTTGAGCGCGTGACGACGGCGCGCGAGCTGAGCGTGGCGGAGATTAGGACGCTTTGCGCTACTGGCGTTCCCATCGAGGTGTTCTGTCACGGCGCTATTTGCATTGGATACTCGGGTGCGTGTGAGTTTTCGGCCCTGAGGCGCGGACGGTCGGCGATGCGCGGCGACTGCACGCAACCGTGCCGCCTATCCTATGACTTGGTGGACGAGGCGGGGCAGAGTGTTGTCTCTGTCGAAGGGGATCGCCTGCTGTGCCCGCGTGACTACTTGGGCATTGCGCATCTGCCCGAGCTTGTTGCCGCCGGCGTGGCATCGCTCAAGATCGAGGGGCGCATGAAAAATCCCGACTACGTCTTTAACGTGGTGAGGGTGTGGCGTCGGGCGCTCAATATGCTGCGCGACGGCACATGGGATGCCGTTGCGGTGCCGGCGCTTGAGCGCGAGCTGGGAAGGTCGTTCAACCGCGGCTTTACCGATGCGTATCCGCGGGGCCGTTCGGGCGCCGAGCTCATGAGCTTTGAGCGCGCGATCAACCAGGGCGTGCGCGTGGGTCACTTGATGGCGGTGGGTCACGAAGAGGTGACGGTTGAGCTTGATGCCGCCGTGGCGGCGGGTGATACGCTCGAAATCCGATTTTACCCGGGTGCCGACGCGCGTCCCGATGTGCCCAAGCGCTGGCCACAGGTGCCTTGCCCCGTGGATGCCGCTGCGGGAGAGCGCATCGTCGTGCATTGCAAACGCAAGGTGGACGCGGGCTGCGAGGTCTATTTGATTCGCAGCGCCGGCGTGCTGGGGCAGACGGCAACGGTGTTGGAGCGCATGCGGGCCAAGGCAGATGCGGTCGCGCCTGTTGAGCGGTCCGTTGAGGTGCTGCCGTTTGAGGGCGTTCTGGCAGATGTCGATGTGCCGACGGAGTTGGCGGGGCCGGCGGGGCCCGGCAAGAATGTTAGATTTGACCGGCGGGTTTTTCTTTTGGGGCGGGTGGGAGTGGGGACGTACGACGGGAGTGGG
>ENA-OQNN01000595-OQNN01000595.1-human-gut-metagenome-genome-assembly--contig:-NODE-595-length-34217-cov-3.097213_pt1 | contig 34217 bp, 32 predicted proteins | sample MGYA00242624_ERZ504870 | MGnify/ENA primary metagenome ERZ504870 (study PRJEB26092, sample SAMD00036379) | human gut metagenome | host: Homo sapiens | study: EMG produced TPA metagenomics assembly of... | reverse complement strand
CGGCCATTGCATCATCAAGATAGCCCATATACGAAGTTATTATGAATAACACAATATTCTTGTTATTATTTCTTAAACATTTGCCAGCTTCAATTCCATTAATTCCGTCCATCTCAACATCAAGAAATGCAATATCAATCTTTTCATTATTCTTAGCTGCTTCATCACCACTGTTATATTCATAAACCTTATAATCCGTTATCTTATGATCAGCAAAGAATTCATCCACATATTTTCTTATCATATCAATATAAAGCTTATCATCATCACATATTAATATATTCATGCATTATCCTCTTCACTTAACTAATTAATAATTTTATTATATCAAAATGTTTAAAAAAACGACAGAAATTTCTTCCTGCCGTTTCTCTTAACATATATATTATCAATCTAAGAAGCCTGCTCAAACTGTGAATTATAAAGATCAGCATAGAAACCATTCTTCGCAAGCAGCTCATCATGAGTTCCCTGCTCAACGATATCTCCATCCTTCATAACAAGTATCACATCAGCATCTTTGATGGTTGAAAGTCTGTGTGCAATAACGAAGCTTGTTCTGCCCTTCATCAGATTATCCATAGCCTTCTGGATTCTCTCCTCAGTTCTTGTATCAACAGAAGATGTTGCTTCATCAAGGATAAGAATTGGATTATCTGCTAGGATTGCTCTTGCTATTGTAAGGAGCTGCTTCTGTCCCTGTGAAACATTGCTTGCGTCCTCGTTAAGCTCACAGTCATAACCACCCGGAAGTGTCTCAATAAAGTGATGTGCGTTAGCTGCCTTAGCTGCTGCAATAACCTCTTCATCAGTTGCGTCAAGCTTTCCGTAACGGATATTTTCCATAATTGTACCTTTATAGAGCCATGTATCCTGAAGAACCATTCCAAATGCGTCTCTTAGTTCTCTTCTGTTGAAATCCTTAACATTATGTCCGTCAACAAGAATAGCTCCATCATTAACATCATAGAATCGCATAAGCAGCTTAACAATAGTGGTCTTACCTGCACCTGTCGGTCCTACGATAGCAACCTTCTGTCCAGGCTTAACATTTACACTGAAATTCTTAATGATAGTCTGGTTCTCATTATATCCGAATCTTACATGCTCGAAATCAACCTCGCCCTTAATTCCTTCTGTAGAAACAGGATTCTTAACAGTCTGGTCTTCCTCTTCTTCATCAAGAAATTCAAATACTCTCTCAGAAGCTGCTGCCATAGACTGTACCTGATTGATAACCTGAGCAATCTGCTGGATTGGCTGTGTGAAATTCTTCACATACTGGATAAATGCCTGAATATCACCGATTGTTATAACATTTTTAATAGCAAGAAGACCGCCGGTTAATGCAACACATGCGTAACCTAAGTTACCTACAAACATCATTATTGGCTGCATCATTCCTGAAAGAAACTGTGACTTCCATGCTGAACCATAGAGGACATCATTAGTCTTGTTAAATGAATCAACCATATCCTTTTCTTTATTAAATGACTTAACAATCATGTGTCCGCCATAAGTTTCCTCAATCTGTCCGTTAATATGTCCAAGATACTCCTGCTGTGTTTTGAAATATCCCTGTGACTTCTTAACAACGAAAGAAACAAGTCCGACTGATATTGGAAGTATTATAACCGCAATAAGTGTCATAAGCGGTGAAATGCTTAACATCATAACAAGAACACCAATCATAGTAGTTAAAGATGTAATGATTGTTGTAATACTCTGGTTAAGTCCCATTCCAAGTGTATCAACATCGTTAGTAATTCTTGATAACACCTCACCATATGTCCTGCTCTCGAAATACTTCATAGGCATACGGTTAATCTTCTCGCTGATTTCTTTTCTTAATCTGTAGCAGACCTTCTGTGTAATGCCTGTCATTATCCAGCCCTGTACAAAGTTAAATACTGCACTTGCGGCATACAGACAAAGCACGAATATAAGAATTGTTCCAATCTTTCCAAAGTCAATTCCGCCAGTTCCACCGATTTTCTTTACAAGACCTTCTGACAGAGCTGTAGTTGCCTTACCAAGAACCTTCGGACCTACAACAGAAAATACTGTTGAGCATACAGCCATAACTGCAACAAATATTATCGCAATCTTATAGCTTCCAATATATCTTATAAGCTTTCCTATTGATCCTTTGAAATCCTTGGCTTTCTCAACAGGTGCCATTCCTCTTCCCGGAGGTCCCATTCTTCTTTTCGGTGGCATTTTGATATTTTTATTATCTTCCATACTGACTAGGCCTCCTTTCCAAGCTCTTTAGCAGAAAGCTGTGAACTTGCAATCTGCTGATATGTCTCACATGTCTTCATAAGTTCTTCATGCGTTCCCTTGCCAACAATCTTACCATCATCCATAACAAGAATCTGATCTGCATGAAGGATTGTGCTGATTCGCTGAGCTACAATAATAACAGTGGCATCAGACACATTTGCAGCAAGCTCCTTACGAAGAATTGCATCAGTCTTTAAATCAAGTGCTGAAAAACTGTCATCAAATATAAACACTCTTGGGTGCTTTGCTATTGCTCTTGCAATCGAAAGTCTCTGCTTCTGACCACCTGAAACATTAGTACCGCCCTGTGCTATAGGACTGTCATACTTCTCAGCCTTATTATCAATGAACTCAGTTGCCTGTGCAATCTGTGCTGCCTTAACGACATCTTCATCGCTTGCATCAGGATTACCGAATCTTAAATTACTTGCAATAGTACCAGAGAAAAGCATTCCCTTCTGAGGCACGTAACCAAGCTCACTTCTTAAGTCATGCATAGAGATATTTCTTATATCATGACCATCAATAGTAATGCTTCCTCCTGTAACATCGTACAATCTTGGAATAAGATTAACGAGCGTTGACTTTCCACAGCCCGTACTTCCTATAATTGCTGTAGTCTTACCCGGCTCTGCTTTAAATGTAATATCCTCAAGTGCGTTCGCTTTAGCACCCGGATACATGAAATTTACATGATTAAACTCAACTACACCCTTTGCAGACTCAATTGTCTCAGGATTCTCAGAGTCTTCTATTGAAGAATGTGTATTAATAACTTCATCTATACGGTCAGCTGCAACCATCGCTCTTGGAAGCATTACAGACATCATTGTAAGCATAAGGAATGACATAACTATGAGCATCGAATATGTTATAAATGCAGTCATAGAACCTACCTGCATAACTCCGGCATCAATTCTGTGTGCGGCAACCCACACGATAAGAACTGACAAACCATTCATGATAAACATCATGCTTGGCATCATGAATGTCATTGTTCTGTTAGTAAAGAGCATTGTCTTAGTAAGCTTCTTATTAGCTTCGTCAAATCTTTCCTCTTCCTTCTTCTCTCTTCCAAAGGCTCTTATTACGGAAAGGCCTGTAAGAATCTCTCTGGATACAAGATTGACATTATCAACCAGCTTCTGCATAAGCTTAAACTTAGGCATCGCAATTACCATAAGAAGCATTACAAATGCAATGATAACAACAACAGCCATAACTATAACCCAGCCCATGCCGGCTCCTGTTCCAACAACCTTTATAATTCCTCCGACGCCAAGAATTGGTGCATACAGAATCATTCTCAGCATAATAACCGTAACCATCTGAACCTGCTGTACATCATTAGTTGTTCTTGTGATAAGTGATGCTGTAGAGAATTTGTCCATCTCAGCATTAGAGAATCCCATGACATTAGAATACAGTTTTCCTCTCATATCTCTTGCAACGCCTGCACCAACTCTTGATGCAAGGAAGCCTATACATACAGAAGTAACCGCCATAAGAAGTGCCATGGCAACCATCTTAAGACCAGCTGCCCACAGATACTTAGTCTGGATAGAATCCATGTCCATTCCTGCCTTGGCATCCATGCTCTTTGCATAAGCAACGCCCATAGACGAAACAAGAGTCTTTCCCATGGTATCAATAGTCTTCTGGAATTCGCTTCGCATAGAAAGGATATCGTCTTTACTCATAGCCCCTGCACTATACATTGCCTTCACTATCTGTCTCATATCCACACATATAGTTTCAACCTCATTACCATCCGAATCTTCCATCATCTGTGTAAATGTAATGAGTTCCACACCCATAGATTTTCCAATATCTTCTACCGAAACATTTGCAAGCTGTTCTTCACTTACATGCATCTGCTCTGCCATACGGCTTTTGAATGCACTTTCAGTCACTGAAGACATCTGGTTGTTAATTATAAGTGCTGTAAAAAGTGTGTCGTCTAAATCAGTCTTGTTCTTAGAACCTTTGACACTTAATTCATAGACATTATCATCTTCATTATAAGAATACGACTGTTCCCACAGCTGTGCTTCTTCCTCTGTCATAAAAAGCTTCGCAGTGTCAAATTCTTCCTTAGTAATCTTTTCTGGCACAGTATGCTCTATGCCTCCATTCTGTATACCTGTATCAATGATATCTGAAGTATACGCAGGAAGCGACAAGTCACACACTGCCTGAACAATAAGCAGTGCAAATACCAGCACTATCGACTTCCAGTATGGCAGCACATTTTTAATAATTCTGCTCATAAACACTCTCCCATCTTTATTGATAAATATTTTCAAAAATCTGCTTTCAATAATAAATAAGCGTTTTTTATAATATCACTGATTTTCATCATAGTAAATTAATGTCAAATGTATTTTTATAAATAATTTATAAAGAATGTTTGAATAATAACAATATATATGTTATTATACGTGCGAACGTCATCCGTTTTTCGGAGATGTATCTTAACAAGCCGGAAGGGCTGCATACCTTTCCGCAAAGGAGACAATATGAATACTATTAATGCAACTCGAACTTCTGCAACGAAGTTCAACACTAAGTACATGGTGGAGCTGGCACTTATGGTTGCGGTCATACTCGTTATGTCACTGACCCCATTAGGCTACATCCGTACCCCTGGACTTTCTATCACCCTTTTAACTGTTCCTGTAGCTGTAGGTGCTATCATCTTAGGACCTGTCGGCGGTTTAATCTGTGGTCTGGCATTCGGACTTACAAGCTTTTATCAGTGCTTCGTTGGAGGCGCAATGGGAACTGTTCTTCTCGGAATTAATCCATTTGGTACATTTGTAACAACAGTAGTAACAAGAACTCTTGAAGGCTTCCTTACAGGACTTATATTCAAGGGACTTCATAGTATTAAGGGAGTTAAGAAATTTTCTTATTATATAGCAAGTCTTTGCTGTCCTTTACTTAATACTTTATTATTCATGAGTTCACTTGTTCTCTTCTTCTATAATACAGATTATGTACAGGCCTTCGTTACTGCACCCGGAGCTAAAAACTCACTTATATTCGTAGCATTATTTGTTGGTGTTCAGGGACTTATTGAGGCAGGTATCTGCTTTATTGTTGCCAGTGTGGTTTCCCGTGCATTATATGCTGCACTTAAGCTTAACCAGAATTAACCAGTCACTTTGATTGAATAAATCGGACATTAATCAACGGAGGATTAGTTTTGTTTACAGAGATTTCAGTTAATGATATTAATGATTTTAGATTAGGTCATGCTTCCAATAAGGAAGCTGGCACAGGTGTAACTGTTATATATTTTCCAGACGGCGCTACAGCAGGCTGTGACATTAGCGGCGGCGGTCCAGCATCAAGAGAAACACCTCTTACTATGCCTATGACTGCTGACAATCCGATTAATGCCATCGTGCTGTCAGGTGGTTCAGCATACGGTCTTGCCGCATCTGACGGAGTTATGACATGTCTTGAAGAACATGGTATAGGATATAACACAGGCGTTTCACTTGTTCCGCTTGTATGTCAGTCATGCATATTTGATCTTGGATATGGAAGCTCTAAAATACGCCCGGACAGTACTATGGGATATGAGGCCTGCATTCAGGCACTTATGAAGGCCGGTGTTGTCAATACTGATGCTTCCACCGCTGCCAATTCGGATAGCAGCGAACCCATTCAGGGCTGTATCGGTGCCGGAACAGGTGCAACTGTCGGAAAGATTATGGGAATGAAGCAGGCTGAAAAGTCAGGACTTGGAATATATTCAGTGAAAGCCGGCACATTTACAATGACAGCAATTGTTGTTGTAAATGCACTTGGCGATATATCAGATTATGAAACCGGTAAAAAGCTTGCCGGACTTAAGAACGCTGACAGAACCGAGTATGTAAGCTGTGAAGAAGCACTTTATCAGTTCATGGCACCTCGCGATATGTTCACAGGCAACACAACAATCGGTGCGGTTATAACCAACGCTGCATTTAACAAGGCTGAACTTAACAAAATTGCATCTATGGCAAGAAATGCGTATGCACGCTGCATTAATCCAGTCGGCACAATGGCAGACGGAGATACAATATATGCTGCAAGTACTGCAAAACGAGGCGACAGCGAAGCTGTACATGTTGATATCAACTTTGCAGGAACACTTGCTGCCCGCGTTATGTCCGCTGCAATTAAGAATGCTGTAATGAATTCTAAGATATCTGATGAAGAATTTTTAAACATGGTAAAGTAATACATGAAATAATCCCCGATAAGCTGCTGTTCTGGCAGTCTTACCGGGGATTTTTTTATTATCTTTATTTTTACATTTTAATTATTCACAAAGCTTAGAAAATGCATCTGCAACAAACTGTACCTTAGTTCCTATAATAACCTGTACAGATGTCTTTCCAGGTTTCATAACACCAGCAACACCAGCTGATTTAATAACCTTATCATTAACAAGTGTAATATCCTTTACTTCAAGTCTCAGTCTTGTAATACAATTATCTATGCTTGCAATGTTCTCTTTTCCGCCACAGCCTTCAAGAATTGTCTTTGCAATTGTTGTATAATCGTCACTTGCAAGTTCAACTTTCTTTTCTGCTTCTATATCATCATCTTCTCTGCCAGGAGTCTTTAAATCCCATTTCTTAATGGCAAATAAGAATACGAAATAGAATACGAAGAATGCTGCTATACCAAGAGGAATTATCAACCATGTCTTCTGTGCTGCCGGAAGAGATGATGAGAATAACAGGTCAGTAGCACCTGCTGAGAAACTAAATCCTGCTCTGAAGCCTAATGCAACTGTAATCATTGTAAAAATACCATAAAGAAGTGCATAGATAACATAGAGTCCAGGAGCAAGGAACATGAAACCAAATTCAAATGGTTCTGTAACACCACAGATAAATGCACATAATGCTGCAGAAGCAACAAGTCCTATAGCTACTTTTTTCTTAGCTGGCTTTGCACATTTAATCATTGCTAAAGCTGCACCTGGAATACCAAACATCATACATGGGAAGAAGCCTGACATATACATTCCAAGACTCCATGAAACATCACTTGATGTTTGTCCTGCCCAGAAGTGCTGTAAATCTCCAAGTCCGATAGTGTCAAACCAGAATACGTTGTTCAACGCATGGTGTAATCCGGTAGGAATTAACAATCTGTTCAAGAATGCATAGATACCTGCACCAACAATATCAAGCTTTACAATTGCCTTACCAACGCTTACTAATGCGCCGAACAGTAATGGCCATACAAATAATAAAACAACAGATACAAGAATTGATACTACTCCTGAAACAATTGCTACGCATCGTTTTCCACTAAAGAAAGATAACCAGTTTGGTAATTTTGTATCTTTAAACTTGTTATAACACATAGCACCGATTATACCAGCAAGAATACCAATAAATGGATTCTCAATCTTGTTAAATGCAAGAGTTTTAGTTGCACTGTCTGCTATAGAAGGTATAATTACTGTAACAAACTTTGTAGAAAGAAGTGTTGTCATCATAAGCCACGAAGCAAGTGCCGCAATTCCTCCGGTCCCATCATTTTTATCTGACATACCTACACCGACACCAATTACAAAAAGGATTGCCATGTTATCAATTAAAGCTCCACCAGCTTTTACAAGAAACAGACCAATCATATCAGCTGCGCCCTTAATATCTCCACCCTGCATAGTTTCTGGACACAGCATATAACCGATACCCATAAGGATACCACATATAGGCAGTACTGCTACAGGAAGCATTAACGCTTTTCCCAGTTTTTGAAGAAATTTCATACTTTTCTCCTCCTTTACATCATTATTAATCGGGGTAATCCCAATCACGCACATTGTGAAGTCCTTAGTAATTATGATATTTTCAGGACTTCATCATCAATAGATACCTCACCCTCCTTTATTAGATTAATTTTATTATAATCGTCGGTATTGCATATAAGGACTGGTGTAATCGTATCCAATCCTGCCGACTTTATTTTTTCAAGATCAGCCTCTAAAAGTAAATCACCCTTTTTTACCTGCTGACCACCTGAAACATGTGAAATAAATGGTTCTCCCTTGAGCGTTACCGTATCCAGCCCAATATGTATCAATAATTCCGTTCCCTGACTGGTTGTCATTGTCACAGCATGAAGAGTATCAAACACCATTGAAATCTCACCATCTGCCGGAGCATATATCTTTCCTTCAGAAGGAATTACTGCAAATCCATCTCCAAGAACCTTTTCTGAAAATGTTGGATCTGAAACTTCAGTAATTGGCACCACTTTTCCTTTACATGGAGAATAAATAATATTATCCTTTGACTTTCCTTTGAAAAAACCTAGCATATTATCTCCTTTCCATCAATATATACTCTCTTAATATTCAATTCATCATCAATAAGCACGAAATCTGCTTGTTTTCCTACAGAAATACTTCCGACTTTATCATATATACCAATTTCCTTTGCCGGATTCTCTGTTGCACACATAACAGCTGTTTCTAATGAAATCCCTGCTTTTTTAACGACATATCGAAGACAATCCATTAAATTAGTTGCTGAGCCAGCAATTGTTCCATCATGTAAGGTTGCCAGATTACCTTTTACCACTACAGGCTGTCCTCCAAGAGTATATTCGCCATCCTCTAATCCTGTTGCTCTCATGCTGTCACTGATTAGTATTATGCGTCCCGCACCCAACATGGCAAATGTTGCCCGTATTACTGATGGATGAATATGAACTCCATCACATATCAGTTCTGCATGACATTGATATGAATCTCTTATTGCACCTATAACACCAGGCTTTCTATGATTCATAGGGGGCATTGCATTGTATAAATGTGTTGCATGAGTTACACCATGTTGAATTGCCTCCATCGCAGTATCATAATCCGCTGCTGTATGAGCAATCGACACCACAACATTATCTTTTACTTTATCTATGAAATCCATCGCACCCGGCTCTTCTGGTGCAATATCAACAATCTTTATTAAATCATGTGCAGCTTTCTGGAGTTCACAGAAATACTCATAATTACAATGCATAATATTCTCTGCTGCCTGTGCACCCTTTTTTTGTGGACTTATAAAAGGTCCCTCCATATTAATTCCTACCAGATGGGCTCCACCATTATATAAATACTCTCCAGCATTCTTCATAACTTCAACAAGTTCTTCCTTAGCTATCGTCATGGTTGCCGGACATATACTCGTCACTCCGACAGAAGCCTCATGCCGCGAAATTATATCAAGTGCCTCTTTAGTTCCATCACACATATCTGCGCCTTTGCATCCATGAAAATGAATGTCAACAAGTCCGGGAATCATCTTAAGTCCTGTAGCATCTACTACTTCATTGTCAACATAATCAGGGGCTTCCAGCACTTTGGTGAATGTGCCGTTATCTACAACGACATCTCCCTTAACAAATACATTATCCTGTGTATAAACATCAGCATTCTTTATAATCATATCTTCACAACTTTCTATTCACCAAGTTAATATGCTTTAATAAATCTTACTAAGAGCTGCTTCATCTGCTACCAGTGTTACATCATTATGCAGCTGCAGAACTGATGCAGGAACATATGGTGTAATATGTCCAAAAAAGGCTTCTTTCACAATCTGTGCTTTATCTTCTCCACTTGCAACAACCAGAATCTTCTTTGCCTGCATTATTGTCTTGATTCCCATTGTGTATGCCTGTCTTGGAACATCTTCTGCTGATTCAAAAAACCTCTTATTAGCTTCTATTGTAGATTCTGTTAAATCAACACAATGAACCTGTTTTTCAAATGAATCTGATGGTTCATTAAATCCTATGTGTCCATTATGACCTATTCCAAGAAGTTGTAAATCAATACCACCAAGAGACTTAATCAGTTCAGAATATCTGTTACATTCTTTTTCCGAATCCTGCTCCATTCCATTAGGAATATGAGTATTATCAACTGATATATTCACATTATCAAATAAATTCTTATGCATAAAATAATAATAACTCTGATCATTGTCCTGACTGAGTCCCTTATACTCATCAAGATTAATAGTCTTAACTGCTGAAAAATCCAAGTCACCTTTTTTATACCATTCTACTAACTGCTTATATAACCCAACTGGCGTTGAACCAGTCGCAAGTCCAAGTACACATTCCGGCTTCATAATAATCTGTGCTGATATAATATTAGCTGCCTTTCTGCTCATATCAGCATAATCTTTTGCTTTATATATTTTCATCACTTATCACTCCATTTCACATATTCTGCTACGAACACCAAGTACCATTGATGGCGATACACTAAGCTCATCTATACCCATCTTAATAAATCTCTCTGTAAGAGTAGTATCTGCTCCAAGTTCTCCACAGATTCCTACCCATTTACCATGCTTATGTGCACCCTGTACGGTCATCTCAATCATCCTGAGAACTGCCTCGTGATGCGGATTATAAAATCTGTCCAGTCTGTTATTCTGCCTGTCAATTGCAAGTGTATACTGTGTAAGGTCATTAGTGCCTATACTAAAGAAATCTACAAGCTCTGCCAGTTCCTCACTTAGCATAACTGCCGCCGGTGTCTCTATCATAATTCCCTGCTCTGGAATCTCATATGGAATATTCTCATTCTCCAGTTCCTCTGCCACCTCAGCAACAATCTTCTTAATACTTACAACTTCTTCTACAGAAATAATCATTGGATACATTATAGATAAATTACCATATTTAGCAGCTCTTAATAATGCTCTCAACTGTGTTTTGAATATATCCGGCTGTTCCAGACATATTCTTATGGCACGATAACCCAGCGCAGGATTATCCTCCTTGCCAAGACCAAGATAATCTGCTTTTTTATCTGCTCCAATATCAAGTGTACGAATAACTACTTTTTTATCAGCCATCATCTGTAATACCTGACGATATGCATTAAACTGTTCTGTTTCGTCCGGAAGTTCAACTCTTCCAAGATACAGAAACTCACTTCTGAATAATCCTATTCCTTCAGCATCATTTTCTAATACATAAGCAACATCAGATACATTTCCAATGTTCGCATAAAGGTTAATCTTTCTTCCACTCTTTGTGACTGACTCTCTTCCTTTATAATTAGCAAGCAGCTTTTTCTGTTCCTGTTCCTTCTGCTGGGCTTCCTTAGCCTGTGCTATCTGATTCTCATCCGGATTCAGGTAGAAAATTCCATTCTGACCGTCTACAATTGCATTAACTCCATTGGGTAAGGATTCTAACTCAATTGGTACACCAATTAATGCCGGAATATTCATCATTCTTGCAAGAATTGCTGTATGGGAATTAGCCGAACCATGTACAAGCACAAATGCTAAAATCTTATTCTTATCCATCTGTACAGTTTCACTCGGTGTCAAATCATCTGCCACAATAATTGATGGCTCTGTGTTTTCCCAGTCAGGCTGCTCTTCACCGCTCAAATTGCTCACCAGACGATTAGATATATCCTTTACATCCGCTGAACGTGCCCTCATATAATCATCATCCATATTAGCAAACATGTCAGCAAAATTATCTCCTGTTATTGACACCGCATATTCTGCATTAACATTCTCATTGCATATCATATTATGAATAGCATCCTGATAATCTTCATCTTCAAGCATTATCTGATGCACTTCAAATATCTCTGCATTGACTTTACCAACCTCCTTTAATGCCTTATCATACAGTCTGGCAAGCTGTTGAAGCGTCTTTTCTTTAGCTTTGTCCAGACGTCTTAATTCTTCATCAACATTCTCAACATGTACACGCTTAATCAGACTTTCACTTTTCTTTAGAACATTAACTGGTCCGATGGCAGTACCTTTATATACCGATTTTCCAATATATTTCTCCATATTCTACCCTCTCAGATTCTAATAATAAACATTCCCCAGATATACAAATATTTATTATATTAACTAAAATGTATTGATTTCCATGTATTAAATTGTCGGTCGCTTTATTATGTTTATATATTAACAATTTTTTAACAAATTGTCCAGCATTATTTGTCACATTTTAATAAATTGTGTATTTTTATTAATACATTGCAGATTAAAAGGCAATAAAAAAGACTAACCAGCCAGTGTAATTTATAATACAACGCTGATTAGTCCATATTAGTATTTCTATCTGTCCGCATTTTTTAACTTATGATTAACAACCATCGCAGCCACACCTAGCAGCACTATAAAAAGAGAGATAAACTGCGATGTAGAGAATATTCCGACCTCACCTCTGTAATCGTTTCTTAAGAACTCAATTGCAAATCTTCCAAGTCCGTACGTTATGCAATATAAGAATCCAATATTACCTGCTGCCATATGCTTTCCGGCAGTTTCCTTACCGTCAGCCTTGCGCTTCATAACAGCAGTATAAGAAAACTTAGCTGCTATTATCATAAGAAACGCCATATTAAGGAAATCTGCACCCGATGATATAAGCTGTGTAGGAATCAGCTTAACTCCTGATGGTGCAAGTGAACCAGCCGGGAAAACGACACCCCAGGCTGCGTCTGTCTGTCTTCCGTAACAGCAGCCTGCAAGGAAACAGCCGATTCGTCCAAAGCCCTGTGCCAGCGCTATCTCTGGCATTACCAGGTCAAAATATTCAAGGAATGATAACTTCTTAATCTTTACATATATAAGGTTGCACAGTACACCTGCAATAAGTCCGCCATATACAACGAATCCCGATGAGCCAAGCACACCTATAGGATCTTCTATAAAATCCTTAAAGCTCACTATTATATACAACAGCTTTGCTCCGAGAAATCCCGATACTCCCGCAATTATCGCAATATCAATAAGAGCCTCCTCTTTCATCCCCATCTTCTTAGCCCTGTACTCACCAACAAGCAGTGCCAGCACAAAACCTATGCCAATCATCAGTCCATAACCGTGAATTACGAACTTTCCTATATGAAATAAATCTGTCTTCATAAAATCAATCTTCCTTTCTGTCACCTGTGAACCAATCCTACATCAGTCCCAGCTTTTCCTTAGCCATCGCAAGTCTCCTGTCAAATTCTGCATAAAATGCCTTATCATCAGCACATCCGGCATATGTCATCATATAGAACACTCTTAAGTTAAATGTATTAAGAATCTTCACATTATCCTCTGAAAGTCCCGGTAGTGCCGCCTGAAGCTGCTTCACATACTCATGCCATCTGACAATATAAGAATCATACTCCGCAAGTCCCTCGATGCCAAGCCATTTTTTCAGTTTAATCTTGGATAGATTATCCTTATTACACTCGCCCTTCTGCACAATATATTTAAAATGTGTCTCATCCTCCCAGTATCTTCCAAGTGGGAACATTCTGCATATTCCCGGTCTTATCGTATGTATATTGCACAGATTATCTTCACGAAGAAAAGCACATCTTCCGTCTGATTTCTGCATTTTTAAATTAGGCATAATAATACCATCCACAACATTTAACTCAAGCTCATTCATCGTAAGCTGTTCAAATGTTTTGCCCAACCCGGTTGTGAGCTTATAACAGTCATATGGATCAAGCACAATCGTACTTCCCATATTCTGGCAGCATACAGTCTGACAGCCCTTACACGAGTTAGTATCAACACGCACAAGGTCATTCTCAGTATACAGTCTGCCATCCGATATATCTTCTAATGAAACATTTCTTAACATTATTCAATCCTTTCAAACGTGTACAAAAGATTATAAATCTTCACGCACATATTTACTTCACATGTAACTATAGTAAAAAATATGTATCAAATCAAGAACATTTTACTCCCATTTTTCGCCATAATGTGCTAAAATACATTCTTGTATATTTATTTTAGGAAATCTGATATTGAGAAAGGATTAAGAAAAATGAAAGATAAGATTGTTACATTTGGTGAAATTATGCTTCGTCTCTCTCCTGAGAACAACGCAAGATTTACTCAGTGCAATGCATTTGAGGCTGTTTATGGAGGTGGAGAAGCCAATACTGCTGTGTCCCTTGCTAACTTTGATGTTGATGCTAATTATGTAACAAAGCTTCCAAAACATATAATCGGACAGGCTGCAATCAACTCACTCCGTCAGTACGGCGTAGGCGTAGACCATATCGTGCGTGGCGGCGACCAGATTGGTATCTACTTCCTTGAGAAGAAGACAAGCCAGCGTCCAACTAACGTTATCTATAACAGAGCAGGTTCTGCATTTGCGCTTGCTACTGCTGATGACTTTGACTGGGACGAGATATTTGATGGTGCAACATGGTTCCATTTTTCAGGAATCACACCTGCAATCTCTGATGAGATGACTAACATCTGTATCACAGCCTGCCAGAAGGCTAAGGAAAAAGGCATGACTGTAAGCTGTGACTTAAACTACAGAAGCAAGCTCTGGTCAAGCGAAAAGGCATGTGAGGCAATGTCTCGTATATGCCAGTATGTTGATGTATGTATCGCTAACGAAGATGACGCTATCGGTATCTTCTCTATGAATCCTGCCGATGCTAATGGCGAGGAGAAAAATGCTTACATTGCCAAGGAACTTATGAAGAAATTCCCATTCAAGATGGTTGCTTCAGTATGGAGAACAGAAACTTCTATCACAACATTTAAGCTCCAGTCAATGATTTACACAGAAGGCAAGGCTTACTACAGCAAGGAATTCTTCATGCACATTCTTGATTACATCGGTGCTGGAGACGCTTACTGTGCTGGTCTTATCTACAGCCTTATCAACAACTTTGCCCCTCAGAAGGCAGTTGAATTTGCTAACGCTGCAAGCTGCTTAAAGCATACTGTAAGTGGAGATTACAACTTAGTTACAGTTGACGAGGTTATGAAGCTCGCTTTCTCTGACGCTGGTAACGAAGTTCAGAGATAATTTTATTATTCATATAAAAAACTTAAAGGCAGTTAATCCCTTATATAAGAATTAACTGCCTTAGTTTTTAAGTTCATTTCATAATCACTCTTTTTCCCCGGCAACAATCCTGCCCTCATAAATCTCAATTATCTCATCTGACAGCATTTCAAGTTCTTCCTTGTCATGGCAGGCAATTATAATAAGTGCTCCTCTTTTTTTCTGCTCCTCAAGTATCTTGTGAACCTGTTTTGCACCCACTTCATCGAGCGCATTTATAGGCTCATCAAGAATTATGATATCAGGTTTTTCCATAAATGCCGCTGCTATTCCAAGCTTCTGCTTCATTCCAAGTGAATATTTTTTATAGGTTCTCTTATCGTCAGGATCCAGTCCCACCTGCTCCATTGCATGTCTTATATCTTCAATTTCAATCTTATTCTTAATACATGCCAGCATCTCAAGGTTCTTCAATCCCGTATATTCCACCACAAACGAAGGATTCTCTATAAGAATTCCTATGCTTGGTGGAAATGTAAAATCTTTTCCCAGTATTTTCCCATCAATCTCAATTTCACCCTTCACTTTTATAAGCCCACTTATAGCACGCATAAGCATGGTTTTTCCAGAACCGTTCTTTCCCTTAAAACCATATACCATGCCACTTTCAAGTTCAAGATTAACATTATCAAGAACTCTTGCTCCTTTTATATCTTTACACACATTTCTTAATACAACCCTCATACACTATATCTCCTTTGCATTTAATATATCCATCCTGCTGACATATATATATCCTGCTATTATGGATATAAGTATTATTACAACATCAGCAATCATCATATGAATACTGTCTGTTCCTCCAGCAGTATATATATTATTTCTCATACACATAAGACCATTGAATACCAGTAATACATTTCCTGAAAATATCGTTATTATCATTCCTGTTGATATAAGTAAAAGTGCTATTACAGACGAACATATCATTGATAAAAACATCTGCACCAGTGCTATGGCAAATAATGAAAGCAACGGAAGAACCAGACTCATAACCACTATTTCACCTGCTGCCACATTTGTTACATTCTCTGGATATCCATATATACGAAGCACTTCCATATGCACATCCAGTCCCGGTTCATATCCATGAATTACACTTATAATTACAATTAATATATCCGTCAACGCTGTCATATATAAAGCACTTGCAAAACACCACATAACTTTACCTGCAAACCATTTGCCAATGCTTCCACATCTGATTATTATCTGCATACCCACACTGCCAAAATCCCTGACACAATAGTTTCCTACAATAAATACAATGCCAAGAACCATAAACAGATACTGTTCTGATATATAAAATTCTGCCATATTGTCTGGTTTAATTATTCTGCTGCCCCTGTAAAACACCTGAAACAAATCCCCCACTGATACCTGACCTGTATATCCATGTGAACCGGTTTTTCTTCCCAGACTCATATCAGCAATAATTACCAGTGCAGCTATTACAACAGTCGATATTATGTATAAATATTTTCTTTTAAATATCCCACGCACTATATCATTTTTTAAAATATTCCAAAACATCATCGGTTTCTCCTTAAACTGTCACATTTTCCCATCAATAATATAACCATAAGCAGTACAGCCACTATCACAGCCATATACACAAGACTGCTGTATCTCCATCCATTCTGGTATACCCTGTATGTTATAAATGTTTTCAGCACTCTGGCATTTCCCTGCTCAACCAGCATATACAGATTAAGTACTATGCATATAAAATATCCGGCAATCCAGCTATGTATATATCTGTGTATTATCATCAGCATTTCCATGTTTATAATCATCATTAAAATTAATGTTATGAAAATTCCTGAAAACACTGTGATAAACTTTGTGTCTGTAAGATATGCTCCATAAACTCTCTTTGCCATCGCATTTTTTGACTGCCAGTTATCAATAATTCCATGTGTCGATACAACACCGCCTATAAACACCCAGACAGCCATAATAACTACATATAATACAATCCTGCCAATTCCCCCACCAATTACAGAAATGTAAAAATTTCTTATATTAACATACCTCACCATTCTGTTATCATCATACATTCTTCTAAAATACGATATTAAAAGAACCATAATAACAGGAATTGCTATATAAGGAACAACCCTGTAATTATATGTAATAATAAAATCTTTCACGCATGTGACGCCCTTTGCCTTTCTTGCTGCAAATGCAAATTCACACACAAATAATGAAACTAAAATAACAACAGCATACAATGATATGTTTTTCCACTCCGGTGGTCTTTTCCAGATTCTCCACTTCATAAAATCCCCCTTTATTAATTATTCAATAGAAAATACCATTCTTCTCTCTAATGGATACTGTGACATAACTATGTAAACATCAGACTCTGCATATCTCTGTCTGCTATTAACCATCCATGCATCCTTATACTTTATGTTGGTTACAAATTGTACTCTCTGTGTTTCATCTGATGCCACTGTCTTAATATCAGTATTCATCCTTTCCAGAGAGTTGCTGTCACCATTAAATTCTGTACAATAGATAAGTAATGATGCTAGACGGTTTATGTTTACAGCCTCCTGTCCGTTATTTTTTATATCAACAGTAAATACAAGATAATCTGCATCGTCTTTTCCTTCTGAAAATATTCCAAGCTGTTCTTTTGTGTAATCTTTTAAAATACCTGCCCTGTCATACATTTTGCATGATACCGGTGAGATACTCACATCTACTGTAATAATATCCGCTATGTCAGGTGTATAATTAATCCATTCTCCATATCCGCATTTTTCAATCTTTTTGGATGGAAAAATCGTATTAATTCTGATTGTAAGCATAAGCCATACTGCCAGAACAACTACTGCACATACTATCAATGCAATTTTCTGCTTTCTTTCCTTTCCCGATAATCTGTCATTATAAAACATCCATTTTCACGCCCCTTACCATAAAATGCACATATCCGCATAAAACAAGCACAACAAACAATATGCATAAAGAAACTAATGTTGTTGGCGAACTCTGTGGAACATAAAACACCTTCTGTATTGCAAGCCCTCTTATAACCGGATTACCCGAATATTCGACCAGCCTTCCCGATACTATACATATAAGAAAAGGCAGCGATAATACAACAAATCTGTTATTAGCATATAATGACAGTGATAATGCCAGTCCCGCTATAAGTCCTGCAAATACAAATATCAGTGCCATATATACAATGCAATATGCAATCACATTTTTAACAGCAAGATTCATAAACAATGCCTTATAATTCGGCAGCTGGTACCAGTCATAATTAATTACCGGAAACATTGTCATTGTAAGCATAAGATTAAGTAACAACGGAAATACTGCTGAAACCCCGGCAGTCATAAACACCGCTACAGATTTGGCTGCCAGATATTCTCTTTTTTCACCTCTTACAGCTATATTCTTAAGTATTCCGGCCTTCCTGTCTGTGTAAAATGATGCTGCATACGGAATAGTTATTAATAAAAATACCACCATCTGGTATATATTAATCTCTGGATTAATCATTCCACCCATCCAGCTTTCCGTAACATTTCCAACAACAGAAGACGCAATATCCGGATGATATCCGTCAAATATATGACTGACTGATGGTATAACTTCTAATACAAAATGTGCCAGTCCCAGCAACCCTCCTAATAACATTGCAGTTTTAAGTTCTTTCCCATGAAAAGCTCTGTAAAGTTCTATTCTTATCATTCGCCCCATATACATCACCTTCTTACTCAATATTAAACTTTATAAAGTTTTCCCCGTTAGCAACCTGCTGAACCCCTAAAAGGCTTAACCTCAGATAAATATTGTCATAATTAATATCGTCAGTGTCTGTCGCAACATTTCTGCCATTCTCATTTCTATAATATTTTTTTACTATCTTGTCCGGCTCAACCATACATAAAACTATATTGCGGTGTTCCCCAGCCTTAAGTGTCATATTCCCATAATCTGCACCTGTTGATTCTGCATAATCATAAAATATTGATTCACATATACTCAATCTGGTAATCTCCCCATTCTCCCTGTCCAGACTATATGGCTTTATTCCAGCAATATTAATTGCAGCTTCTGAATCTGAGTTATTAACAAGTTCTGCCGATATCATAAAAATCTTAGTACCAACTCCATCATATCTGCTGTCAAATGTCCCGTCTGCTTCATTGTATGTGTTAGTAAATCCTGCTTCTCTTGAATTAACCTTTTTTATCCATTCTATAAAATTACTGTCTGTACCACCAATTTCTTTATACGCATCCATATTATCAGCCAGTATAGCCTTATTAACCTTTATACTAATATTATAGTTTAAGTGTGGACTTGTAAGAATTGTTCCCTCTTTAGAATAATCATCTATAATTACTGCATCTGATGGCAACTTCATAACATCCTCTTCCATAATATATTCACGATTCGTCTCAATTCCACCAGTCTGCTCAGTTTCAGTCTCCGTCTGCTGTATATCCGTATAATCTTTATAAGAAACTCCACAACCTGATATACATGTCATACTTATCAATGCTACAAATATGCCAACAAACCATTTCTTTCTCATAAAACCCCTCCCTTTTTTTTAATCGCACTTGCTTTTCTATATTTATATACGAAATCATGCGGAAAAAAGTTTGACAGTTTTATCAGTTATAACTGATAAAAATCAAAAAAGGATTGGAGACTTCTCACAATCTCCAATCCTTCTAAATCATCATATATTCATTTCCTAAGGCTTATCCCCATACTTCTTCGGCAATTTCTTTCACGAGCTTTAACTTAGCCCACTGCTCTTCCTCAGTAAGCTTATTTCCAATCTCGCATGAAGCGAATCCACACTGTGGGCTCAGATACAGTCTGTCGAGTGGAACATATTTTGCTGCCTCATGAATTCTGTTAATAACAAGTTCCTTGTTTTCAAGCGCTGGTGTCTTAGTTGTAACAAGTCCAAGAACAACCTTCTTGTCCCCGGATACCTTTGCTAATGGTGCAAATCCGCCTGAACGCTCATCATCATATTCCAGATAATATGCATTAACATTTTCTTCACCGAAAAGCAGGTCTGCAACACTGTCATATGCTCCAGAACTGAAGAATGTTGAATGATAATTACCTCTGCACACATGTGTATTGATAAGCAGGTCTTCTGGCGCAGCCGCAGCAACCTCGTTGTTTAACTTAAGCATTAGTTTCTTATAATCTTCAAGCGCCTCGCCGCTTCTTCCTGTAAGTGCAACAGCAAGTTTTGGATTAACCATTCCGCCCCATACGCAGTCGTCAAACTGAAGATTTCTGCATCCTGCCGCATATATCTCTTCAACAAATTCGTTGTAAGCCTTAATTACATCATCTGCAAATGCTTCCTCTGTTCCATATATTGCAAGTGTATCTGAAAGAAGCTCTGCACCTGTAAAGTACGCATAGAACTGTCCCGGTGAAGGAATTGTCTGTTTTGCAACAGTGTTCTCGTCCTCTAATGCCTTAACGAATTTAAAATGTTCAACAAATGGATGGTTCTTTACTGATATTTTTCCAACCATATATGTATCATCAATCATTGCTGCTTCTGCGTCAAATGTTGTATTGCCGTCAACTGTCTTTCTATGCTCAACTCCGTTGAAACCCCACATGAAATCAAGATGCCATGTAGATCTTCTGAACTCTCCATCAGTTATAACATGATAACCAAGTTCCTTAACCTTTGCTACAAGCTCTCTTATGCAGTCGTCTTCAACTGCTGTAAGCTCTGCCTTGTTAATCTTTCCGCTCTCATAATCAGCTCTTGCCTTCTTTAATCTTTCTGGCCTTAAAAAGCTTCCCACATAATCATATCTGAAAGGTGTATGTAATTTACTCATATGTATCCTCCTGTTATAAATCAATCGTGAGAATAATTGTATCAGATATGATTTGATATTTATAATACATTTTAATTGCGGTTAGCCATAGTTTTAAACTATGGCTAGTTTTGCTTTATGACCTTATTTACAGGTGTGTTCACATACTGAAATAAGCCGTTATGGATCCATCCTTCTGATAAAACCATAAAATAAGGCAGCCCCACACAGCTGAGTCTGCCTTACTTTCTTTATTTAATGTTGATGCCACTGGCATATTGCTGCAGAAACTGTTTCTTTCCACATGGTCTTCCCAAATAATATCCCTGCAGATAATCAACCTTCATTTCTTTCATTTTCAGAAGCCATTCTTTTTCCTCGATGCCTTCTGCGCATATCCTGACGTTAATACTATGTACCATGGGGATGATATTTTTATATAATTCATAATCCCTGTCACTGTTCATCGCCTTGGCAGTAAAATCCCTATCCATTTTCACATAACTTGGATTCATATCACGGATACAATGAAGATTCGAATATCCTGTTCCAAAATCATCGATCACAAAGGGAATCCCGTTCTTGTCCAGAGTTTTACGGAATTTACAGAACGAAGGTGTCATATCCATAAATCCGCTTTCTGTCATTTCAACACATAAGCATTCCGGCTGTAATGAATATTTTTGAATTGCATCCAGAATATCCCGCTCCACATTGCCTTGCAGGATCTGAACATAGGATACATTTACATTCATCCGGAAGTCAGGAATATATTTCTGCATTTCACAGCACATTGCTGCAGCTTCGTTCAAAATATATCTTCCAGCGGGAATGATTAATCCGGTCTCTTCCAATAATGGGATAAACTCCATCGGTGAAACAAACTCCCGCCCTTCTTCCGTTATCATGGAAAAACGCATCAGTGCCTCTGCTCCAATGATCTGTTCGGACTGACAGTCCACGATCGGCTGGTAGTATACTTCAAAGCCATCATAATGGTTCACAATAGCATTACGAAGTGTTGCTATGATTCTTCCTTGTTGTAAAAAGACTTCATAGTCATCCTGGTCAAAAATATAGAATCCATTTTTACCCATGCTTTTTGCCTGTTTCAAGGCAAATTCAAACTTTTTGCGGCATTCTTCGGTTCCCTCACAAAATGTTGCTGCATCTATAACACCAATAGAAATAGAAAATATAGCTTCATAATTTTCGTCTACTATGAAATTATGAAGTTTATCTGTAATCTTTTCTTTCAGTGCCACAGCTTCTTCTGAAGAGGAAGCTTCCAGATCCACGATCACATACTGATCCGCTACCAGATGATAAATTCTCTGCTTGTCTGAAAGGCATTCCTTCATGCAGCCGGCTACGCTTTTCAGAATATAATTACCATAATCCGCTCCCCTGGAGCTATTGATCGCTCCAAAATCATCAATTCCTATATGCATAAAAAATCCCTTGGTAATGGGTTCTTTTTGTGCACGCAGGTAAGTAAGGAATTCTGGACCACCAAGCAGTCCGGTGACATTATCAGCCCTTCTCTTGTTGCCGGTCTCATTCAGACACCCGACCAGATATTCCGCATTTCCCTGCTGATCATTGATAACGATACCACGGCTGTTGATCCAGACCGGCATACCTTCTTTATCAAGCCATCTATAATGAAGATTATGTACCTTTTCTCTTCCTTCACATATATCCGCAAGATGCTTTGCAAGCATCTCACGGTCTTCTTCATATACTACCTTCATAACTTCATTTGACATATCTGTCAGGATATTACTCGGTATATTAAATCGTTCCACAGCAGACTGTGAAATCTCAAATATATTATTCTGCAGATCAAATATATACAGATAATCGTCCATACATTCTGTAATGATTTCAAATAAAATATCAGCTGTCTGCTCTCCAAATAATTTAAATATATCATTAATCACAACAATAACCTTCCTTATGACTACTTCACTCTATTCCTGTCATTTTCTAGAATAACTTAAAGATATTCACGCGATCCTGCATCTTGGCTGCTCCCTCTGCCAGATTAATACTGATCGCAGTATTCTCTTCTGAGGATGCTGCATTGCCTTGTACCACGCCGGACAGCTGTTCAATTCCCTGACCGATCTGCTCCAAGGACTCTGCCTGGGAGTTGGCTTTCTCCATGGTGTTCTGTGCAATCTCTGCAAAGGACTCCATATCTGCAATGATCTGATTGAATGCGTCTGCTGTTGTTCTTGTAATGTTATTGCCCTTATCGATTTCCACTAAGGTCTTATCGATCAGATCTCTCGTATTTACAGCGGACTTTGCACTATCCGCTGCCAGCTTGCCGATCTGATCTGCAACCACCGCAAAGCCTCTTCCTGCTTCTCCTGCTCTGGCAGCTTCAATGGAAGCATTCAGGGATAACAGGTTGGTCTGGGATGCAATATCCTCGATATCTGTGATAATATTACCGATCTCCTTGGAGATTTCTGTAATGTGCTCCATTTCCATCAGCAGATCGTTCATTTTTTCTTTTTCTTCGTTCGCTTTATCTGCAGAAGCTTTTACACGTGCAGATGCGCTCTGTGTTTCCTTCGCTGTATCTGCCGCCAGATCCACGACCGTATCAATGGTGGCATTCAATTCCTCGATGACTCCTGCCTGCTCTGTTGCACCATCCGCCAGGGATTTTGATGCATTTTCCACCTCTGATGCATTTGATGATACCTGTTCTGCCAGATTGCTAATCTCGGTCAGGGTACTGTTAAACCGTTTCAGAATATACAGCAGTGATACCTTCAATTCCGAGAAATCGCCTAGGAAATCTGTAATATCATCACCATTTCTGGTCAGGTCACCCTGCGCTATTGCCTTTACCTCCACAGAGATCTCGCTGACATAATCTGCCAGAATACCCATGGCTTCTTTCAGATTCTTGATGGTATCGCCAAGCTCATCCTCAGACTCATAGGTAAGCATTTCTACATTAGACAGTTCGCCCTTACGCAGGCTGGCAACTGCTGCATCTATCTGTTCTACCGGCTCAGTAATGGAATTGGTAATGATCCTTCCAATCAGTGTCGTCACTACAGCAATCGCAAGACCCACAACCACGATCACGACAAATATGATGATGGTGCATACATTGGCCATGGTCTTTGCCTGATCTAATTCTACCTAGAACTCGTCACGTAATATAGTTAATTTTTCAGCAAAAGCCTTATATTCTTCATACCCCTCTCCAATCATCAGCCTTGCTGCATCCTGCTGTTTATTCTCACGGCTCAACTGCAGGATTTCATCTGAAGCAGCCCTGTATTTTTCCCATGCAGCGTTTGCTACTTCGTAATCGTTCTGTCCTTTTTTAGCATCACTGTCTGCAGACATGATTGCATCCAGATTCGCACCGGTATCTTGGATCTGACTCTCCAGCTTCCGAATTTCCTCTTCACAGGCAGTCATAACCGATGCATCTGATTCTACCAGATGCTGATACTGCTTGATTCTGTATTTCGCAGTCATTGTCTCTAAATCCTGCAGATATTCCAATGACGGAGACCAGACCTCCGTGATCTTCTCTATATTTGAACGGATCACTAATGTCGAGATCAGTGCCACCAACACTAAAAATAATGTCATAACAAGTACTGTCATTCGATATACTTTTAATTTTCCTGCAACCTTTAAGTTAGCTATACGCTTTTTAATCTTTTCCATGATAGTTTTCCCTTTCTTTGTAAATTATTTATCTTTTATCACATTTGTTTATCCATAAACTGCTATAAGATAGCATACTTTATTGGAAAAGTCTATAAAAAAAGTATTAAATTATTTTCTACTAAATATTAATGGTTCTATTGCTAGAAACTGGTGAAAATACTTCTTTCTGACCATCCAATCCCAAATCTTTTGCCATTTGTTCCATATCCTTATATATCTTGTCTTTGTACTTATCATAAAGGAACTCAAATCCATCTTTGCGAAGAATTGATGGCGGATTATCCATGTGAATGCAGTCTTTCATAACACAGTCATATGCAAGATTTCTGCACATAAATAGACTGTATGTCTAGACAGCTTAAGCTGTTGTTCTGTTAACTGCAAACTGCACTTCTATTATTGTTCCTCCTGATGGGTTAGGCCTGATTGCAATACTGCCATCGTGTACCCGCACAATTTCATTAACAAGCGCAAGTCCAAGACCAACACCACCAAGCTCACGGCTTCTTGATTTATCTACGCGAAAGAAAGGTTCAAACGAAAGCCAGGGTGCAAAATACCGCAACCTTTCGATTGACTCTTCCTCAAATGCAGGTAAATATGCCTCTGATATTATGGCATTTCCCACAACTATACTAGTTGATAAAAATGGTAATATTGTAGGTGACCCAATGCTTGGAGGAATTGACAATAAGGATAACTATGATTCACTTATGAAGCAGATTAAATCTGTAATTGCAGCAGATAGCAATAGCAAATAAAACATCATATAATCGTGTAGGTTTTCCTACATTCTTATATGATAAAAAACCGACAATTTTATATTGACATTTGCACCATAAACAGGTATGCGGATAAGCCAATATAAGATATAATGACATAACAGGTGTAACGAATTGAAAAATAAAAAACAACTTTAATATTTATTATGTGGACAATTATGTACGATGGTGATAATCACTTTCCGCACGATGGCAAACAAGGCAGATGTGGCAGTGGTGAGGGATATAGCTGGGATGATAATGATTACAGACCTGACGGATGTCTGGAACTTCCAAGCACACTCAGCATTGCCTATCGGTCAGTTGCAAAAAGAAGGGGCTGAAAAGCCTGCTCTTATATATACATATATCTGTCTCCTATTTTTTTACTCCAGCTCATACGGATATCATACATCAGCCTTGTAAGTGCAATACTGTCTTTAGCTGTATATACATCACTGCTGCAATATCCAAGTTTTACGCATCTGCTTACTTCCCTGATTTCATATTCAAAGCCATTTATATCAACCGGACACTCGATTGTTTCCGGTTCTTTTCCTTCCACCTCAAGTATCATGGTCTCGGCGTGTTGGAAATCCGGTAAAAATATACCTCCCTTTGTTCCCTCAATTCTGGCATTACGTTTTAATTCCTGCCCAATTGTCTGGACTGATTCTGCCGTACATCCATCATTATATGTCAGTTTGAGACAGCTGTAATCATCTGTTCCATACTCATTAATATGTACTTTTTGAGTTTCTACATTCTGCGGCTCATTCCCTGTAACAATACGCAGAAATCCCAGATTGTAAATTCCTATGTCCAACAAAGCACCTCCACCAAGTGCAGGGTTAAATTTACGCTCTTTTCTGGCACCTGTTGCAACAAACCCATACTGGCATGAAATATGTTTTATTTCTCCAATTACTCCTTGCTGTAAGATACTGCGTAAACGATCATACAATGAAAGAAACCATATCCAGAGTCCCTCCATGATAAAAAGATGCCTATCCCTTGCCAGTCTGTACAGTTCCTGTGCCTGTTTATCATTTATCGTAAACGGCTTTTCGCACAATACATGCTTTCCATGTTCAAGACATAACCTGCAATTCTCATAATGCAAAGTATTTGGTGTTGCTACATAAACAGCCTCAACATCCTGATCTTTAACCAGTGCTTCATACGAATCATAATATCTTGGGATATCATGCTCATTAGCAAAGGCTTTTGCATTTTCAATGTTACGTGAACCAACTGCTACTAACTGTTCATTTTCTTTACTCATCTGATTTATGGTTGATGCAAATTTTTTTGCAATATTACCTGTAGCCAAAATTCCCCACTTCATCTTATCTCTCCCATCGATTCTATAAATTTATATGTAATATATCCTCATTTAACAATTATTAAAGGACACAAATCTATTATACCTTATATCATCATCTTCGCATATCCATTTTATATCATATTTTATAATACAAAAGGTCAGACCCGCCAATACTAATAGTTCCTGACGAATCTGACCTTTTACAATTACAAAAAATTATATATTACCCTTCAATCTCTTTAATAAGGTTAACCATCTCAATAGCACCTTCGGCACACTCAAATCCCTTATTGCCTGCCTTTGTTCCGGCACGCTCAATCGCCTGCTCGATTGTATCTGTAGTAAGCACTCCGAACATAACCGGAATGTCGCTTGCAAGTGATACATTTGCAATGCCCTTGGAAACCTCGCTGCACACATAATCGTAATGGCTTGTCGCACCTCTTATAACTGCACCAAGACATATAACAGCGTCATACTTGCCGCTTTTTGCCATCTTTGAAGCTATCAATGGTATCTCAAATGCGCCCGGTACCCATGCAAGGTCAATATTTTCCTCTGAAACATCATGTCTTACAAGTCCGTCCTTAGCTCCTGCAACAAGCTTAGACACAATAAACTCATTAAATCTTGCTGCTACAATACCTACCTTAATTCCACTGTCAACTAACTTACCTTCTAAAACTCTCATTATCAATTCCTCCTTATAAATATTTCATTTTTTTACACCACATTTAAAATGTGTCCCATCTTTGTCTGCTTTGTCTTAAGATAGAACCTGTCAAAGCTGGTCGCATCTATCTCAATAGGCACTCTCTCACTGATTTCGATTCCAAAATCTGCAAGCTGGTATACCTTATCGGGATTGTTAGTAAGAAGCCTTAGGCTCTTAGCACCTAAGTCTTTCAATATCTGTGCTCCTATGTAGTACTCGCGCGCGTCTCCCGGCAGACCAAGTGCCAGATTAGCCTCAAGTGTATCCATTCCCTGATCCTGAAGTGCGTATGCCTTAAGCTTGTTGACAAGCCCGATTCCTCTGCCCTCCTGTCTCATATAAAGAAGCACACCCCTGCCTTCATTGTTAATCTGTGTCATTGCTGACGCTAACTGCTGACCGCAGTCACATTTCATTGAGCCAAATGCATCTCCAGTCAGGCACTCTGAATGTACCCTGCACAAAAGATTGCTGCCATCACCAATGTCGCCCTTTACCAATGCAACATGATGCTCGCCATTTAACTTATTGACATAACAGTGTGCTGTGAATTCCCCGTATTTTGTAGGCATTCTTGTAACTGCCACGCACTCAACCAGGTTGTCATGTCTCTTTCTGTATTCCTGAATCGCTTTAATTGTTATGAATTTGAGATTGAATTTTTCGGACATTTCTATGAGCTCTTCTTTTCTCATCATTGTTCCGTCCTCTTTCATTATCTCACAGCACAGACCGCACTCCTTAAGTCCTGCTATTCTCATAAGGTCTACTGTTGCCTCTGTATGTCCGTTTCTTTCAAGAACTCCATTAGGCTTTGAACGTAATGGAAACATATGTCCCGGTCTCCTGAAATCCTCAGGCTTTGCCTCATCTGACACACATTCTCTCGCAGTAAAGCCTCTCTCCTCTGCCGATATTCCTGTTGTCGTCTTAACATGGTCTATTGACACTGTAAATGCAGTTTCATGGTTATCAGTATTGTCAGCAACCATCTGTGTAAGACCTAACTTCCTGCACAAATCTCCACTCATAGGCATGCATATAAGTCCTTTTCCATATGTCGCCATAAAGTTCACATTTTCAGTAGTTGCAAATTCAGCGGCACATATAAGGTCGCCCTCATTCTCTCTGCTTTCATCATCTGAGACAAGTATCAGCTTTCCATCCTGTAAATCCTTAACCGCCTCTTCAACTGTGTTATACTCGAACATTTTCTTTTACCTTCCTTTCCCTTTGATATTTTAAAATCCATTCTTTAGCAGGAATTCTTTCGTTATCCCGCTTTTCGGCTTTTCCTTTTCAAATGTGATGAATTTCTCTATGTACTTACCGACAATATCATTTTCAAGATTAACTACATCACCAGCTTTCCTAAGTGACAGCGTTGTCGCACCTGCCGTATGTGGTATTATTGATACTGAAAAGCTCTGGCTGTCCGTCTTGGCAACCGTAAGACTTATTCCATCTATGGCAACCGAACCTTTTTCAACGATATATTTTAATATTCCGCTGTCTGTCTTAATCTGATACCATATCGCGTTATCGTCCCTGGTTATCGCTGCAACTTTTCCTATTCCATCAATATGTCCTGAAACTATATGTCCTCCGAACCTTCCGTCAGCCGCCATTGCCCTTTCAAGATTAACAGCACTTCCACTCACCAGCTTTCCAAGTGATGAGCGGTTCAACGTCTCGTGCATTACATCAGCAGTAAATGTATTATCATATATCCCTGTCACTGTAAGGCACACACCATTGACAGCAATGCTGTCTCCTATATGTGTCCCCTCAAGGACTTTTTCTGCCTGTATTGTAAGAATTGCTGACGCCGTTCCTTTTTTTACATTATTTACATGTCCGATTTCTTCAATAATTCCCGTAAACATTACAACTCTCCTTCAATCAGAATATCCTCACCAAGAAGACGAACGGTCTTGTTTCTCAACTGATATGCTTCATCTACATTTGCAACACCCTGACCTTCAACTGCTGTTTTACTATCCGCCCCGCCAAATATCTTAGGTGCAATGTAAGTCTGAACCCGGTTCACAATTCCAGCCTGCAATGCAGAGAAATTAAGAGTTCCACCGCCTTCCAGCAATATGCTGTCAATCCCTCTTTCGCCAAGAATTCTCATAAGTTTTTTTAAGTCGACATGATGCTCATACTCATCTGTAACCAGCACTTCACAGCCTGCATTTTCATATAGGGATTTCCTACCGCTATCGGTACTGCATGTAGCAATTATTGTTGGTATCTGTACTGCACTTTTTACAATTCTGCTGTCCAGCGGAGTTCTCAATCTGCTGTCGCATATGATTCGCACAGGATTGTGTGGATTGCTTACGGCTGTACTTCTACAGTCAAGCATTGGATTATCAGCAATCACAGTGCCGACACCAACCATAATTGCCGCGTATCTGTGACGGTCTGCATGCACATTTTCTCTTGCCTGCTCACCTGTAATCCACTTGGAAAGTCCATTATATGTGGCAATTTTCCCATCAAGTGTCTGTGCTGTTTTCATCACAACATATGGCTCTTTATTCCTTATGTAATAAAAGAATACATAATTCATCGCCAGACATTCTTCATTGCATACACAACCTTCAACTTTAATCCCGTGTTCTTCCAGATATTTAACACCTTTTCCACTTACCAGGGGATTAGGATCCATCGAACCTATCACAACCCTGCTTATTCCTGCCTGCACAAGTGCTTCAGTGCAAGGCGGCTGTTTCCCATGATGGCAGCACGGCTCAAGTGTCACATATATGGTTGCTCCTCTGGTATCCTCCATACATCTTGAAAGTGCATCTCTTTCCGCATGAAGCTCACCATATTTCCTGTGCCAGCCTTCACCTATAATTCTGTCATCCTTTACAATTACAGCTCCCACCAGCGGATTAGGATTAACCCAGCCTGTTCCTCTCTTTGCCAGTTCAATCGCCCGCTTCATGTAGAATTCATCTTCTTTTGAAAAATTGTTATTTATTTCCTGCTGCATATCTGCACCTTCTTTCTGTTCCTTCCTGTCCAGCTTTTTTCTGTTCTGCTTTTTTCTGTCCTGATTTTCTCTATCCTTATTTCCCTTGTCTGCTGTATCTTAATTTCATTCTTAATGTGCTTGCTGCTTTCTTGATTTTGCCGGCTCAAAGTCGTGATACCTATAAGTAGTCGCATTTTCAATGGTTTAGTAGGTCTTTTTTCATCTTGTCTATAATATTAAACGCATTTTTATTCCTCAAAAACCTATAAATTCATTGTTTATGACATGTTTAGTAGGTAATTGCTTAAGTTTTCTTCAGTTTTTAGCTAAAATAAACCTATTAAAGCCACAAAAAACTTACATTTATAGGTTTTTACCAAATTTACCTGCTGCCCTGCTGCTCTGAATTGCTATAATATGCCGCAAGATTGCTCAGAATTGAATTGCCGTAATATGCTACAGCCACAATTGCCAGTTCCAACATTTCAGACCAGACTCCGCCTCAATAATACAGACATCCTAGCACAACCAAAATCCAGCCCAGACATAAAAAAGGCTTCCAAAGCAGTTTCATTTCACCACTTCAGAAGCCATACGCCAAAATATTGAATTTCTATAATCAAATTCTTACTCTGACAATCAAAAAACTCTGAGATAATAATTCATCTCAGAGCCAGTATCCACATTCAAGCCAGCCATTCATTCTACTATGATTACATTATGAATAACTAACTTTAATATCACTTCTTCCATCCAGACTTTACTGTCGGCTTCGGAATTACACCGAATCATGCTCTGGCTTGCGCCTCGGCTCGTGGGCTTTACCACCGGTAGGGAATTGCACCCTGCCCTGAAGTTCCATATGTATTAAATTATTTATAGTATACACCTGATTTTTAAAAAATCAAGTACTTGACACATTTATTAATATTATGATACTATACCACGGCACAATTAAATATGGTTATATTGGAAACGACACATCCTCCGGATGATAACGAACAACACATGTTTTGCTTAAGTTATTATTAAGGAGGATTTTTTTATGCCAAAAAACAAGTTTCAGGATGTTATTTTCACAATTATTATGGCAACAATTATGGTCTATGGCATGGTCGTATACAATGTTGCCCTTAACACAGGTACTGTGAATGGTACTACTTTCTTAGCTGCAACGCATGAGCTCCCAATCATGGTTCCAATTGCATTCGTGCTCGAGTTCTTCGTTGTAGGAAAGATAGCTAAAATGCTTGCTTTCACTGTTATGCGTCCAACTGACAGACCACAGTTCATCACATATGCAATATCAATATGTATCTGCTGCATTATGTGTCCGATTATGAGTCTTGTAGCTACATTCCTTTTCAAAGAGCCATCCTTTGGCATGTGGGTTAAAACATGGGCAATGAACTTCCCTATGGCAATCTGCTATCAGATGTTCTATTGCGGACCACTTGTAAGACTTATATTCAGGGCAATATTTGTCAGAAAAAATGCTGAAGCCCCAGAAAACATGTGCGCTGTAGATACAGAATAATATTAACTACCAGGCAGGAGATTTTCTCCTGCTTTTTTATATATTACGGATATTCAGATAGAAAATGTGTTATTATATGAATATCAATCCAAAGAATGGAGAATTATCATGAAAGCCTATGAACGATTATTAAAATATGTCACTTTCCGTACACCAAGTGACGAAAACAGTGAAACAACTCCCTCATCTGCATGCCAGTTTGAGTTAGCAAGATTTCTTGAAAATGAGATGGAAGGATTGAATTTATCGGACATTGTACTTGATAATATGTGTTACCTGTATGGTAAGCTTCCAGCAACAAGCGGTTATGAAAATGTACCTGCTATTGGATTTATTGCACATATGGATACTGTGTCCGATTATTGCAATCATGATATTACACCTGTTATAACAGAGAATTTCAATGGTGAATCACTTACACTTCCTGCCGGGATAACTCTGTCTGTGCATGATTTCCCTCATCTTAGTACTCTTAAAGGACGCACAATTATCACGTCTGACGGAAGCACTGTTCTTGGCGCTGATGACAAAGCAGGTATTGCTGAAATCCTGACTATGATAGAACATTTGCAGAAAAACAATATACCTCATGGAACAATATGTGTGGCATTCACACCTGATGAAGAAATTGGCAGGGGAGCTGAGCATTTTAACATAGAACAATTTGGTGCCAAATACGCCTATACAATTGACGGTGACACAGAAGGCGAAATTCAGTATGAAAATTTCAATGCCTGCAAGGCAGATTTTCACATTAAAGGATTTAATGTACACCCTGGCTCTGCCAAAGACACAATGATTAACGCAAGCCTTGTTGCAATTGAGAGTAACAACGCACTTCCAGCCATGGAAACGCCTCGTGGAACAGAAGATTATGAGGGCTGCTACCATCTTACCAGCATGTCCGGAGATGTAAGTGAAGCAACACTTAATTATATTGTAAGGGATCACGACAAGAACCTCTTTGATGCAAAAAAGGCAACACTTCGTCTGATAGAAAAGAATATGAATGAGAAATGGGGTGGGGGAACTGTTACGCTCACCATTAAAGACCAGTATAAGAATATGTCCGAAATCATTGCGGGCTGCATGAATCTTATTGAAAATGCAAAGAAAGCCTGTGAACTGGCTGATATAACACCGCTTATTCTTCCTATCCGAGGGGGAACAGACGGCTGTCAGTTAAGCTTCAAAGGACTTCCATGCCCTAACCTTGGAACTGGAGGACACGCATACCACGGTCCTTATGAACATATTACTGTTGAAGGCATGGATATGACCGTTGCTATGCTTGTTAAATTGGTTGGAACATTTACTGAATAACAACTATATTTCATAACACAAAACAGGAGTTAAGCTATTGACCTACTCCTGTTTTGTATTATCAGTTGCTATTCAGTTTTTATTACTTTCGCTTTGAAACAACATACATAACTGCTGCTGCAATACATCCAGCTAACGCAATAATTGCTATTACAAGCCATAATTTCCCATGATTTCTGTCCCCAGTGTTAATTGATACTGCATTTGTTTCATTCTCATCAAATGTATACTGGCTTGTTGTTTCTGATTCTATCTGACTTATGGTCTCTGTTTCAGATTCTTTAATACTCTCTGTCTCCAGTTCTGTTCCTTTAGTACTTTCCATCTCTGTTTCGGATTCTTTAATACTCTCTGTTTCTGTCTCTTTAATGCTCTCTGTCTCCGGTTCTTTAACAGTAAAATGTGCACTCGCTGTTCCACTCGATGAAGCAATACCTATAACATGCTCTCCCGTCGATAATTTTTTTATTAAATCTGGATTAAGTGTTACAATAATACTTCCTGCTTTTACCGTATAATCCTTGTCTTTTACAAGCTCTCTGCCATCAAGTTCTACTTTTACGAAATCTGAAAATGCTGCATTAGACTTAAATGTAATTGCCTTATCGGAATTCTTATCAATTATACATTTATCACCAGCAATTATTTCTGGTGCCAGTTTCGATGTAACAACACTATCTTTGTCTATCTGCTTTGATGCATTTGAATCTGCAAAGTATTTTAAACATAAAGAGCAGTAATAATATTCAATATTACCTTCCTGAGTCACTGTAGCTGCTTTAGCTTCTACATGCTGTAACTTATGATTATCCTTTTTTAATTAACCATATTCCT
>ENA-OQNN01000591-OQNN01000591.1-human-gut-metagenome-genome-assembly--contig:-NODE-591-length-34438-cov-6.018041_pt1 | contig 34438 bp, 27 predicted proteins | sample MGYA00242624_ERZ504870 | MGnify/ENA primary metagenome ERZ504870 (study PRJEB26092, sample SAMD00036379) | human gut metagenome | host: Homo sapiens | study: EMG produced TPA metagenomics assembly of... | reverse complement strand
AAACATCTTTAAAATCTATTCAATTTTAGTCTTAAACTTACTCAATGTCAATCGCCTTTGCCCGAAAGGCGGTCGTTATAACATATTCTTAGGAGGCGAGTGCTCTATCCAGCTGAGCTATGACGACTCATGCCGCAAACCCTTGATTTTACTGGGTTTCTGGGATTTTTCCCTTCGGCCATATATAAGATTATCAACTCTTTTTCGAGTTGTCAATCTACAGATTCTTTCGGTAACTGTTCGCTACCTTCACAGATATATTTATTCTACTATAGAATACCTAAAATGACAACCTTAAAAATTCAGACTTCCCTGCAACCAGATAATTCCCTTGAATCTTCGACCAACTTCCGGGATTCCCATCAGATCTTCCTGGTTCATACAGATATCGAAGATCAGGTCGTTGCAGTTGATTGTCATCTGATACAGCTTCTCGCCGGTCAGTTTGTTCGTGGTTTCCATCCATTCAAGAATCTCTCCCATTACATTATACCGGTCGCACTCCATACCATAAGGCATAAAATACGTATCTACAATAGAAAAAATATCTTCGTTAGCGATTCTTCTTGAAATCATGGCATACGTATCCATATCATCCATAGTCAGATTTTCCATCGCTTCTTCATTTCCCCGGCGTGCTTCGTAGATCATCTGCGTTCTTTTCCGGGTCAGCTGCTGATCCCGTTCTCTCTGGGCAATATTTTTTTGAATTGGCAACAAAATCTTGCCCTCCGTAGAAAGACCGGATAAGGTCAGGTTGCTAAAACCTTCCCCCGGTGTCCCCTTGGTACGTTCTGTCAGATATTCTCCTGCATTTGCCAGATAAAAGATCAGAGTCACACCCACACGCACATCGTCACACGCTCCGGAAAAACAGACTTTTTCAGAACGTTGTTCTACCATCACATCTTCCTGACTGGTGATACCGCTTCCGGCAAAATACGGAAAATAATATTCCATCCGAAACTGATCCTGCTCATCATAAGTTCCACAGACACGCAGTCCGATATTCATACCAAAATATCGGGACAATTCCGCAAAAATCTCGTTTTTTCCCTGCTCTGCGATCTTTTTCTCATCGCAGGAAACAATCACCTCCTGCAGGATCTGATCCAGATCTTTCTGCTCCAGTTTTGAAAATCCTATAGCCCGAAGATAACTGTGCATACAGTCTTCCTCCTTTCTTATTATCCATTTTCTGTTACCGCATCACAGGAATGACCCGGTAACTTTTCTCCGCATGCCAACACCAGATATCCATTGTTCTTCGGATATCTGGTGTCCGTAACAGCCGCTGTCTTTTTATTATTCCATCGTAACTGTTCAGTATCCTCACAGTTACGAGTCAGAATGCATTTCTAATCACCTTCGATGATGGCATTTTGACTTGCATTCCATCTCTTATTTATGTTTCGGTACGATTTTTTCGATTCCACCCATATATGGCTGCAGTGCTTTCGGGATATTTACACTTCCGTCTGCATTCAGGTTATTTTCCAGGAAGGCAATCAGCATTCTCGGCGGCGCAACTACAGTATTATTCAAAGTATGTGCGAAATACTTACCATTTTCACCATTTACACGGATTTTCAGTCTTCTTGCCTGTGCATCACCCAGGTTGGAGCAGCTTCCTACTTCGAAGTATTTCTTCTGTCTTGGAGACCATGCCTCTACATCGATGGATTTTACTTTCAGATCAGCCAGGTCACCGGAACAGCATTCCAGAGTACGAACCGGGATATCCAGGGTACGGAACAGCTCAACAGTGTTCTGCCACAGTTTATCAAACCACATCTTGCTGTCCTCCGGTTTGCAGACAACGATCATTTCCTGTTTTTCAAACTGATGGATACGATATACACCTCTCTCTTCCAGACCATGTGCACCTTTTTCTTTTCTGAAGCAAGGAGAATAGCTTGTCAGAGTTCTTGGCAGCGTATCTTCCGGCAGAATGGTATCGATGAATTTACCAATCATGGAATGTTCGCTGGTTCCGATCAGATACAGATCCTCGCCCTCGATCTTATACATCATGGCATCCATCTCAGCAAAACTCATAACACCGGTAACTACATCGCTTCGGATCATGAAAGGCGGTACACAGTAAGTAAATCCTTTGTTGATCATAAAATCTCTTGCGTAAGAGATAACTGCGGAGTGGATTCTTGCGATGTCTCCCATCAGATAATAGAAACCATTACCTGCCACTTTTCTCGCACTGTCCAGATCCAACCCATCGAAAGATTCCATGATCTCCGCATGATACGGAACTTCATAATCCGGAACAACCGGCTCGCCGAAACGTTCGATCTCTACGTTCTCGCTGTCATCTTTTCCAACCGGGACAGAAGGGTCGATGATATTCGGGATTGTCATCATGATTGTTTTGATTTTTTCTTCTACATCTTTTTCTCTTGCAGACAGTTCATCAATTTTTGCACCGGAAGCTGCAACTTCTTTCTTCACTTCTTCTGCTTCTTCTTTTTTACCCTGTGCCATCAGTGCACCGATCTGTTTACTGATTTTGTTTTTATTTGCACGCAGGGATTCTACTTCCTGCTTAATATTTCTGTTTTCCTGATCCAGAGCGATGACTTCATCTACCATCGGGATTTTCTGATCCTGGAATTTTTTACGAATATTTTCTTTAACCACATCCGGATTTTCCCGGACAAACTTGATATCTAACATATTTTCCTCCCTCTTTCAGGTTACTATTCTTGTTCTTTATTATAATAAGTAATCATTCTCTTTATTTTATAATAGTATTGCCTTTTTTTCAAGTGGGATTCACACGGTTCTTGGATAAATACAATTCTCTCACAGGATAGGCTTTGCCTCGTTATCCCGTGACCCAAAAAAGCAGATGAAACTTTTTTCGTTCCATCTGCTTTCTGCAATCTTTTTTCTTTTCTCTTATCGAACCTTATTCTCTCCAAAATGTACTGCCTGACGCAAGGCATCCATTTCCTCTGAACTGAGTAGAATGTAGGACTCTCCTTTTACTATTTCTTTAATATAGAAGAAACAGTTATCTCTGCTGTGAATTGCATTCAGGATAAATCCGGTATTGTTCATATCCAGAAGAGCGATTGCAAAACTCAGTTTTCCTCCTACGTCATCGAAAGCATCGTATTTTACGATCCCGTATTTTGTCAGGGACTTGGATAACATATCCTTCAGTCCCCTGACTTCTTCAAGGCTCTGTTCGTTTGCTCTTGAAAGCCTGTCTACTTCTTTTAATTTTTGAGAAAATACTCTCTCCAGGCTTTGTCCATCCGCGCCTTTCATAAACATATTGTAACGACGTCTCTGCCGGTGCAGTCCCAGAGAAACATTTAACACCAGTACAATCAATACCAGTACTAATACCATAAGCATGACTACCAGAATTCCCAGGTCAATACCTATTGCATCAAAAAAATTATTCATGTGTCAATCTACCCTTTCTATTTATCAGCTGCCACTACCAAAATGATTCTCCGTAACTATTCAGTAGGTAGCATTCCGCGAGGTGTTTTTGCATGTTTTATGTCAAAATGCCTTCACCGAAGGTGATTAGAAATGCATTTTGACTCGTAACCGTGAGGGTACTGAACAGTTACAAGTATCCTTCTTATGCTCCTTGCACTTATTTCTTAGCGGACGTTTTTCAAGATTCCTTTATGGATTCGAACAGATCAATCAGTCGTTCCAGTTCAGCCTGAGAATAATACTCAATCTCTATTTTACCCTTATTCTTATTCTTGTGCTGGATCGCCACCTTGGTTCCCACGATCGATTTTATTCGTTCTTCCAGTTGCTGATAGATTACTTCCATCTGCGGATCTGCTTCTTTTTTCTTTTCTTCTTTTTTGGGTTTTTGCAGATCTTTCACGATTTTTTCTGTATCTCTGACACTCAGTTTTTCATCAAAGATTCGCATCGCCAGATTATATTGCTGGTCTTTGTCTTCGATTCCCAGAAGTGTTCTTGCATGTCCCGGAGAAATCATATCCTGAATCAGCATATCCTGCACTCTCTCATCCAGTTTCAACAGTCGCATCGCATTCGTAACCGCAGTTCTGCTTTTGGATACTCTCTCTGCAATTTCATCCTGTTTCAGATGGAATTCTTCCATCAACCGTTTATAGGCAACCGCTTCTTCAATTGCATTCAGATCTTCTCTCTGAATATTCTCAATCAGTGCAATTTCTACAACTTCCTGATCTGAAAAATCTTTGATAATAACAGGTACTTCTTTCAACCCTGCCAGTTTTGCAGCTCGCCATCTGCGTTCCCCGGCAATAATTTCATAGTAATCATCCTTTTTCTGAACCAGCAGTGGTTGCAAAACACCAAACTGTTTGATAGATTCTGCCAGTTCTAGAAGAGCATCTTCATCAAAATTTTTTCTTGGCTGTTCTCTATTAGGCTCTACTTCTGTGATTTTCATCTTCATTTCAACCGGTTTCTCAACGATCTTTTCCACTACTTTTTCTACTACTTTTACCGGTTGTTTTTTTTCTTCTGTTATATTTTTCTTATTTTTCGGAGCTCCGGATGGAATCAAAGAATCCAATCCTTTTCCAAGGCCACCTTTTTTCACTGCCATTCTTCATCCCCCCTGTGTATCACTTCTTCTGCTAACAGCTGATAACTTTCTGCTCCTGTGGATCTTGCATCATAGTAATTAATCGGGAGTCCATGACTTGGTGCTTCTGCCAGACGTACATTTCTCGGAATAATAGTTTTATAGATTGTCTGATTCAGATTATTCTTAACATTTTCTACTACCTGTAAAGAAAGATTAGTTCTCGCATCATACATAGTAAATACAACACCTTCCATTTCCAGATCCGGATTCAGTCTTTCCTGCACCAGTTCGATTGTGTGCATCAATTGAGAAAGTCCTTCCAGTGCGTAATATTCACACTGAATCGGTACCAGAACGGTATTTGCAGTTGTCATTGCGTTGATGGTCAACATATTCAATGATGGCGGACAGTCAATGATAATAAAATCAAACTGATCTCGGATCTTGCTGATTTTTTTCTGTAATATATATTCTTTATCTTCAATACCAATCAGTTCAATCTCCGCTCCCGCTAAATTGACATTGGAAGGAATTAAAGACACTCCTTCGAATTCCAATTTCTGCAGACATTCTTCTACTTCACACTCACCAAGTAACAATTCATATACTGTATTCTCTGCCGCATCCTTCTCTACCCCCAGACCACTGGTTGTATTTCCCTGTGGATCCAGATCTATTGTCAAAACCTTCTGGCCCATGGCACCAAGGCAGGAGGATAAATTAATCGCTGTCGTGGATTTTCCCACGCCGCCCTTCTGATTTGCAATTGCTATTGCTCTTCCCATAACTGTACTCCTTCCAGTTCGTTTTCATCTGTATTTTTCTGTACAATTTTAATTTACGTGCAACTGTTTTAAGATTTATTCTATATACATCAATTGCTGGTTCTATTATATCACTTGATTTTCTATTATTCCACACAAAACGTTTCACGTGAAACATTTTTTCTTTTTTATACAAAAAGCATTCGTTTCCTGTTTCTGTTTTAGTAATATTATGATGCCAGGGTCATAAGTTCTTAGATTTGATGTGGATTTACTTGTGGGGAAATTTTTGAACATAGGGTTCGCCAAAAGTATGAGTAAGTAGTTATTTTCAAAAGAACGAACGAATTGTGAATGTTTTTGTTAATTGTGAGAATGCGAAGTGCGGAATAATTCAGTATCAAAAGGGGCAAAATACTTTTCGACCATAACATCACATTATTGTATTTTTTATTTGAAGTGTTTTATTACATGCGTGAATCTTTTTAATTATTTAATGTCCAGTAGTGCTGTCGTAACTGTAAAAGTGTTGAACAGCTACGACTTATTTCCTGAATGTTTCACGTGAAACATATAGACTGTTATCTCTTCATAAAATTCTGCTATTTTTGAATGTTTCACGTGAAACATAGTTACTATTCACTCTTTTTACTTCCACCTGAATAAAATTTTGTTGTCAACTCAATCCTCTTTAATAGCAGACTTTTGTATCGTATATCTCTGAATTTTGACATATTGTAACTATTCAGTAGTCACTGTCCCGCGGGGTGTTTTGACATGAATATGTCAAAATCCCGAGGCATACAAGCCAAAATGCCATCACCGAAGGTGATTTACGCGAGCAACGAGTCAAAGTCCGTGCTTGCACGGAACCTTGAGGAGTGCCGCGATAACGATAAAAACTCGCAAAGCGTGATTTTATCGTTTAAATGCATTTTGGCTCGTAACTGTGAAGGTACTGAACAGTTACGACATATTTATATTAAAAGGTCTCTCCCGACATTACCTGTAAACAGTTATAAATCATCTGCTTTTCCACTAAGAGATTTAAAAAATGTTTGTATCTTTTCTCCGTATGAATTATAATAGATATAACAATTGCCATTCAAACAAGGAGGTAATCTATCATGAAGAAAAATGTTCAGCGCTTACTAACAATCAGCATTCTGACTTCTATGACCGGTGCTGGTATTTTTGCTATAAATAAACTGATCAACGCTTCCGCTGTAATCCGCAATGCGTTGCATAATAAATCTCAGTATTTCTACGACTGGAAATTTGGACGTATTCATTACACGATTGAAGGTTCTGGTTCTCCACTGTTACTTTTACATGATCTTTCCCCTGCAAGCAGCTCTGTCGAATGGAAATCTCTCAAAAAGCAGCTCGCAAAAGATCACACAGTATACTGCATGGATCTGTTGGGCTGTGGATGTTCTGATCGTCCGAAAATCACTTATACAAACTTTCTTTATGTTCAGTTGATCACCGATTTTATCAAAGCTGTCATCAAACAGCCAACGGATGTACTGACCAGTGGATTATCCGGTTCTTTTGCTGTCATGGCATGCAAAAATGATGTATCCATTATCCGCCGAATCATGATGATCAACCCGGAAGATCTCGCAGTGTTGAATCAGATTCCTGACAGACAATCCAAAGCATCTAAATTTCTGCTTGAACTTCCTCTGATCGGTACTTTGGTTTATAACATTCTGAATTCCCGTCCAAATATTGATCTGGCATTTACCGAAAAGTATCTTCATAACCCATTTCATGTGGATACAGAACTGGAAGATCTCTATTATGAGTCCTCGCACCTGGAAAATGGTGCCGGAAAGTACTTGCTCGCGAGCATTACCGGGAAGTACATTTACTGTAATATCAGTCACGCATTGAAGACCATTGACAACAGTATCTATATTCTGGAGGGTGATTCTGAGCCCCGTGCCAGAGAAAGTGTTGCTTTATATACTTCTATTAATCCCGCAATCGAATCCGAGATGATAAAAAGCACCAAGCACCTGCCTCAGATAGAAGCACCCGAACAGGTACTGGAAGCTGTTAACATCTTTTTTGCCTCATAAATTCTATCGTCCAATGCTAAAATATCCAGTATATTGTTTCGTAAATAACTGCATCCTACGTGAATGATGATACAGTTATTTCGAAAACGATATACTATTTTTAAAGAAAAAGCAAGAATATTTGAAAAGGTATTCTTGCTTTTCTGTCGTTTCCACTGCTTTCATTTTATATTTTTCTGAAAGTTTACATAATATTTTTTTGCTTTTACCACATTCCCTGCCAATTTTTAATTTTTTCTGTCGATATTTTTTCAATCTTCTAACGTTCCAAAATCCCTTTAAAATCAACGGTTTTCCCATCTTTTTCACCTGTTATTTTGTTGACATGCTTACACTGTTATTATATTATAATAGGTACAGCACTTTTTTGTTGGTTTATGTGGAATTTCGTCGCATCATGGCATAGATACATATGTTTTTACATTCAACTGATATCTATTTTACTGATTACTTATATCATTTACACACACGATTTTCCATGCAAAACAGTGCCTGACAGACGGTATCAAGAATGTATATGCCTTTCTTAAACGATCTGAAAATCTTACCCGCTAACCCAGCGCAGAATTTTTTTCTGCACACAATTTCATTATGCTTACATCTGCAAATACAAAAGGAGTTTTATGGTTTTTTCGAGCTTATTTTTTGTTTTTTTCTTTCTGGCGTTAAATCTGATCGCCTATCATTTTGCTGATGGTATTAAGCGGAAAAATATGGTTCTCCTCGGTTTTTCTCTGGTGTTTTACTCCTGGGGAGGACCGAAATATCTTCTGCTTCTGCTCAGCATGGTCTTTGCCTCCTGGCTGTTCGCCTTATTGATTGATCAGTACCGGGAAGAAGGACTGAGTAAAATATTTTTGATCTGTGACTGCGTATTTATGTTAGGTCTGCTTTGTATTTTCAAATATCTGACCTTTTTTTCATCCATCACAAACACGATCTTCCATTTTCCAAAAGAAATCCCTCAGATTGCTCTGCCAATCGGTATTTCTTTCTACACTTTCCAGCTGCTCTCTTACGTCATCGACGTATATCGCGAGGAAGTGGCACCACAGCGCAAATTCGTAAATCTGCTGCTGTATGCTTCCCTGTTTCATCAGTGTATCGCCGGACCAATCGTTCGTTACCAGCTGGTTGCTGATGAGATTGAGAACCGTAAAGTGAAAACGGATGAATTATACAGGGGTATCAAACGTTTTACCATTGGGCTTGCCAAAAAAGCTATTCTGGCAAACGGCTGTGCATCTGTAGCAGATACCCTGGTTCCAACACTCGCCAAGGACATCGCCGAGATTCCTGCAGCCGGTCTGTGGATTGGTATGTTGTTCTATGCATTGCAGATTTATCTTGATTTTTCTGCCTATTCCGATATGGCAATCGGGATGGGGCTTATGGTCGGTTTTCACTACGACGAGAACTTTAATTACCCGTACATCTCCGGTTCCATTAAAGAGTTCTGGAACAGATGGCATATTTCCCTCGGAACCTTCTTCCGTGATTATGTCTATATTCCGCTCGGTGGTAATCGAAAAGGTGCCCGCAGACGTACCATCAACCTGTTGATTGTCTGGGGACTTACCGGATTCTGGCACGGAGCCAGCTGGAACTTTATTTTCTGGGGACTGTATTTCTTCCTGTTCATCTACATGGAGAACACCTTCCTTCTGGAAAAGTTTTCCCGCCTTCCGCGCTTTGTGAGCCATCTGTATGCCATGGTCGTGGTTTACTTCGGATGGGTGCTGTTCCGCTGTGAATCTCTGGGTAATCTTGGAGCTATCCTGAAAGGAATGTTTGGTCTGAACCACAACGGTTTTATCGATCTTTCGACCTCTGTTCTTTTCCAGAATAATCTGTATCTGCTGATTTTCTGTATCATCGCTTCCACACCGTTGCTGAAAAATATAGGCACTTACATCAAACGACTTGACCTTGTGCATTACCGGATTCCTTATCTGACCTACGCATATGAGATTGTAATACCTCCTGTATTGCTGATTCTTTCACTCCTTGCGCTGGTCGGAAACAGTTACAATCCATTTTTATACTTCCAGTTTTAAAGGATCTGTCTGAACATGAATACAAATAAAAAAGAAAAATTTATTAATAAAAACAATGCCGTCCACAAGCGATTCTGGCAGATCGGAATCCGAACCTTCTTCGTGTTCCTTTTTGTGATCGCTTTTATCGGACTTCTGCTTCCTCTTAGACCGAAAGAATCGGAACTGGAGAAGCGTGAACTTTCCAAATTCCCGAAACCAACTGTTTCTACCGTGTTAAACGGCGGATTTTTCTCTGACATCAGCACCTGGTATGCAGATACCTTTCCGTTCCGTGAGAAACTGATGCGTGCCAATGCCAGCATGAAAAAATTCTATGGTATCACCACACAGGAAATCTACGGAGACGCTGCACAGGGAGATGAGATCCCGGATGCGGATGCGGAGATGGAAACCACCCCCACTCCAACACCTGAAGAAGATATTCAGGAAGAGGACGGAACCATCCATGCGGAACCGGAAAGACTGGGAACCATCTATATCGCCGATAACCGCGGTTTTGAACTTTACGGCTTCAGCCGGGCGGGCGCAGACGCTTACATCAACATGATGAACTCCGCTGCCACCCAGTTAAAAGATATCGCAACCATTTATGATATTCTGGTCCCTACCAGTATCGCAGTCAATATCGATAAGGAAAATCAGCAGAAAGTCGGCTCCAACAGCCAGGAAGACACATTCGCTTATGTAAACGGACATCTGGATGCTTCCATCAACCAGGTAGCTGTTCTGGATGCCTTAAAGAACCATAACAGTGAATATCTTTACTTTAAGACGGACCATCACTGGACCGCTGACGGTGCCTACTATGCTTACAAAGAGCTAATGAAAGCCAAAGGCATGACGCCTTCTCCTCTGACCGATTACACGAAGAGCGAATATCCGGGATTTGTCGGTTCCTTCTATCAGTACAGTAATCAGTCTGAAACACTGAAAAATAATCCGGATACGGTTGTTGCCTACACACCGGCCTGCAATGATCTGACTTACACCAATACAGATGGACAACAGGTATCGGGATATGTAGTCTCCGATGCAACGAAGTACTCCGAAGCCAATAAATATCTTTGCTTCATCTGCGGTGATCAGCCGTACGAACGCATCGATAACCCGAACATCACCGACGGATCATCCTGCGTAGTTATCAAGGAATCTTACGGTAACGCTTTCGTACCATTCCTGGTGAACAGTTACCAGACCGTACACGTTGTCGACTACCGTTACTTCAGTGGCAACCTGGTCGATCTTGTAAAAGATAACAATATTCAGGATGTTATTTATGTCAATAACGCAAATGCACTGATTGAAAGCGCAGTAAAGAACATGAGTCGTATTATCAGTTAAATCAGTTCAATCAAAATCGGCCCACCGGACCAATTATTGATATGCAACGCACTTTAATAATAGTCTGTAACAATGAAAAGCGTTTTTTGATGGATTTTATCCTTAAAACAGTAAAAAGGAAGCTGCCGCTTTACGAAAATTCATTCGTTAAAGCGACAGCCCCTTTTATTTTACGTTTTGTTACAACTATTTTTCACCTTCGGTCAGTGTCAGGAACGTATCGATCAGATCTTTTACATTCATTTTATTAACCAGACCGCAGTTTCCATTCTGATCTTCCATCACATAAAAACTGGAATCTCTTGGCGTGTAGAAGATTGTAATCTTACTTCCGTCCGTTCCATGATAAGAAAGTGTAAGTTCCGCATCATCTTTTGTCGTATTTTCTTCCAGACGGCTCTGGCATACCATAGCTGCTGCTGCCCGGTAGAACGCGGTGAAGTTATCACTGTCTGCTTCCTGATCATTCACATAGTAAGTGGTCACGGTCTTCGTCTCTTCTTCGTCATCTGCGTCCTCGCTGTCCGCATCTGTATCATCATCTGCATCATTGTCTGTGTCTTCACTCTTATCTTTCTCCACTTTTTCTTCTGTTACAACCCGTTTCAGTGTATAAGTGGTTCCCTGATAGGTCACATCCAGATGATCCAGGTCACTGATCGTCATAGAATCAATAGATGTTTTCCAGTAGTCAAATGCTTTTCCATTCATCAGCGTATCCAGGGATGCCTGAGAAATTCCGTGAAGTTCACCGGAGTCACCCAGTCTCACATAATAATTTCCATCGTTTTCGTTAATATTTCCCACATACAGAACCAGTTCTCTGTCCACGGTTTCTGTGGTAGTTTCACCTGAATCGTCTGTATCGTCCGTATTTGCATCAGAATCGCTTTCTGCGTCGTCTGTGGATTCTGCTTCCACTTCTTCGGTATAATCGACTGTGAGGGTCATTCTCGGCTTCTCAAGGCCATATGCTGCCCAGTCCGTACAGTTGTAGTTGTAATATCCGGCAAAACTAAGGCCGGCAACGGTACTTTGCAGGGTTCCCACCTGCGTGGAATCCGCTTCCTGTTTCTTGTTATCCTCTTCCTGGACATACCAGCCTGTAGAAGACTTTCCGTTATTCGTAACCGTATACGAATTGTTGTCTTTTTTCACAACAATCTTGCTGATCGTTGAAGATGTGATGGTTGGATAACTCTCACTTTCTGCATAATTGTACAGGCCGCCTGAAAAAGTGCTTCCAAAATCCGTACTGGTCGTATACACGGTTGAAGCATCATCATTCAGACAGATATACGTATTACCGGTGGAACTGTTCTTGTCACCAACTGTAATCTTTTCGCTGCTTCCGTCTGTTTTTACCACCTCGATCACATTGGTCGGAACGTCCAGACCGTATTCTCCCGGATCCTCCACATCCGTCAGGGTACGATCCGCTTTGACGGATGCCAGACAGGATACTACGCTGTCTACTTTCGAAGCATCCACCGGAAAATCCTCCTGACCTTCCAGTGTCCAGCTGTCTTCCGCTTTTTGGAAGGTGACTGTTTGATCCCCCGCCTCAAAAGTCAATGTGCTGATATCATCACTGGCGATTGCCGCCACTTCTTCCTGCGTGGTCTCTTCTTCCGTTGTCTCTTCCTCACTGCTGTTCGCTTTTAACAGTGCAAAATAACACACGGTCAAGACACACAGAAGAACCACCCCCGCAAGAATTACAAATAAGCCCCTTTTTTTCTTCATTACTGTTTTCTCCTCTTAAACCAGATCACCGTACCGATCAGCAGAAATACCACCGGGATCACACCGCACACGATGATACTCCAATATGCCGCATCAAACTGTGGAACAGTCAGATAACTCATGGTCAGGCTCTTGCTCGTCACATCGATGACCGGTGCATCGTTTTCACACATCCAGCCCAGCGCTGCCAGCACCAGATCCGTATTGCCTCCGGATACCTGCTGATCGGTAGCTTCGTCCAGAAGGCTGGCACAGCCGAAACACACCAGCTGTGTGGTATTATCATCATCCACCTGCTCGGTTACAGAAACACCAACCTGGAAACTGCCTTCTTCATCGCTGTCTTCTTTCTCATATGTGGTCATATTCTGTACATCTGTCTTTATATACGCTTTGTCAGATGTTGATAACAGAGAAGAAATCTGCAGCGTATCACGGTAATCGCTCAGTGTTTTTACCGGCTGTGAGATCGGTGCCAGCACATAGCGGTTGTTACTCTTAATGTCGGAAGTAATATCAGAACTGTCAATAGTCGGAACAATATAGTACGGTCTCTGCATGATGTAATGACCGGTATCTCCCTCCATGATCACACCGTCCCCTGTGGTTACGCCGTAATTTTCCAGTACACTCTTCAGATTCGGCATATCTGTTCCGGTATATTCTGTAAAAATCATCACTTTTCCGCCGGCTTCCATGTAGGTAATGATCTTTTGTGCTTCTTCTTCAGAAAGATCTTTCTGCGGTGCCGCGATCATCAAGCATCCGGTGTCCTCCGGAACCGCATCCTGTGTCAGCAGATTCAGACTCTGTATATCATAATTGGCTTTCTGCAGGCTGTCTGTCAGACTGCTGTTTAATTCCAGTTCCTCATGACCTTCCAGCGTATATATTACCGGCAGATTCTCGGAAGTGACATAAGAAATCGCACTGTCAATCTGTCCTTCCCCGTCAAACCCTGTAGTGTTGGTCTGGTAGGTTGTATAATCCATTTCTGTTTCATACAGATCGCTGTAACTGATCACCTTACTCTTCTCCCCTGCAACCACGATCAGACTGTTATCTGCCACATCATCGCTGGTATACTGTGAAGTAAAGTTCGGATATAACACTGGGTCTTTTTTCTCTACTTTGATATGTTTGGACTCCTCTTCGTATCTGGTCAGCATTTTTTCCAGTACCGAGTCTTCTTTTCCCGACTGTACGATATGGTAGATTGTGACATCCGTGTTCATATCTTTCAGATATTTCTCTGTCGTATCAGAGATCGTATACAGCTTCTGGGTACTTACATCCACCTGGGTATATTTTTCCGGAATCTGTCCAACGATCAGGTTGATAACGACCAACACCGCGATCACAATAGCGGTGATTCCCATACTGTAAGAACCGTTTTTCAGGGATTTTTTATCGATGCTTCCCATTTCTTTGATGGTGCTTCCCGCCGATTTTAATTTCTTTTTGATATTGATTTTCATTCTTCCAGCCTCCTAATTCCATCTTCTCTTGGTAATAGTCTGAACCGTAAGAACCAGGAAAATAATGATCACAGACAGAAAATATACCACTCCCTGCAGGTCCAGAATACCGTTGGTAAAGTTATCAAAGTGACTGGTAATATCGAAAACAGCCAGGAATTTCTGAATACTTCCCTCAAATAGTGTGGATTTTACCACATAGGTGATGGCAAGTGCCGCTTCTCCTGCGATACCGATAACTGCTGCGATCCACAGATTCCGGATCATATGGTATACCCACACAGCAGCCAGCAGCACCAGAAGCATATAGCACGCCAGAGACGCCATGGAACTGTCCGGGATCAGAGATCCGATACCCGTGATCATATAGCAGACAAACAGTACGATAAAGGTTACGACTGCTGCAATGACCGGATTTTCTGTAACGGATGACCAGAAGACTCCGACTGCGATCTGGGCAAATCCAAGAAGGGCAAATCCAAGCACTGCCGTATATGCCATCGCATAAGATACCGTACCATATTTTCCCATGATCATCGGGTACAGACAGATGATCAGTACCGGGATTGCATAAACCGTAGCTACTGCCAGAAACTTTCCAAGAACAATCTCACTGACTGATACCGGAGCTGTCAAAAGCAGCTGATCGGTCTTCTGTTTCCGTTCTTCTGCAATCGTTTTCATCGTCAGAACCGGCACCAGAATCAGAAAAATAAAGGTAACGGCACTTAATGTGGTTCCAAATAACGGGTAGGCATTCTGCAGGTTATAGGCAGTAAAATAGATGCCTTCCAGAAGCAGAATGAAAAATATAAATACATATCCGATCATAGAGGTCAGATAACTTTTTACTTCTTTCTTATAAATTGCTTTCATCATGAGCCTCCTGTTCTGTTTCATTCTCTTTTTCCGTATCTGTACCGGTCTCATCTTCCGGTGCAGACTCCGGCTTGGTGTCTTGTTCATCCGGAACAGGGGCTGTTTCGTTCTGTGTCAGTTCAAGGAAGATGTCTTCGAGGGATACTTTTGTAAACTGCATATTCAAGATCGGCATCTTGGCTTCTGCCATCATATAAAACAGTTTTTCACGGATATCCGTCTTTTCTTCTGTTGTGATCACCATACTTACTGTTTTTTCGTTTTCTCCCGGTTTCCACTCTAATTTTTGTATTTCTTCTACGTCGCGCAACATTTTTTCAACATCCTGTTTTTCTCCTTTTACGGTAAGCTCCAGGGTGTTGCTTCCCAGTGAATGGTTCATCAGGTTTTCTGTGGTATCGCTCGCAACCAGTTTACCGTGGTTGATGATCATAATGTAATCACACACAGCACTTACTTCTGACAGAATATGAGAACTTAGTATAATGGTATGTTCTTCGCTGAGTTTCCTGATCAGTTCACGGATCTCAATGATCTGTTTTGGATCAAGTCCTACGGTTGGTTCATCAAGGATGATGATTTCAGGATAGCCGAGGATCGCCTGGGCAAGTCCTACCCGCTGTTTGTATCCTTTTGACAGGTTTTTGATCAGACGGTTTGCCATCGCGGTGATGCCTGTCAGTTCCATGACCTGTTCGATCTGGGTTTCTCTTTCGTTTTTCGGAACTTTTTTGAGTTCTGCAGCGAACTTCAGGTATTCCGCTACCGTCATATCGAAGTACAGCGGTGGCTGCTCCGGCAGGTATCCGATGCATTTTTTCGCAGCTTCCGGCTCCTCAAGGATGTTGTGTCCGTCAATCAGGACTTCGCCGGATGTGGACGCGATATAACCGGTCATAATGTTCATGGTTGTTGATTTTCCGGCACCGTTTGGACCTAAGAAACCGTAGATCTGACCTTTGTCCACGTGAAATGACAGGTGATCGACAGCGGTGTGATCACCGTATTTCTTTACTAAATTCTTCACTTCTATCACAATTTGTTACCTCCTTTATTGGTATTATTTTATATACAAAGTGTGATAAAGTTTCGAAATGTTTGTGTTTTCTTTGTGAAATATGTGTGACTTTGATTACCCGAACGCTTCCGGACTCGCGCTCCTCCCCACGCGACCGGGTCTGCGCTCGGTTTGAGGGGGAGGTGAATAGTCGGACGCTCAGATCCCTCGTATCTTCCCCATATGGCCGGGTCTGCGCTCGGTTTGAGCCTGTAGTCTCAAACTCGTGCTCGACAAGCGGCTCATCTGGGGAAGATACGAGGGATCTGAGCTGGGTATTCAAAGCTGGAGAGGAGGTGTGTGGGGAACGTTATTGGCTGATATTTATGGGAACCGTTGGGGATGGAGATTTTTGGATTTTTGATTGGAGAATGTGTCTGAAAATGTAAGAGTTAAAATGTGTAGCGCGGTGTAGACGGAACGTTACGGGGTGACATTTATGGCCTATATTCAGAGTTGATATTTTAAAATCATTTTCGAAAGAATATCTTATATGATTTGTATGAATTTTAGATGCGCGTAGTAGAAGAGTATTCATGGAAGTGATTTTTCTCTGGTCTGTTTTCAGATTTGCATACCTGACGCTTTACATCTGTTCTCCGTCTTTATTGTTCCATAGTTATTTTCAGATCCGATCACAGGGTTATGTCTTATTTCAGTTTTCAATTTTATGGTATTTAACGTTTTGTTTTCTTCCACCAATTTCTAATGATCTTATTTTTTACTTTTCTCGTATTTTCCCTATATTGGCGTTTTTACTATGTGATTCGATCTGTTTGTTGACTTGTGCAAAGGAACCCCGTTTTGAGCCATTTTTCGGCTTCTCACGGGGTTTTCTTGAGTTCTTTTGTTATTTAATCGGTTCTTTTGATGGAAGGCCGGCTTTTCTTGGGAATTTTTTTCCGGTTGGTTTGGTTTTTCGGATGACTACGAAGGATCTTTCCATGTCGGTGTCTGCCAGCTGGAATTTTTCGGTTTTTTCCAGGCTGCCGCCAAGGATTTTGATGGCGGTTTTGGCTTCGGTCAGTTCCTCCTGGATTCTGCCGGACTTGTACGGTATGAAGTGACCACCTGTTTTTACATAGGGCAGGCAGTATTCGGATAGCGTACTCAGGTTGGCTACAGCGCGTGACACACACAGATCGAACTGTTCTCTGTAGTCTGCATGACGTGCGTAGTCTTCGGCTCTTCCGTGGATAGCGCGGATTCCTGTGAGACCGAGGGTTTCAATGACGGTGTTCAGGAATTTCACACGCTTGTTCAGGGAGTCGAGAAGGACGATCTCCTGATCCGGAAAAGCGATTTTTAACGGTATGCCGGGAAATCCGGCGCCTGTTCCAAGATCCAGGATTTTCATCGGTTTACTGTAATCACACACTTTGACAGACGCTACGCTGTCCAGGAAGTGTTTGGTGATGACTTCTTCGTATTCGGTAATGGCCGTCAGGTTCATCACTTTGTTCCATTCCACCAGAAGTTCATAGTAGGTCAGAAACTGTTCGATCTGTTTTTCATTTAATGTGATCTCCAGCTCGGCAAGTCTTTTTTCAAACCATGTGGTATCGTATTGAGCCATGCTTGTTCCTTTCTTTTCTTATCGTAACTGTCCAGTACATTCACAGTTACTACCTGCTGAATAGTTACTTCTTATCTTACATTTTTTTCATACTTCTTTCATCTGCGTTAGAGCGTGTTTGAAAAAGGCTTTTCGTGAGCTGCGAGTCCCAGTTTGTGGGAGATTTTATCCGAATGAGGGCGGCGTAGCGGGCTACGGCAACCGAATGAGGGTAAAATATACCGCAAAGTGGGGCTTGCAGATTGCGGAAATGATTTTTCAGACACGCTCTAAGGCAGGCGGCAGCAGAAACTTCTGCTGCCACACATATATCTCATTTTACGCGCGATGACTTTCCAGATATACCAGCAGCACCGATACATCCGCCGGAGATACCCCTGCGATACGGGAGGCCTGGCCGATGCTTACCGGGCGGTACAGTTTTAATTTCTGTACGGCTTCGATACGCAGACTCTTGACCTGATCATAATCCATATCTTCCGGGATCTTTTTGCTTTCCAGTTTCTTGAACTGTTCCACCTGTTTTAACTGACGGGTGATATATCCATCATACTTGATGTTGATATTGACCTGTTCCCGGATGTCATAGCGGAGTTCCGGACGATTTTTATCGATTGGTGCCAGCACTTCGTAGTTCAGTTCCGGACGACGGATCAGTTCACCCAGAGTGGATCCTGAAGTCAGCGGTGTACTTCCATACTGTTCAAGGAGTTCCTGGACCGGTCTCGATGCTCCTACATTTACATGTTCCACCCGTTCGATTTCTTCTTTGATCAGCTGTTCTTTCTCCAGGATATCCTGATACTGTTCTTTGCTGATCAGTCCGACGCGGTAGCCTTTTTCCCGGAGTCTGAGATCTGCATTATCCTGGCGAAGCAGCAGACGATACTCGGCGCGGCTTGTCATCATACGATATGGCTCATGGTTTTCTTTTGTTACCAGATCGTCGATCAATACTCCGATATAAGCTTCGGATCGATCGAGTACCAGCAGTTCCTCACCCTTGACTTTCAGTGCCGCGTTGATACCCGCGATCAGCCCCTGTGCGGCTGCCTCCTCGTATCCTGAGCTTCCGTTAAACTGACCGCCGCTGAACAGGTTTTTGATATTTTTAAATTCCAGTGTCGGCATCAGCTGTCTCGGGTTGATGCAGTCATACTCGATCGCGTAAGCATTTCTCACGATTTTCGCATGTTCAAGTCCCGGTACGGAGCGGTACATGTCATACTGGACATCCTCCGGCAGAGAACTTGACATACCGCCAACATACATTTCATTTGTGTTCAGCCCTTCCGGTTCGATAAATACCTGATGTCTGGATTTATCTGCAAATCTGACCACTTTATCTTCGATGGACGGACAATATCGTGGACCGGTTCCTTCGATCATACCGGAATATAGCGGAGATCGATCCAGATTTTCCCGGATGATCTCATGAGTTTTCTCATTGGTATAGGTCAGCCAACAGGATACCTGATCGATCTGAACGCTTTCCGGATCAGTGGAGAAAGAAAACGGAACAACTCTCTCATCCCCTTTCTGCTCTTCCATCTTCGAAAAATCGATCGACCGTTTATCGATACGTGCCGGTGTTCCGGTCTTGAAACGGAACATCTCCACACCGTTCGCTTTCAGAGAGTCCGTCAGGTAATTGGCCGCCTGCAGTCCGTTCGGACCGGTATAATTACTTACATCTCCATAGATGCATCTCGCCTTCAGATACGTTCCGGTACACAGAACAACTGCCTTTGCATAATACGTTGCGCCGGAATATGTTTTTACTCCCTTGATCGTACCATCTTCTACAATCAGTTCCGTCACTTCCGCCTGTTTGATCGTCAGATGTGGTGTATTCTCCAGTACCTGACGCATGGTATTGCTGTAATTTTTCTTGTCTGCCTGGGCACGCAGGGAATGTACCGCCGGTCCTTTGGATTTGTTTAACATCTTGGACTGGATAAAGGTCTTATCGATGACCTTTCCCATCTCTCCGCCCAGCGCATCGATCTCTTTTACCAGATGCCCCTTAGAGCTTCCTCCGATATTCGGGTTACACGGCATCATCGCGATGCTGTCCACACTGACGGTAAATACCATAGTTTCAAGCCCCAGTCTGGCTGCTGCCAGTGATGCCTCGCAGCCGGCGTGTCCGGCTCCGATTACTGCAACATCTATATATTCCACCAGTTTGTTCATTTCTTTCTCCTTCTACCACTCTTACTTGCCGGTACAGAACTTGCTGAAGATCTCATTGACCAGATCCTCACCCACTGACTCTCCCACAATCCTTCCAAGCGCCTCATATGCGTTCATCAGATCGATGGAAAAGAAATCTTCCGGCATCTCCATGGCAATGCTGTTTTCCACCATCGTAAGGCTCTGATACGCTTCCTCAAGCGCCGTCTTATGGCGGACATTCGTAATATATACTTCATCGTTAAAGGACAATTCTCCTGCAAAAAACATCGATTTGATCTGTTCTTCGAGAAGTTCTACACCCTGCTCCTGTCTTGCGGAGATCGCGAGCACCGGCATATCCGTGCACGCTTCCAGCATCTCTTTTGTCACCACCGGAGTCAGGTCGCTCTTGTTTAACAGAATGATCGCTTTTTTATCCCGGAGAATTTCCAGAATTTCCTCATCATTTTCATCTAACGGAATGGAGGAATCCACCACATATAATACCAGATCCGCGTCTTTTGCGTAAGCCCTGGCTCTCTCCACACCGATCTTTTCCACAACATCTTCCGTTGCCCGGATTCCTGCCGTATCCATCATCCGAAGAGAGATTCCCTGCAGCATGATGGTCTCTTCCAGAACATCCCTCGTTGTCCCTGCTATATCTGTTACAATAGCTTTTTCTTCTCCCACCAGATAATTTAACAGAGAAGATTTTCCCGCATTTGGTTTTCCTACGATCACCGTCCGGATACCTTCCCTGATCATCTTTCCTTCATCAAAGGAGTCCGCCAGACAACGAATCTTCTTTTTTTCTTTTTCTACGGTCTGCGCAAGTTTCTCACTGTACCCGTCCAGACTGATATGTTCCGGGTCGTCAAGTGCGGATTCGATATATGCAATATGGTACAGGATACTGCTTCGGATCTCTTTAATAGATGTTAAGACAGAACCTTTCAGCTGGCTTAACGAGCTTTTCAGTGCATACTCATTCTTCGCCTGGATCACATCGATGACCGCCTCCGCCTGAGACAGGTCGATCCTTCCGTTTAAGAAAGCTCGCTTGGTAAATTCTCCCGGTTCCGCAGGTCTTGCCCCTGCATGTATCACCGCTTCAAGAACCTTTTTCATCGCCAGGACACCGCCATGACAATCAATCTCCACGGTGTCTTCTCCGGTGTAACTTCTCGGCCCCTTCATGATCATCACCAGGACTTCATCGATCATTGTATCGTTGTCATAGATAAATCCATAATGAATCGTATGGCTTTCGGCTTCTTTTATCTGCTTTTTTCCGCCCTTTGAGCGGTATACTTTGCTGATGATCTCCATGCTATCGTCACCGCTGATACGGATAATACCGATTCCTGAAGCACTCATCGCTGTGGCAATTGCCGCAATCGTATCTCCTGTCATCTCTGTCCTACTCCTTTCAGAGCATTATATTCTTCTTAAAGCAGGAAAAGATGCTACTCACACCCCGTGAAATAACATCTTTTCCATTCAACAACTTATTTACCTTTATAAACAACTACTACATGACGGTAAGGTTCATTGCCCTCACTGTATGTTTCCACGTACTTGTTTCCCTGCAGTGCAGAATGGATGATTCTTCTCTCATAAGGATTCATTGGTTCTAACACTACCGGCTTTCTTGTTTTACGCACTTTGAAAGCAATGTTCTTTGCCAGGTTTTCCAGCGTGTCTTTTCTGCGGCTTCTGTAGTTTTCTGTGTCTACTTTCACTCTGACATAGTCCTGCTGCTCTTTGTTAACAACCAGGCTGGTCAGATACTGCAGAGAATCCAGTGTCTGTCCTCTCTTACCGATCAGAATACCCATATCCTCTCCGGCAAAATCAATTTCCAGGCAGTCGGCGGTCTTATCATAGTTCATGGTAATCTCCACCGGAAGTTCCATTGCACCAAATACGCCGGTCAGAAATTTTTCTGCATCCTGTTTCATCTGCTGTACCTGTTCTTCGGTACGGACAACCGGTTTTCTCGGTTCCGGCTTCGGCTGCGCTTCTTTTGCCACCGGTTTTACTTCCTTGTTCTCTGTCTGTGTTTTTGTGACAGTTCCTTTTTTCGGCTCTTTTACCGGTTTCATTTCTTTCTTGATTTCTTTTTTGGGTTCTTTCTTTTCTTCCTTAACAGGGGTTTTCTTTTCCTTTTTCTCTTCTTTTGCCAGCTCTTTTAAGATGTCAAACTCTTCTTCCTGCACCTTTTTACGAACTTTGATCACGGCAGGTTTGCTACCGATAAATCCCAAGAAACCGGAAGTACCCTCCTGGACAACCTGAATCTCTAAGTTATCACTGGAAGTTTCAAACTCCAGACAAGCCTTTGTGATGGCTTCATCGACGGTTTTCGCAGTAATCTCTTTGAATTCCATAGCCCTTTCTCCCCCTATTTCTTCTTTGTGTTCTTTTCATCAAACTGTTTTACCATGTTTGCCTTGGCAGCAAGGCTGCCCGGTTTTACATTGGCGTTATTATAATATTCCGTTGCTTTCTTTCTCTGTGCAGCTTTTTCTTCCTGACTCAGACCGGATGTTTTATCAGGTGCCTGAATGTTTCTTGCATTCATTCTTGCCTGCTGGTTGATCTGCTGTGCAGACACACCTCTTTTTTCCATCTTTTTCTTCATCTTTTCCTGATTATGACGAACCAGCTCTTCCATATCCATCTGCTCCATCTTCCGGTTGATCACCAGCTGCTGGATACAACGGATCACCGCACCGATTACCCAGTAAATACCGATACCTACCGGGAATGTGAAACAGAATACGGCAGACATGATCGGCATGAACGTATTCATGCTCTTCATAGAAGCTTCCATTGCACTTGGTTCGCTGTTCGCTGCCTGCTGTGGCTGTGGCATCAGTTTATAGTTCATCCACTGGGTCAGCCATGCAAGAATCGGAACCATAACAGCGGAAAAGACCAGAAGGTATCCTGCTCCTCCGCCCTGGGCCATACCGCTTTTAATAATAGCCAGAGGGGTATCTGAGATATTCAGGTTCAGGAATGTATTCATATGGCTGGTCTGCTGCGCTACTTTATCAAACAGATCTGCAAAGCCGCTGAAATCGCTGATGTTTGCAAACTTTTCCATCTGTGACGGAGACAGTTTGTACAGAAAATCAATGGTTGTTTCTTTTGTAAATTCTGTATTAGCTGTAATTCCTGTCATGGTAATCTTATTGTCTGTCAGGAAATTACTGATAATAGTTCCAAATCCATCTACAGACATGATTTTTGCTGTCAGTCCGGTAAATACATTTCTTACTCCGGAGATATATCCCGGAATGTGATAGATTACCTGGTACAAAGCCAGCAGAACCGGCATCTGAACCAACAGCTGTACGCAGCTTCCTGTTGGAGATACACCATATTTCTGATATACGGCACTGATCTCCTCGTTCTGCTTCATCATAGAATCCTGGTCTTTTTTACCATTGTATTTCTTCTGGATCTTCTGGATCTCAGGCTGCATAACAGCATTTAACTTGGAAAATTTCTGCTGTTTGATCTGCAACGGAGTCATCAGAAGATATACAACCAGTGTAAATAAAATAATGGACAAACCGATGTTTGTAATCCCGATCAGTTCAAGACCGCTGTATATCACATTGATCATCCATCCCAGAATTTCACTTACCCATCCGATAATAGGCATCGAAACCTTCGTCATTACGATATTCAATTATGTTTCCTCCTTAAATGTAATTCCCATTACATCAATCTACGGAACCGGATCCACTCCGCCTTTGGAGAACGGATTACACCGTAAGATCCTCCATAGCGCTAAAAGAGAGCCCTTAAACGCTCCGTATTTTTCAATTGCCTCCAGTCCGTACTGCGAACAGGACGGAAAATAAGGACACTTGGTACTCTTTAAAGGGGAAATATATTTCTGGTAGAATCTGATTCCTTTAATCAATATTGCTTTCATGTTATTCCTTTTCTACAAGGTGATGTAACCTGCCAAGGTGTAGGAATGCACTCTCAATCTCACGAAACGTTCTCTCTTTTGCACTCACGCGGGCTACCACAACAATATCAAACCCTCTACGAAATACATCCTCATGCAGCCGGTAACTTTCTCTTACCAGTCTGCAGAGCCGGTGGCGCACTACACTGTTGCCCACTTTTTTACTGACGGAGATTCCGATTCTGTTTTTCCCCAGCTGATTCTCTCTTGCATACATGACTAAATATTTATTTACATAAGATGTTCCTGTTTTATATACCAGCTGAAAATCTCTGTTCTTTTTTAAGCTCTCTGCATCTTTATATTTCATAGAAATTCCTTACCTTTAAAGAAAATTTTTTTAAATCTTTTAGATAGAAGAAAAGACCACAATGTATGCGGTCTTATGTCTTATGCTGATAAGCTTTTTCTTCCTTTTAATCTTCTGGCAGCCAGTACTTTTCTGCCACCTTTTGTACTCATTCTTGCTCTGAATCCGTGAACTTTTGCTCTGGATCTCTTTTTCGGCTGAAATGTCATTTTCATATCTAAGGCACCTCCTTTAATATCCATTATTCGGTTATGATCGTCTTTTCATGTATGTCAGAAAACATCGTTTCAATTATATTCATAAATAAATGCTACGTCAAGTAAAATCGCCGTTTTTTCCTGATTTTTTTCAATTTATCGCTAAAATAAGTATCTCCTGCTCCTGCTGTTCCCACAGATAATACTGCCCTGGATAGAACACTGCTGATTCCCATATTCGGTCACACACATCTTTACACCGACTGTACACATGGTTTACGTAAGTTATCCACCCGATGTGGATAACTTGTGGATAACTACTGTATTTGATGTGTATACATTTTGGACAATTCCCATAATTCCCTGTTTTTCTGTCTTTTTCTATGTGCATAACTTCCGCTGCCTTTTTATTTATCCACGGGATAAGTATTTTTCCTTTGTTTTTTTATCGACTTATCCACATTTAGTCGTTGCTAAAATCCACATTTTATTATAAGATATGGTAGAGAAAGTAGCTCGTTCTATCAGCTGCCTTGCACTTATGGAGGAAATCATGAACATTATTTACGAAAAATGGGACGAAATATTGGAAACAGTAAAGACAGAACACGAATTATCAGATGTCTCTTTTAAAACCTGGTTAAAACCGCTGACGATTCACAGTATCGATGACCAGGTAGTTACCATACTGGTTCCTTCTCAGCAGGTTGGACTTAACTATATCAGCAAAAAGTACGCCCTCCCACTGAAAGTTGCTATTTCAGAACTGACCGGGTCCGACTACGACATTAAGTTCGTCCTGCCGGAAGATATACAAAATGTAGAAAAAGAGGTCCCTGTTTCTACTAATTATAATACCAGCATGGAAATGGCAAACCTGAATCCAAAATACACCTTCGATACCTTTGTCGTCGGAAGCAACAACAAATTTGCCCATGCTGCATCCCTGGCCGTAGCAGAATCTCCGGGAGAAATCTACAATCCTCTCTTTTTATATGGAGGTGTTGGTCTTGGAAAGACTCATCTGATGCATTCCGTTGCACACTTTATATTAGAAAGAAATCCTTCCACCAAGATTCTGTATACCACCAGTGAGGAATTCACAAATGAACTGATCGAAGCAATCCGAAACGGTAACAATACCGCAATGACAAAATTCCGTGAAAAGTACCGAAACATCGATGTTTTACTGATCGATGATATCCAGTTCATCATCGGAAAAGAATCTACACAGGAAGAATTTTTCCATACCTTTAATGCTCTGCACAGTGCTAAAAAACAGATCATTATCTCCAGTGATAAACCACCAAAAGATATGGAAATTCTCGAAGATCGTATCCGTTCTCGTTTTGAATGGGGACTGTTGGCTGATATTTCTTCTCCTGACTATGAGACCCGTGTTGCGATTCTCCGGAAAAAAGAAGAAATGGACGGTTACAACCTGGATGATTCCATTATTGAATATATTGCCAAGAACATTAAGTCCAATATTCGTGAACTGGAAGGATCTTTAAATAAAATTATCGCTTATGCAAACCTGGAAAAACGGGAAGTTACGATGGAGCTGGCCGAAACCGTACTGAAAGATATCATCTCTCCAAATGATAAGAAGATCATCACTCCGGAATATATCATCAATACTGTGGCCGAACATTATGACATCACACCGGAGGATATTATTGGTACAAAAAGAAACAGTAAAGTCGTCTATCCTCGGCAAATTGCCATGTATCTTTGCCGTGAGCTGGCCAATATTCCGCTGAAATCCATCGGTCAGTGTATGGGAAATCGTGATCATACAACTATCATGCACGGTTGCGACAAAATCGAACAGGAATTACAGAATTCACAGACAACTCAAAAAGCAATTGAAATTCTGAAGAAAAAACTTCAGCCGGGAAATTAAATGCTCTTCCTAGAAAGTATGAGTTATCCACATTCTGTTTGTGAATTCCCTGTGTATGTTGTGTGGACAAAGTAATCGGGCTTCGGGCATCCACAAATCATACACAGGCATCTTCTACAGGATGCACACAGTTATCCAATGGAAAATTCCTTATATTTTCGGGGGTTGATACTACTTTTACACATTTTCACAGCCCCTACTACGAATACTACGAATTTCTTATTATTTTTTTATACATGAGCCCTCGGGTTCAGGGAAGGAAGTTATTCACATTATGAAATTAATCTGTGCCAAAAACGAATTATTAAAGAGCGTCAACATTTCACTGAAGGCTGTTTCTTCTAAAACAACCATGCCCATTCTAGAATGTATTCTGATAGATGCTTCTGCAACGGAAATCACTTTTACCTCTAATGATATGGAACTGGGTATTGAAACAAAAGTGAAAGGTATCATTGAAGAAAAAGGTATTGTTGCTCTTGATGCAAAACTTTTTTCTGATATTATCCGTAAACTTCCGGACAGTGATGTCTGCATTCAAACAGATACTAACTTGAATACAACAATTACCTGTGAAAAAGCAAAATTCACAATTCCAGGAAAATCCGGAGATGATTTCGCTTATCTGCCAGTCATTGAACGTAGCGAAGGTATCGAAATCTCGCAATTTACGTTAAAAGAGGTGATTCGTCAGACAATATTCTCAATTGCAGCAAATGAAAATAACAAACTAATGACCGGCGAACTCTTTGAAATGAAAGAAAATATCTTGAAAGTAGTTTCACTGGACGGTCACCGGATCGCTATTCGGAAAATTGAATTGAAAAATAATTACCCTTCAAGAAAGGTTGTCGTTCCTGGAAAGACATTAAATGAAATCAGCAAGATCCTTTCGGGTGAAGTAGAAGATCAGGTAAAGATTTTCTTTACAGACAATCATATTGTTTTTGAATTTGATGATACAGTAGTTGTTTCCAGACTAATCGAAGGAGAATATTTCCGGATCGATCAGATGCTTTCCAGCGATTATGAGACAAAAGTGAAGATTAATAAACGGGAATTCCTCGATTGTATCGACCGTGCCACACTTTTTGTAAAAGAAGGTGACAAAAAACCGATCATTATTACGATCGATGATACCGGTATGCAGCTGAACATCAATTCCCAGATGGGTTCCATGAATGAAGAAATCGATATCGATAAAGAAGGAAAAGATATTATGATCGGATTCAATCCAAAGTTTCTAATCGATGCGCTGAAAGTGATCGATGATGAAGAAATTTCTATTTATCTGGTCAATCCCAAGGCTCCTTGTTTCATCAAAAACGAAGAAGAATCCTATATTTATCTGATTCTTCCGGTGAATTTTAATACCGCACGGTAAGAAAGTGAGAAAAAATGGAAATAATTAAACTGAGAGACGAATATATCAAACTCGGGCAGGCGTTGAAAGCTGCGAACCTGGTGGAAGACGGCGTGGAAGCAAAACTGGTGATCCAGGATGGTTTAGTAAAGGTAAACAACGAGGTTGACATAAGACGAGGACGAAAATTATACGACGGAGATGTGGTTTCTTTTGACGGACAGGAACTGCGGATTGAAAAATAAAAAGTATGTACATTGAATCGTTGGAATTGAAAAATTTTCGAAACTATGAGGAACTGTCTATTGTTCTGGACCCGGGGACGAATATCCTTTATGGAGATAATGCTCAGGGGAAGACAAATGTGCTCGAGGCTGTTTATCTTTGCGGAACCACAAAATCTCACAGGGGAAGTAAGGATAAAGAGATGATCCGGTTTGAACAGGACGAGTCACATATCAGGATGATGGTAAAGAAGGATGGTGTATCGCATAAGATCGATATGCATCTGAAAAAAAATAAAGCCAAAGGTATCGCCATCGACGGGATTCCGATCAGGAAAGCAGCAGAACTTTTCGGCATCGTGAATCTTGTGGCATTCTCTCCGGAAGACCTGAATATCATCAAAAACGGGCCTTCCGAGAGGAGAAGATTTATGGATTTGGAACTTTGTCAGTTAAATAAAGTTTACTTACAGGAGCTGACGAGTTATAATAAGGTGTTAAATCAGCGAAATAAGCTGTTAAAAGACATCGGTTTTCAGCCCGGATTGACGGAGACGTTGGATGTGTGGGATATGCAGCTGGTTTCTTACGGGAAGAAGATCATTTCTCTGAGAAGGCAGTTTATGGAAGAACTGGGAGAGATTATCCGGCAGATCCACAGCAACCTGACCGGGAAGAAAGAAGAAATCCGGCTGTTGTATGAACCGGATGTGGAAGAGAAAGTATTTGAAGAAAAACTGCAGAGTGCGAGAGAAAAAGATCTTCGTTTCCGTGTGACGTCCGTAGGTCCTCACAGAGACGATTTTTGTGTACAGACCAACGGAATCGATATTCGAAAGTATGGTTCTCAGGGGCAGCAGCGTACGGCAGCTCTTTCTTTAAAAATGTCAGAAATCTATCTGGTGGAAAAGGTGACGAAGGATCATCCGGTGCTTCTTCTGGACGATGTGTTGTCGGAGCTTGACAGCAGCAGGCAGAATTATCTGCTGCAGAGCATTCACAATATCCAGACGGTGATCACATGTACCGGTCTGGATGAACTGATCGAGAATAATTTTTCGATTGACAGAGTATTTCGGGTGACCGAAGGAAAAATTGATTTTTAAATAAAAATTTAGGAGGATAAGGATGAGTACAGAATACGGAGCAGATCAAATCCAGATATTGGAAGGTTTGGAAGCGGTCAGAAAAAGACCCGGTATGTACATCGGAAGTACATCGATCCGCGGACTTCATCATCTGGTCTATGAGATTGTAGATAATGCAGTTGATGAGGCACTGGCTGGATTTTGTGATGTAATCGATGTCAAAATTCAGGAAGATAATTCCATTACCGTCATAGATAACGGAAGGGGTATCCCTGTGGGAATCAATCACAAAGCGGGGATTCCGGCCGTGGAAGTTGTATTCACCATCCTTCATGCAGGAGGAAAATTTGGCGGTGGAGGATACAAGGTATCCGGAGGACTTCATGGGGTAGGTGCATCCGTAGTCAATGCACTTTCCGAGTGGCTGGAAGTTACGATCTACCATGAGGGCAAGGTATACCGTCAGAGATATGAACGGGGAAAAACCATATACAAATTAAAAGTCATCGGAGAGTGTGAGCAGGAAAAAACAGGAACTATGGTATCGTTTCTGCCGGATAAAGAGATTTTTGAAGAAACGGTGTTTGATTTTGATACCCTGAAACAGAGATTCCGTGAGATGGCATTTTTGACCAAAGGATTAAAAATCCGTCTTACTGATGAGCGTGGAGAAAAGGAACTGGTCAAAGAGTTTCATTACGAGGGCGGAATCAAAGAATTCGTTACGTACTTAAATCGTAGTAAGGAAGCGTTATATCCGGAAATTATCTACTGTGAGGGAACCAAAGACGGCGTGGCGGTGGAAGTGGCGATGCAGCATAACGATTCCTACAATGAAACCACCTATGGATTTGTTAATAACATCACCACACCGGAAGGCGGAACCCATGTAGTTGGATTTCGTAATGCACTGACAAAGACTTTTAATGAGTATGCCAGGAAAAACAAACTGTTAAAAGAAAACGAAAAACTGGCAGGGGAAGATATCCGTGAGGGTCTGACCGCCATCATCAGTGTAAAAATTGAAGAACCGCAGTTTGAAGGACAGACGAAACAGAAGCTGGGTAACAGTGAGGCGAGAGGTGCAGTGGATGCGGTAGTAAGCAGAACGCTGGAGATTTTTCTGGAGCAGAATCCGTCTGTGGCAAAAACCATCGTGGACAAATCTGTACTGGCACAACGTGCCAGAGATGCGGCGAGAAAAGCCCGTGATCTGACCAGACGAAAATCTGCACTGGAAGGATTGTCTCTTCCGGGAAAACTGGCAGACTGTACGGATAAAGATCCCAAAAACTGTGAGATCTACATCGTAGAGGGGGATTCTGCCGGCGGTTCTGCCAAGACAGCGAGAAGCCGTGCAACCCAGGCGATCCTGCCGCTTCGTGGAAAGATCCTGAATGTGGAGAAAGCCCGTCTGGATCGAATCTACGGCAATGCGGAGATCAAAGCCATGATCACTGCATTTGGTACCGGTATCCATGAAGATTTTGATATTTCCAAACTGCGGTATCACAAGATCATCATCATGACCGATGCTGATGTGGACGGTGCACATATTGCTACCCTGATGTTGACGTTCCTGTATCGTTTTATGCCGGAACTGATCAAACAGGGATATGTGTATCTGGCACAGCCACCGCTGTATAAAATTGAGAAAAATAAGAAAATCTGGTATGCATACGACGATAAGGAACTGGATAATATCCTGACTGAGATCGGAAGAGACGGTAACAACAAGATCCAGCGATACAAAGGTCTGGGTGAGATGGATGCGGATCAGCTGTGGGAGACCACCATGGATCCGGAGCGAAGAGTGCTTCTTCGTGTGACCATGGACGATGAGACTTCATCGGAACTTGACCTTACTTTTACCACTCTGATGGGAGATAAAGTAGAACCGCGTCGTGAGTTCATAGAGGAAAATGCATTAAAAGTTAAAAATCTTGATATTTAATCCAAAGGATGAAAAAGATAACTGTTCAGTAAGAAATATTCCTTGAAGGTACTGAACAGTTACGAATAGGAGAAAAAGATGGAAGACAATATTTTTGACAAGGTTCATGAGGTGGATCTGAAAAAGACAATGGAAGAATCGTATATCGATTATGCCATGAGTGTCATCGCATCCCGTGCGCTGCCGGATGTCAGAGACGGATTAAAGCCGGTACAGCGAAGAGTACTGTTCTCTATGATTGAATTGAACAACGGTCCGGATAAACCACACAGAAAATGCGCACGTATCGTTGGTGATACCATGGGTAAATATCATCCGCACGGTGACAGTTCTATCTATGGAGCCCTGGTTAATATGGCACAGGACTGGTCCACCCGTTATCCGCTGGTTGACGGACATGGAAACTTCGGTTCTGTGGATGGAGACGGCGCGGCTGCCATGCGATATACAGAGGCACGTCTGAGTAAAATTTCCATGGAGATGCTTGCGGATATCAATAAAAATACCGTGGACTTTGCTCCGAACTTTGATGAAACAGAAAAAGAGCCGACGGTACTTCCGGCTCGTTATCCGAACCTTCTGGTAAACGGTACCTCCGGAATCGCGGTAGGTATGGCGACCAACATTCCGCCACATAACTTAAAAGAGATTATTGCTGCGGTGGTGAAGATCATTGATAATATCGTGGAAGAAAACCGGGATACCGAGATCGAAGAGATCTTAAAGATTGTAAAAGGACCGGACTTTCCAACCGGAGCAACGATCCTTGGAACCAGAGGTATCGAGGAAGCGTACCGGACAGGCCGCGGCAAGATCCGTGTCCGTGCAGTGTCGAATATTGAGACATTACCAAACGGAAAGAGCCAGATTATTGTTACGGAACTTCCGTATCTGGTCAACAAAGCCAGACTGATCGAAAAAATCGCAGATCTGGTAAAAGAAAAGAAAATAGACGGTATCACCGCTTTGAATGACCATTCCAGCAGAGAAGGTATGCGCATCTGCATCGAACTGCGAAGAGATGTCAATGCAAATGTACTGTTAAACAAACTGTATAAACATACGCAGTTACAGGATACTTTTGGTGTGATCATGCTGGCACTGGTCAACAACCAGCCGAAGGTCATGAATCTGATGGAGATACTGAAACATTATCTGGCTCATCAGGAAGAGGTTGTGACCAGAAGAACCCAGTACGATCTGAACAAAGCAAGAGAACGTGCTCATATTCTGGAAGGGCTCTTAAAGGCGTTGGATAATATCGATGAAGTGATTCGTATCATCCGTGGTTCTGAGAATACTCAGGTGGCAAAAGTCAGATTGATGGAACGTTTTGAACTTTCCGATGCACAGGCACAGGCCATCGTAGATATGCGTCTTCGTACACTGACCGGTCTGGAAAGAGAAAAACTGGAAGCAGAATACAAAGAACTGATGGCTCGTATCCGCAGACTGGAAGCCATCCTGGCAGACAGAAATCTTCTGCTTCGCGTGATACGCGAGGAGATCCTTGCTATCAGTGAAAAATACGGTGATGAGAGAAAGACAGCCATCGGATTTGACGAGTTCGATATTTCCATGGAGGATATGATTCCGAATGAAAATACCGTCATTACCATGACAAAATTAGGCTATATCAAACGAATGACCGTAGATAACTTCCGAAGCCAGAACCGTGGCGGCAAGGGCATCAAGGGTATGCAGACTATCGAGGACGATTATATCGATGAACTGCTGATGACAACGACCCATCATTATCTGATGTTCTTTACCAACATGGGTAAAGTGTACCGCCTGAAAGCATATGAGATTCCGGAAGCAGGAAGAACTGCCCGTGGTACGGCAATCATCAACCTGTTACAGTTACAGGCGGGCGAGAAGATCACAGCGGTTCTGTCCCTGAAAGATTACAGCCAGGGTCAGTACCTGTTCATGGCAACCAAGAGCGGTATCGTGAAGAAAACACCGATCCAGGATTATGCAAATGTCAGAAAGACAGGTCTTGCGGCTATCTCTCTGAAAGATGACGATGAACTGATCGAAGTAAAATTCACAGATAACAAGAAAGATATCATTCTGGTAACCAAATACGGTCAGTGTATTCGCTTTAAAGATACGGATGTCAGAAGCACCGGAAGAGTATCCATGGGTGTTCGTGGTATCAACCTTAGTGACGGGGATGAAATCATCGGCATGCAGCTGTGCTCCCAGGGTGATTACCTTCTGATCGTATCGGAAAAAGGTATGGGTAAACGTACCTCCATGAGCGAATTCTCCGTACAGAATCGTGGCGGAAAAGGTGTGAAATGCTATAAGATTACTGAAAAGACCGGTAATGTGGTAGGGGTAAAGGCAGTCAATGATGACAATGAAGTAATGATGATCACTACCGAAGGAATCATTATCCGGATTGCCTGCTCGGATATCTCAATTCTGGGAAGAATCACATCTGGTGTCAAACTGATGAACCTGGATGAGAAAGTTTCTGTTGCAAGTATCGCAAAAGTACGGGAAAAAGAAGAAAATACAGAAGTAAACGAACAGGAAGATACGGAGTCTGAAGAATGAAACGAATTCTGTTAATGGTGTTACGGAATCTGTGGTTTGTTCCGTATGGCTGGTTTAAACTGTGCTATACGGCAGCCCACGTAGAAAAATACACCGAAGAAGAAAGATATCAGATATTAAAAATGATCGACCGCCGGGCGAATATCGGCGGTCGTATCACCATCGATGCCTATGGAGTGGAAAACATCCCGAAGCAGGATGGATTCATGTTTTTTCCAAACCATCAGGGGCTATATGATGTGTTGGCAATACTCGAAGTCTGTCCACGTCCGTTTTCGGTAGTGATGAAAAAAGAAGTGGAGAATGTACCGTTCTTAAAACAGGTCTTTGCCTGCATGAAAGCCATTCCGTTAGATCGAAATGATCTACGTCAGGGGTTGCAGGTGATCAAACAGGTAGCAGAAGAAGTGAAAGAAGGCCGGAACTATCTGATCTTTGCCGAGGGAACCAGAAGCCGGAAGGGAAATCAGCTTCTGGACTTTAAAGGCGGGAGTTTTAAAAGTGCAGTCAAAGCCCAGTGCCCCATCGTGCCGGTGGCTCTGATCGATTCGTACAAATCCTTTGATACGAATTCTATTAAGAAGCTGACGGTACAGGTACATTTTCTGGAGCCAATCCCGTATGAAAAATACCAGGGGATGAAGACAACGGAGATTGCGGCGATGGTAAAACAACGAATCGAAGAAACAATTAAAGAATTTGAAGAAATGTAAAAAATACCGTTGACAAATGTAAAATGTTTTAGTATAATTAATCTTGCTCACTGAGTAATCAGTGACGTGCAGAAGTACTCAAGTGGCTGAAGAGGTGCCCCTGCTAAGGGTATAGACGGTTTGCGCCGTGCGAGGGTTCAAATCCCTCCTTCTGCGTTGATGGAAAGAAATGAAAAAAGTTCTTGACATCTGAAAAGACTCGTGATAACATAAACGAGTTGCGTCTGGCAAAGAGCTGTAAAAAAAGAAATGAAAAAGTTCTTGACAACAGCCGGTTGGATGTGATAAGATATCAAAGTTGCTGCAAGAGAGAAACAAAAACAGCTTCGAAAAAGTTGAAAAAAGTTCTTGACAGGCAGGAAACGACATGATATAATAG
>ENA-OQNN01000588-OQNN01000588.1-human-gut-metagenome-genome-assembly--contig:-NODE-588-length-34590-cov-32.261933_pt1 | contig 34590 bp, 29 predicted proteins | sample MGYA00242624_ERZ504870 | MGnify/ENA primary metagenome ERZ504870 (study PRJEB26092, sample SAMD00036379) | human gut metagenome | host: Homo sapiens | study: EMG produced TPA metagenomics assembly of... | reverse complement strand
AGAAGATCTTGCTGGAGGGCTACACCACTAACACGGTCATTCACTACCACGCCATCTTCGGTAAAGCGTTCAAGGATGCCGTCCGCAAGGACTATCTGGAAACCAACCCGATGCTGAAAGTTGACCGTCCGAAAAAGAACAGCTTCCGGCCCAACTTCTACTCCAAGGATGAAGTCCAGCAGCTGCTGGAAGTATCGCAGGATGACCCCCTGCATCTGTGCATCCTCATCACGGCCTACTACGGTCTGCGCCGCAGCGAGGTGCTGGGGTTGAAGTGGTCGTCTATCGACTTTGAGCGCAAGTCCATCACCATCAATCACAAGGTGACGGAACAGTTGGTGAACGGCAAGTACGTTCCTGTGGTCAGCGATGTGATGAAGAACAAAACCAGCTGCCGCACCCTGCCGCTGATCCCGGCTGTGGAAGAAGAACTTCTGAAGCAGAAGGAAAAGCAGCAGCTTTACCGCAAGCTGTTCAAGAAGAGCTACAGCACTGAGTATCTGGATTTCGTCTGCACCGATCAGGAAGGCAAGCTGATCCGCCCGAACTTCGTGACGGAGCACTTCGACTGGTTGCTGACCAAGTACGGGCTGAAGCACATCCGTTTCCACGATCTGCGCCACAGCTGCGCCAGCCTGATGGTGATGAACGGCGTATCTATGAAGCAGGTTCAGGAATGGCTGGGGCACAGTACCTTTTCTACCACCGCTGACATCTACGCACATCTCGATTACAAAAGCAAACAGGGGTCTGCTGGGGTCATTGCGAACCTTTTGGGAGAATCCAAACTCCCCAAATAATTATGGATTTATCGTTCATGCATAAAGCATACTGTGATGAGGCAAAAGCGGTCTTTCTCTGCTTGATGCAAAAGAAAAAGTCGCAGATTCGTTTGAATCTGCGACTTCTGGCGGAGATGGTGGGATTCGAACCCACGTGCCCGATTAAGGACAAAACGATTTCGAGTCGTTCTCGTTACGACCGCTTCGATACATCTCCATATATTAGCCTTTATAGTATAGCAAAAAAGCGGTTTTCCGTCAACACTTTTCTCCCGTTACGGCACGGCTGCAAGCCATACGCAGCCGTGCCGTTTTGCGTTTTTGGGGCAGAAAGCGCGGTTTCTTTGCAAAAAAGGCTGTTCTTTTGGGCGGGAGCCGAGTATAATAGGAACGATATTTTTCAAATTTGAAGTACAGAGGAGAGCATTCCAATGGCACAGGCAAAACAAGATATGGGCACCGGCAACATCAAAAAGCTGATGCTGCAGCTCATGATCCCCGCCGTGGTGGCGCAGGTGGTGAACCTGCTGTATAACATCGTGGACCGCATTTACATCGGCCACATTGCGGGCATTGGCGCGGCAGCGCTGACCGGCGTGGGGCTGTTCACACCCATTCTGATGCTGCTGAACGCTTTTGCCATGCTGGTGGGCGCGGGCGGCGCGCCGCGCACCGCCATTGCTCTGGGGCAGGGGGACAGGCAGCAGGCCGAAAAGATCGTCTCCAACAGCTTTACCGTGCTGATGTTCTTTGCCGTGGTGCTGACCATTGGCTTCTATGCCGGGGCACCGGTGCTGCTGCGGCTGTTCGGTGCCAGCGATGCCACCCTGCCGTACGCCCTGAGCTACAGCCGCATCTACATTGCAGGCTCGGTGTTCGTGCTGGTGGTGCTGGGCATGAACCCCTTTATCACCACGCAGGGCTTTGCCAAGACCAGTATGCTTACCACCGTGATCGGCGCGGTGATCAACATTATCCTCGACCCCATCCTGATCTTCGGGTTCGGGCTGGGCGTGCGGGGCGCGGCCATTGCCACGGTGCTCAGTCAGGCTGTGGGCGCGGCATGGATCATCCGCTTTCTCACCAGCAAAAAGACCATCCTGCGCCTGCGCAGAGACTACCTGCGCCCGGAAAAGCAGATCATTCTGCCGGTGCTGGCGCTGGGCATCTCCTCGTTTGTGATGCTCTCCACCGAAAGCCTGCTTTCCATCAGCTTCAGCTCCAGTCTGGCGCGGTACGGCGGCGATGTGGCTGTGGGTGCCATGACCGTCATCACCAGCGCATCCCAGCTGTGCACGCTGCCCATTCAGGGCATCTGTCAGGGCGGACAGCCGGTGATGAGCTTCAACTTCGGCGCAGGCAAGAAGGCCCGCGTCAAGGAAGCCTTCCGTTTTCAGCTGACGCTGTGCGGGGCCTACACCTGCTTGTTCTGGCTGTTGATGATGCTGTTTCCCGGCGCGGTGGCGGGCATTTTCACCTCGGACACCGCACTGATCCAGTACACCACGTGGGCCATGCGCATTTACATGGCGGGCATTTTTGCCATGGGCTTCCAGATCGCCTGCCAGCAAAGCTTTATGGCGCTGGGGCAGGCTAAGGTCAGCCTGCTGCTGGCCTGCCTGCGCAAGATCATTCTGTTGATCCCCCTCATCTTCATTCTGCCGCACGTTCTGCCGGATGCAGTGTTCGGCGTGTTTCTGGCCGAGCCGGTCAGCGACATTCTGGCCGCCACCATCACCACCACCACCTTCTTTGCCCGGTTCGATAAGATCCTCGACCGCGGTGCGGCAAAGGTTTGATTTTTTTGTATGCAGAAAGGGCATCTGCCGTTGGCAGATGCCCTCGCTGTTTATTCGGGAAACCCTGACCGGCACTGAAAAATCAGTCCATGTTCAGAGCGCTCTTGAGGTTGTTTTTGTAGATATCGGCCTTGGCACCGTAGATGATCTGCACACCATCTGCGACCTGAACGACGCCGTTTGCACCCGTCTTCTGCTTCCAGTCAGTATCCGGCATAACGAGAGCCTTGTCTTTGACTTTGACGCGCAGTCGAGTAAAGCAGGCATCCACATGCTGGATATTGTCTGCACCACCCAGACCTTCAATGATGGTCGCCATCATCTCGTCGCTCATTTTCTTGTCCAGCTTCTTGACCTCCTGGCCATCATCTTCGCGGCCGGGAGTCTTGTAGTTGAACTTGGTGATCATGAAGCGGAAGGTGAAATAGTACAGGAAGAAGCAGGGAATGCCAATGATGAACACCCAGATCCAGTTAGAGCCTTTATCCGCCTGCATGATGCCATTGAAGATCGTGCTCAGGAAAGGGCCGCCGAAGGAACTGGGCCCCGGGATATTCACCTTGCAGATGTAAGTCAGCAGGTAGGCCAGACCTGCATAGCCAGCGTGCACCACGAACAGCAGCGGAGCCGCAAACAGGAAACTGTACTCAATGGGCTCGGTGATGCCAGTGAAGATGGAGGGGATGATGGCTGCGATCAGCAGCGCCTTGACCTGAGGCTTACGCTCCGGCTTTGCGCAATGGTACATGGCCAGAGCCGCACCGGGCAGACCAAACATAGCAAAAATAACCTTGCCGTTCATGATAAAGCGGGTAATGTTCACGTCAAACATGGCATCCGGAGAAGCCAGCATGGCGTTGTAAATGTTCACTGCGCCTTCATACAGCGTGCCATCAATGACCATGGAACCGCCAAGGTTTGTGAAGAAGAACGGAGTGTAAATAAAGTGATGCAGGCCAAAAGGCAGCAGCGCACGCTCTGCCAGACCATAGATCACACTGCCTGCCATGCCAGTGTCATAAATGATCTCGCCCATGAAGCCCAGACCGGTCTGAACGAAGGGCCACACCACAGACATTACCAGACCCAGCGCAGAGCAGGCCAGCAGCGAGATCATCGGCACGAATTTTGTGCCTGAGAAGATGCCCAGAACCGGCGGCAGCTGAATATTATAGTATTTGTTATGCAGCTTTGCAACCAGCAGACCCACCAGAATACCGCCGAATACACCGGTGTCAAGCGAAGCGATGCCCATGACCATGGACTGGCCGGTCTTCATCGCCGCAGGGTCCAGAATGCCCAGACTGGTCAGCAGGATATTCATCACATTGTTCATGGCGAGGAAACCGATCACGCTGGACAATGCCGCGATGCCCTTTTCCTTTTCTGCATAGCCGATGGCAACGGAAACAGCAAAAATGATTGGAAGATAGGAGTTAATGGTATTGCCCATGGCCTTGAGCAGATTAAAGAACAGCTTGACATAGGTATTGCCCAGAACCGGCCACAGTGCCACAATGTTCTTTGTCGTGAACGCAGAGCCAATGCCCACCAGAATACCTGCGATGGGCAGGATCATGACAGGCGTCATTAGAACTTTTCCCAGTTTCTGGAACTGTGAAAAGGTAACTTTCTTCTCTCTCTTCTCCATGATTTACCTCCTGAGGATCTCAGTGCAGTTCGGGCCAGTAGCCCTTATTGGCTTCGATCATCTTATCCAGGATCTTGCGTGCCACCTTGGCAGAGGGAACTGTCTTGTTCATCGTGAATGCTTCCAGTGCCTTCTGGTAGGAGTGTTCAAAATAAGCATCCACGATCAGCTTTTCCGAAGAGACCTGCTGCATCATCATGCCCAGCTGGAACTGGGGGATATTGCCGATGGTAACAGGCTCCGGGCCCCACTTGCGCAGGTAGCAGGGAACTTCCACCATGGCATCATACGGCATCTGCGGGATGCAGCCCTTGTTTTCCACAATGACCAGATAGCGGTCCGCATTGTTATAGGCAATGGAGCATGCCACATCCACAATAAAATCGCCAAAAGCATTGAACAGATTCAGGTTTGCTTCCTTCTTGCCGCCGCTCTCGCGGATCAGCTTTGCCTGCTCGATCATGTCCTTCTCACGGCCATCCATGACCATGTTGGCACGCGTGTAGTTGGGATCCATATCCTCGGCGCTTTCCTTGGCATACAGATAGTACTGCAGGTAGGTATTGGGCAGATACTCCGGGAAGTCGGTGAGGATTTCCTTAAAGTTTTCCCATGTGTGGCGCCAGGAAGGATCGGAGTGGTGCTTATCATGAGAAGCAGCCAGACCGAACTTCATGATCTTTTCCTTCAGTTCCGGCATACGGTCCACACCGCTCTTGTCGTACAGGTGGGTCCACCAGCCAAAGTGGTTCAAACCAAAGTAGACCGGGTCCACATCGTTGTATTTTTCCAGACCCAGCATCTTTGCGAAGGACAGCATGATGGCTACCGGCATATCGCAGATGTTCAGGATCTTATAGTTGTTGTACTTGCGGCGGGTGGCCTCAGCCACGATCGCAGCAGGGTTGGAGTAATTGATAATCCATGCCTCGGGTGCGTACTTGCGCACATCGTCGATCACCTGGAACACGCCGGGGATGGAACGCAGGCCGTATGCCATGCCGCCGGGGCCGCAGGTCTCCTGACCCACAACGCCAAACTCCAGCGAGATCTTCTCGTCCTTCTCCCGCATTTCCATGCCGCCCTGACGGATCTGAGCAAAGGCAAAGTCAATATCGGTGTAGGCCTTTTCCGGGTCCGTGGTGGTGAAGTAGACGCACTCCGGATCCAGCTTTGCGATCAGCGAGCCGCACAGGGTATCGACCAGCTCCAGACGATCCGGGTCAATATCGTACAGCACCAGCTTTTTCAGCGGGAAGCGGTCAAGATTTGCAATCAGGCTCTGGATAATGCCGGGGGTATGGCTGGAGCCGCCGCCGACAATAACAACTTTAAATCCTTCCATTTTTGAAACCTCACATTCGTTTTGCGATCATGTTTCTGATTTTACCCTTGCGCGCGCTTTGGAGAGTGACTATAATATAATCGATATGAACATTTTTTTAAAGGCGTTTTGAAAGTTTTGAACCAGTTTGCCCAAGTTGAAACAATTCCAGAGTCTGAAAATATTTTCACACCTGCTAACTTTCTTCAAAGCCTTCCCGCCGGAGGACATCATGGACTTTTTCACCCGCATTGCAGAACACACGCCCCAGCTGAACAAAAACGATAATGAGCTTCTTTCTTACTGCATTCGCAACCACACCGAGATCGCCAATCTCAAGGTGACGGAACTTGCGGACCGGTTGTTCATCTCACCGGCTTCTGTCGTCCGCTTTTGCAAGAAGCTCGGTTTCAGTGGTTATTCCGATTTTAAGGCATCTTTGCGCATGGATCTGTTTGAGCCGGAGGAAATGCCGCGAAAGTCTCACCCGACCGACTTTTTCCGGGATATCCACAAAACCATCGAGATGGTTCCGGAGGAGACCGTAGAGCGTATCGTAGAGCTGATCCACTGCAGCCGCCGCATTGAGCTGTATGCCGTAGGTAGCAGCAGAATGCCCGGCTCCGAACTTGCAAAGCGGCTGCAGACCATCGGCAAGGCCGCCTTCTGTTACGATGACAGCACCCTGATGAATATCAGCGCCCGGCAGCTGACTTCCGATGATCTGGTTTTGGCCCTTTCCATTTCCGGCGAAACAAGTCTGATCATTGCCGCTGCAACGGTTGCCAAAAGCCGTGGTGCCGCATTGGTTTCTTTTACAAATCTCGGCAGCAATACCCTCAGCGGCATGGCAGATGAAAACCTGTATGTCAACGCCACAAACTTTGTGTGCTCCGGCCTTCCGGTGCAGTCCCGCGTACAGCTGCTGATGCTGTGCGAATACCTGTTCTTCCGCTACATAGAGACCTATGGGGACGAGCGCCAGCAAAGTATCGGTTGACACCATTTCACCGCAGCGCACAGCCAACGCTCTATTCCACCAACAAATCTCCCACGATAAAAAACAGGGCCGCCGCACAAACGATGTGCGGCGGCCCTGTTGGCGTTCTGTTTTTATTTCCCCGCCAGCAGAATGGCCAGCACGGCTTTCTGCACATGCAGGCGGTTCTCGGCTTCGTCAAAGATCTCCGGTGCGTGCTGCTCGAACACCGCCGAGGAGATCTCCTCACCCCGGTGGGCGGGCAGGCAGTGCAGCACCATGACATCGGGCTTGGCGCTTTCCAGCAGCTTGCTTGTGAGCTGATAGCCCACGAAATCCCGCAGGCGCTGCTCACTTTCCGGCGTGCCAGGCTTGGCGGTGTTCCACACAGCCGTTGCCACCACGTCGGCATCCTGAACGCCCTCGGCAGGGTCTGCGGTCAGGTGGAAAGCACTGCCGTACTTGTGGGCGAACATCAGCACATCCGCCGCCGGGCGGTAGCTCTGCGGGCAGACGCAGGTGACCTGCATCCCGGCCAGCAGTCCGCCCACGATGAGGCTGTTTGCCATGCTGCTGCCGTCGCCGACAAAGCAGAGCTTCCGGCCCGCAAGGCTGCCCCGGCGCTCCCGAATGGTCATCAGGTCGGCCAGAACCTGGCAGGGATGGGCGTAATCCGTCAGGCCGTTGATCACCGGCACACCGGCCAGCTCGGCAAACTCTTCCAGATCGCTCTGGCGGTAGGTGCGCCACACCACGCAGTCGTAGTAGCGGCCCAGCACTCGGGCGGTGTCCTTGAGGGGCTCGCCGCGCCCGGCCTGCAGCTCGGCGGTGTTCATGTAGTTGCCCAGACCGCCCAGCTGGTACACACCCACCTCAAAGCTGGTGCGGGTGCGGGTGGATGCCTTGGAGAACATCAGGGCAACCGTCTTTCCTGCCAGCAGCGGGGCCGTGCCGCCCAGCTTCTGCTGTGCCTTGAGTTGATCGGCCACATCCAGAATGTGGGTCAGCTCGGCAGGGGAGAGGTCGCTCATTTTCAGCAGATTTTTCATGCCTGCTCCTTCGGAGCCGTCGGCTCCATCTTGCCCAGCACATCGCTCAGGATCTCCAGCGCCATGTCCACATCGTGCTCGCTGAGGGTCAGCGGCGGCAGCAGGCGCAGGCGGGTCTTTGCTGTCAGCACCAGCAGGCCCGCTTCGCGGCAGGCGGCCAGCACATCTGCGGCCTTGAGGTCGTAGAACTCGATGCCCACCATCAGGCCGATGCCGGAAATGCTCTTGACATGGGGCAGCTTTGCGATGCCTGCGCGCAGCTGGACGGCGCGCTCGTTGACATTGGCAAGGAAGCTCTGGTCCATGCGGTCCACCACCACGTTGGCACCGGCGCAGACCACCGGGTTGCCGCCGAAGGTGGAGCCATGGGTGCCGGGGCCCATGCTCTCGGCTACCTTTTCGTTCATCAGCACTGCGCCGATGGGCAGGCCGCCGCCCAGACCCTTGGCCAGCGTGACCACGTCCGGCTTGAGGTTGTAGTGCTCGCAGCACAGGAAGGTGCCGGTGCGGCCCACGCCGGTCTGCACCTCGTCCACGATGAGCACAAGGTCTTTTTCATCGCAGAGCTTGCGCACGGCCTGCACGTAGTCCGGGTCCAGCGCCATCACACCGCCCTCGCCCTGAATGAGTTCCAGCATCACGGCGCAGGTGGTGCGGTCCACCAGCTCCTCCAGCGCTTCGATATCGCCTGCCGGAGCATACAGGAAGCCCTCGTTAAAGGGGCCGAAGTAGTTGTGGAACACCTCCTGACCGGTGGCGGTCAGGGTGGCGATGGTGCGGCCGTGGAAACTGTTCACCAGCGTGATGACCGTGGTGCGGTCCTTGCGGTAGTGGTCCACGCTGTACTTGCGCGCGGCCTTAATGGCACCCTCGTTGGCCTCGGCACCGGAGTTGCCAAAGAACACCTTGCTCATGCCGGTGCGCTTACACAGCTTTTTGGCCAGCTTGCCGCAAGGCGCGGTGTAGTAAAGGTTAGAGGTATGCTGCAGCTTGTGGGCCTGCTCCGAGACGGCTTCGGCCCAGTCCAGATCACAGTAGCCCAGACTGTTGACACCGATGCCGCTGGTAAAATCCAGATACTGCTGACCCTCGGGGCCTGCGGCGCGCAGGCCGTGGCCTTTTTCCAGCACAATAGGGTTGCGGTTATAGGTGTGCAGGACGTATTCGCCGTCCCGCTTGATGACTTTTTCAGAATCCATAGGTGTACCCTCCTGTGAACAGAGACTGTGAACAGAAAACCCTCTCAGGCGCTTTCGCGCCAGAAAATGCTGGCAAAGGCTTGAGAGGGTCATTTTTCTTATTATACCGCCTGCACGGCACCAGCGCAATGCTTATTCGCGGTGGCTGCGGCGGTAAAAGCGGGTGCCGGAGCCGCGGTTGGAGAACAGCTCCAGCAGGATGGAGTGGGGCACGCGGCCATCGATGATGACCGCCTCGTGCACGCCCTGATAGATGGCATCGGCCATGCCGCCGATCTTGGGAATCATGCCGCCCGCAATGATGCCGGCGGACTTATAGCCCTCGATCTCGGACACCTCCACCTCGGGGATGAGGGTGCTCTCGTCGTCCTTATCCCGCAGCAGGCCCGCGATATCGGTCATGGATACCAGCTTCTCCGCTTTCAGCGCAATCGCGATCTGCGCAGCGGCGGTGTCGGCGTTCACGTTGTAGGCCTGACCCAGATCGTCCATGCCCACCGTGGCGATCACGGGGATGAAGCCGCCATCCAGCAGGCTTGCGATCAGGGTGGCGTCCACATGCACGATCTCGCCCACATGGCCCAGCTGGGGGTCCAGCTCGGTGCAGCGCAGCATCTGGCCGTCCATGCCGCACAGGCCCACGCCGCGGCCGCGCAGCTTGGCAACCAGATCTTTGTTCACCTTACCGGCCAGCACCTGCTGCACGATCTCCATGGTGGCATCGTCAGTCACGCGCAGACCGTTTGCGAAATGGCTCTCCACGCCCACTTTCTTCAGCATCTCGTTGATGGCCGGGCCGCCGCCGTGCACCAGCACCACGCGCACACCCAGCAGGGTAAGGGTGACCAGATCGTTCATGACGGCATTTTTCAGTTCTTCGTTGATCATGGCATTGCCGCCGTACTTTACCACCATGGTCTTTCCGTGATACTTCTGGATGTAGGGTGTCGCCTCAGAGAAAAGGCGCGCCATTTCTTCGTTTTTCATAAGATTTCCTCTGAACCCTCTCAGTCAATGCCTTGCGGCATTGCCAGCTCCCCCGAGAGGGGGAGCTTTTGCCGGACGGGTCACTTTATTTCATAAAATCAGCTGCTTGTCGTTCGTTTTAAGCTCCCCCTTCGGGGGAGCTGGCGCGCAGCGCCTGAGAGGGTTATCAGGTGCGGTAGTCGCCGTTGATCTTGACGTAATCGTAGGTCAGATCGCAGCCCCATGCCTTTGCGGATGCATCGCCGGTGCCCATGTCCACCTTGACCAGCACATCGTGCTCAGCCAGCACCTTGGCGGCTTCGTCCTCGCTGTAGGGGTGGTAGGCGGCATTTTCGCACACATACACCTCACCGGCCTTGCTGGAAAGCCACACGCAGACCTTATCAATGGAGAAATCGCCGGGGGTATAGCCGATGGCGCACAGGATGCGGCCCCAGTTGGCATCGCGGCCGAACACTGCGGCCTTGAACAGGTTGGAGCACACCACGCTGCGGCTGACGGCACGGGCGGTCTTCAGGTCGGGGGCGTGGGTCACTTCGCAGGTGATGAGGTGGGTGGCACCCTCGCCGTCACCGGCGTGCTCGGCACACATGTGCTCTGCAATGGCGGTGAGCGCGGCAACAAAGGCTTCGTAGTCCGCGTTCTCCTCGCAGATCTCCGGGTTGCCTGCAAGGCCGGAAGCCATGATGATCAAGGTATCGTTGGTGGAGGTGTCCAGATCCACGCTCATCTGGTTGTAGGTGCCGGGCACCACGGTCTTGAGGGCCTTTTCCAGCAGGATGGGCGAGACGGCGGCATCGGTGGTGTAGAAGGCCAGCATGGTGGCCATGTTGGGGGCGATCATGCCGCTGCCCTTGCCAATGGCACCCACCGTGCAGGTCTTGCCGCCCAGCTCGAACTGGATGGCGTATTCCTTTTTGTGGGTGTCGGTGGTCATGATGGCGGTGGCGGCATCGGTGCTGCCCTGCTCGTCCGCAGCCAGCTTTGCGGCGGCGGCAGGGATGCCCCGGGCAAAGGGGTCGATGACCATGGGCTGACCGATGACACCGGTGGAAGCGGGCAGAACGTCCTGCGGGTCGATGCCCAGCTCCTTGCCCACCAGCTCACAGCATTCTTCGGCCAGAGCCACGCCGTTGGCGGCGCAGGTGTTGGCGTTGCCGCTGTTCACGATGATCGCCTGTGCGTAGCCGTCCTTCAGGTGGGCGCGGTCCACCTTGATGGGTGCGCCGCAGACCTTGTTGGTGGTGTACACACCGGCGGCGGCGCAGCGCACGTCCGCCTTGATGAGTGCCAGATCGTATTTTTCTGCATGGTTTGCGCGGATGCCGCAGTGCACGCCAGCCGCTGCAAAGCCCTTGGGCGCGCAGATGCCGCCCGCAACTTCTTGATACTGCATAATGATCTTCCTTTCCCACAGGAAAACCCTCTCAGTCAATGCCTTGCGGCATTGCCAGCTCCCCCAAAGGGGGAGCTTTTCAGCAAGAGGGAAACGTTATCTTTTTTGCCAAAAGCTCCCCCTTCGGGGGAGCTGTCACCGTCAGGTGACTGAGAGGGTTTTCTTTTTTATTCCAATCCTTTGGTCTCTTCCAGCCCCAGCATCAGGTTCATGCACTGGACGGCCGCGCCGGAAGAGCCTTTGCCCAGATTATCGAACAGGGAGACCAGCATCATCTGGTCGCCTGCAGCGTTCACGGTCATGTACAGCTCCATGCGGTCGGTACCGGCCATGGCATTGGAGTACAGGCCGTTCTCCGGCAGGGCTTCGTTCAGAGCGTGCACCTTGACGGTGGCAGCGTCCTTATAGTACCCGGCAATGCCTGCAGCCACCTGTTCGGCGGTGCTGCCCGCCAGCGTCAGATCCAGCGGCACCAGCACCTGCATGCCGCAGTAGTAATCACACACCACGGGCACGAACATGGGGGTGTGGGCAAGGCCGCTGATCTTCTGCATTTCCGGCAGGTGCTTATGGGCAAGGCCCAGACCGTAGCTCTTGGGTGCATCCAGCTTGCTGTGCGCCGGGCGGTCAGCGCTCTCGTACTCGGCGATCATCTTTTTGCCGCCGCCGGAGTAGCCGGAGATGCCGGCACAGCTGAAGGGATAATCTGCCGGTGCAAGGCCCAGCTCCACCAGCGGGCGGGCAATGCTGATAAAGCCGCTGGCATAGCAGCCGGGCACTGCCACGCGGCAGGAATTTTTGATTTTTTCCTTCTGGCCCGCCAGCTCCGGGAAGCCGTAGTCCCATGCGGCATCGGTGCGGAAGGCGGTGGAGGTGTCCAGCACCTTCACGTCCGGGCGCAGCAGGGGCATGACCTCTTTGGAAGCGGCATCCGGCAGGCAGAGGAAGGCGAGGTCGGCAGAGTTGATCACCTTCGCGCGCTCGTTCACATCCTTGCGGCCCTCTGCGGAAATGGAAAGCAGCTCGATCTCCGGGCGTTGTGCCAGACGGTCGGCAATGCGCAGGCCAGTGGTGCCGGAAGAGCCATCAATAAAAACTTTCACGCTCATGCGTTCTTTTCCTCCCACGCATCCAGCTGTGCGTTTGCCAGTGCGATCTGATTGTTCACGCTGGCTTCGCTGGGGCCGCCGTAGCTGGTGCGGCCCTCGCAGCACTTGACCAGATCAATGGCATCGTAGATATCGTTCTCGAACAGAGCGCTGTAGCCCTTGAACTCGTCGAGGGTCAGCTCTTCAAGGGTCTTGTCCTTTGCGATGCAGTCGGACACCATGCAGCCGGTCAGCTTGTAGGCATCGCGGAAGGGCATCCCCTTCTTGGTGAGGTAGTCGGCGCAGTCGGTGGCGTTGATAAAGCCCTTGGCGGCGGCGCGGCGCATGTTGGCCGGAATGGTCTTCATGGTATCCAGCATGGGAGTGACCGTCTTCAGGCACAGCTCCAGCGTATCCACTGCGTCGAAGATGGCTTCCTTATCTTCCTGCATGTCCTTGTTGTAGGCGAGGGGAATGCCCTTCATCATCACCAGCAGGGTGTTCAGGTCGCCGTAGACGCGGCCGGTCTTTCCGCGGATCAGCTCGGTAACATCCGGGTTCTTCTTCTGCGGCATGATGGAAGAGCCGGTGGTAAAGGCATCGTCCAGCTCAATGAACTTGAACTCCCAGCTGCACCAGAGGATGATCTCCTCGGAAAGCCGGGACAGGTGCATCATGCAGATGGAGATGGCGTTTGCCAGCTCGATGCAGAAATCGCGGTCGGACACGCCGTCCAGACTGTTGGCGCAGGGAGCCGCAAAGCCCAGCTTTTCGGCGGTGAACTGGCGGTCCAGCGGGTAGGTGGTGCCAGCCAGCGCGCCGCTGCCCAGCGGGCACTGTGCGTCCATGCGGGCGGTGGCATCCTCAAAGCGCTGCAGGTCGCGCAGCAGCATGGAGGCGTATGCCATCAGGGCGTGGCCAAAGGTGATGGGCTGGGCACGCTGCAGATGGGTGTAGCCCGGCATGACGGCGGTGGTGTTCTCCGCTGCCTTTTTGCACAGCACCCGCACCAGCTCCACGATGTAGGCCTGCAGGGTGTGGCTGTAGTCCCGCAGGGTCAGGCGGATATCCAGCGCCACCTGATCGTTGCGGCTGCGGCCGGTGTGCAGCCGCTTGCCCGCATCGCCGATGCGGGCGGTGAGGGTCTGCTCCACAAAGGTGTGCACATCCTCGGCATTGGGGTCGATCTCCAGCCTGCCGGCTGCCAGATCATCGGCGATGGAAGCCAGACCGTTGAGGATGTCCTCACAGTCCTTTTCCGAGATGATGCCCTGCTTTGCCAGCATGGCGGCGTGCACGCCGCTGCCGCGCATATCCTGCGCGATCATGCGCTGATCGAAGCGGATGGAGGAGTTGAAGTCGTTCACGCGGGAATCCACGGCCTTGGAAAAACGGCCCTTCCAGAGTTGTTCTGCCATAGTTTTATCCTTTACTTTATGTCCAAACCCTCTCAGTCACGGCTTGCGCCGTGCCAGCTCCCCCGAGGGGGGAGCTTTTCTTCTGCCTGCGAAAAGCAAGAGCTTCCCCACTTGAAGAACGGCTTTGCCGAACTGCGCATAAAGCTCGCCCTTCGGGAGAGCTGGCAAACCCGTCAGGGTTTGACTGAGAGGGTTCGTCAATTTCTTCTAAAAACGGCAAAGCCGCCGCAGGGGAAAACGCTCCTGCGGCGGTGCCGCCGGCAACGATGCCGGTTGGATGGAACTTCCGTGTGAAAGTGTGAAAACACACGAAAGGGAAGATGTTATAGCTGCTTACTTGACCTCCGGCCAGTTCTTGGACAGCTTTGCGCGCTCCTTGATGGACAGACCGAACAGGTTGATGAAGCCGGTGGCATCAGCCTGATTGTAGTCCTCGTCCTCACCGAAGGAAGCGGTCTGCTCGTCGTACAGGGTGTAGGGAGAGGTGACACCGGCGTTGATCATGTTGCCCTTGTAGAGTTTGAGCTTCACATCGCCGGTGACGGTCTTTTCCAGACTGTCGGCAAAGGCGTCCAGAGCCTCACGCAGCGGGGTGAACCACTGGCCGTTGTAGACGATATCGGCGTATTTCTGGGCCAGCTGAGCCTTGAAGTGAGAGCTTTCCTTATCCAGAGTGATGGTCTCCAGCACATTGATGGCCTTGTACAGGATGGCACCGCCGGGGGTCTCGTACACACCGCGGCTCTTCATGCCCACCAGACGGTTCTCCACGATATCCAGCAGGCCGATGCCGTTCTCGCCGCCCAGTTTGTTCAGGTATTCCACCAGCTCCACAGCGCCCATCTCCTTGCCGTCCACGGCGGTGGGGATGCCCTTTTCAAAGTGGATGGTCACATAGGTGGGCTTATCGGGAGCCTGCTCGGGGCTGATGCCCAGCTCCAGGAAGCCGGGCTTGTTGTACTGGGGCTCGTTGGCGGGGCTTTCCAGATCGAGGCCCTCGTGGCTCAGGTGCCACAGGTTCTTGTCCTTGGAATAGTTGGTCTCGCGGTTGATCTTCAGGGGGATGTCGTGAGCCTCGGCGTAATCGATCTCCTCGTCACGGCTCTTGATGTCCCACTCACGCCACGGAGCAATGATGGCCATATCCGGGCACAGGGCCTTGAGGGTCAGCTCAAAACGCACCTGATCGTTGCCCTTGCCGGTGCAGCCGTGGCAGATGGCATCTGCGCCTTCCTTGATGGCGATATCGGCCAGAGCCTTGGCGATGCAGGGACGTGCAAAGCTGGTGCCCAGCAGGTAATCCTCGTACTTCGCGCCGAACTTCAGGGTGGGGAAGATGTAGTTCTCCACAAAGTCCTTCTTCAGGTCCAGCACGTACAGCTTGGAAGCGCCGGTAGCCTTGGCCTTTTCTTCCAGACCATCCAGTTCCGTGCCCTGACCCACGTCACCGGAAACAGCGACGACCTCGCAGTTGTTGTAGTTTTCCTTCAGCCAGGGAATGATGATGGAGGTATCCAGACCGCCGGAGTAAGCCAGCACGACTTTTTTGATGTTTTCCTTTTTCATAGGTGACGCTCCTTTTTCATAAAAATACACTTTTGTTTTCTGATGCGCACTTTCCCTTCGCATCCTCTTCCGTTGCGTTTCGGTTGATGCTTTTATTATACGCCGCGCTGTTTTTTCGTCAATAACAAAACCATACAAACCTTTTTTGCTTCCGGCACCCGTTTTTCGTTCATGTTGCATCTTTATGCGTTATTTGCAGAATATATTCATATTTTATGCATTTGCGCAGTATATATTCGGGGCACATGCATCCCGCCCGGGGCATGTGCGGACTACAGCACACGGAAAGAATTCACACCGCAAAAACAAAAAGCCCGGGACCCTTTTGTGAGCCGTCTGGCCCTGAAAGAGTCCCGGGTTTCGTTTTCGCTTTATGCGCCGGAAAATGGCCCGCCCGCCGCCGTCCATGCGGCGCACAGCAGTTCCTTCTGGGCCTTGGGCAGCTGCTTGAGGGCATACTCCCGCCGCAGGGCGGCGCGCTTATCCGCGCACAGTTCCAGATAGGCAAAACCCCCGGCCCCTCTGGCACGGGTGTACTTTGCGCCGCGTCCGCTCTGGTGGGCGCGCAGGCGGGCGGCAGGGTCGGTGGTCCAGCCGGTGTACAGCGTACCGCCTGTACACCGCACCATATACACAAAGGCGGGCTTTGGCCGGGCGCACGGCTCAGATGCGGCCATTGTTCTTTAACACCTGACGGCAGGCGGCAAGGGCAGTTTCCTTATCCTTGGCGGTGATGAGGAAGCGGCTGGCGTGGCAGAAGCTGATGCCCGGGATGCCGCTCTTCTGCTCAATGACCTCCTGCGGCTGGCCGGCCCAGCTCTGGGGGAAGGGCAGCTTGGGGCGCTTGGTCTTGTGGTCGGTGACGCACTGGGCGCTCCAGCCGCCGCGCTGGCTGGGGTAGACCACGAACAGCGCGTCCGTCTTGTACAGGCCGTTCTTCCACGGCAGATAGCAGGGCAGCACCACGATGCCGTCCCGGGAGTTTTTGTAAGCCTGCTGCACCTTTTCGTCGGCGCGGTTCACAGCGTTGGCGCTGGCGATCTGATTTTCCAAGATCTGCTTTGCCACGGCCACCGCCTTGAAAAAGCAGGTGTCCTGATCCTCTTTGGAGTCCCACACCGGGTTAAAAAAGCCAATGGCATCGCACAGGCTGTTCTGCTCGCCGGTGTTATCGTTGAGGTCCAGCGGCTGGATGAAGTTCTCGTCAATGAGCCGAGCCTGACGCTCACCCACAAGGCCGGGGCCGAGCACCCGCCACAGCAGGCCGAGGGCCGCATAGGGCACGCCATTGGGGCGGCACTCCCGCGGCTCCTGATGGTGGTCGAACATACCAAAGCCCACATCGTACACGATGCCGTCAAAATCATCCGGCACCACAAAGCCGCGGGTGATCTTAATGTCCGGGCGCAAAATTTGCAGCAGGGCAGTGGCAAACACATCGTCGGCGTGGAACTTGCCGGCGTGGGTGAAGCCGTTTGCAGGAATTTTCATAGATGTACCTCGTTCCCAATAAAATGTCTGGCAACAGTATAGCACACTTTGCAGAAAGGGACAACGAAAAGCCCCGGCTGTCGGTGGACAGCCGGGGCAAAACATTTTATTATTTTTGGGGGAAAAACGCTTTAACCTTTAAAAAACTTAACAAACCATTCAAAGTCATCCGTTACATCCTTGCCATTGCTGTTTTCGACTTTCACTTCAGTATACTTGTGGGTAGTCTGGTCAAACTCGATAGTAACTTTATACTTGTTGCCACTTTCATCGACCAGAATCCGATTACCTTCCGCATCGTTTTTCATCGTATAAACCTTATAGCCGTTTATCTGGCACAGGTTATTAGATTTACCGATTTGGATGGTTTGGTACACCGTAGTCTCAGAGGTGCCATCCTTTCGCTGAGAAAATTGATATTTCGGCATGCCATTATCGCCAAAGCAAGTGGTCTGTTCGGAACCGTTTTCATCTGTATAGGTTTCTGCGTAATATTCTTTGCCGCCGACTTTTACGGTAGTGCGGTACATTTCGTTCGGCAACTTTTCCTCTTCAGAAAAGTCCATGTACGGATTGTTCTGAATATTTTTCAATGCAGTCTTATCATCCTCAAACAGCATGTAACTTGCATACTTGCCATCGTTTGTCTTTTCTGCGAACACCGCATTCTTTTGGGTCTTGCCCTCTTGAGTCATGACAGTTTTCACGTAAACATCGGTGCCTTTGCGGGCCACAATCATCTGTCCTTCGAGCGTTTTTGTTTTATTGGCATCATAATCGGCCATAGTAGCCAGGAAATAGAACTCGTTCGAATTGTAAATCTTCTTCGAGGACTGTGCATACTGACTCTTTGTCACATCCGGGATTTTTGTCTTCTCGGGCTGAGTCGTAGTGCCGCCAGTCTCACCGCCCTGATCCGGGTCCGTTGTATCCGGACCGGGAACCGGTTCAACAATTTCAGTATCGCCACCATTACCGCCATTCCCGCCATTGCCGCCATTGCCGCCTGCGCCACCGCCGCAAGCGGTCATCATGGAAACAGCCATTGCTGCCGCCAGCAGAACGGCGGCTGCTTTTTTGTACAATCTCATAATACAAGCCTCCTGTTTTTTTGTTCCGAAGCACCCCAAAAATATGCTCCGCCATCACATCTTACCCCCCCCCCGGCATCTTGTCAACCAATCTGAAAAATTTTGTCATTTCGCCCGGAACAGGCGACCATTTTTTAGCAATATAACAACAGCCCCGGGGCGGCAGATGCCGTTCCGGGGCTGAGGATTTATGCAGTCAGTGCATTTGTTTTACTTTTTCTTTGCGGTGCGGGCGGGCTTGGCGGCAGGCTTGCTCTCAGCCTTTTGGGCCGGGGCGGTCTCCGGCTCGCCCAGAGCCAGAATGCTGCTCAGCTCTTTCTGCACAGCGGCGTTGTTGTCGTCGGTGACGGCCAGCACATCGGAGTAGAACTGCTCCATGCCCTCGCGGGTGGAGAAGGTGGCAACGTACATCTGGTTGCCCATGGCGCCGCTCAGCGCGTCCGGCATGCGGTCCACCATGCGCATGTTCTGCTGGTACTTCTGCATGATCTGCTCGTGGCTGTACACAAAGTGCTTGCCGTCGCGGCGGCCTGCAAACGGGCAGTAGAAGTGCTCGCCCACCGGCATATCGGTGCCGCCAAAGGCGATCATGTCCGCCCAGATCTTATACACGTTGGTGGAGCGGGCAAAGTTGATCATGTCCGGGGTAAAGCCGCCGCAGGGGCGCATGTTGACCTCCAGCGCCACGATCTGGCCCTTTTTGCCCATGCTGGCCTGATTCTCGGTCATGCGGAAGAACTCAAAGTGGATGAAGCGGCTCTTCACGCCAAAGCTCTTGACGGCGGCACGGCCTGCAGCGCGGGTGTCCTCGGGCAGGTCCTTGATGATGTAGTAGATGGAGTTGTCGTTGTCGTTGACGATATCCATGATGGACATGGGGCTGACGTTGCCGGCCTCAAAGATGGGGTTGCCGTTGGCATCGATGATGGCATCGTAGCTGTTCACCTCGGCCCGGACGAACTCCTCCATGATGTACTCCACATCCGGGTGATGGGCCGTCTTCTGCACGAGGAACTTTTTCAGGTCCTCGTCGCTGGACAGCTTGTGGGTATCGGATGCGCCCACGCCGTTATCCGGCTTTACCACCACCGGATAGCCCACCTCGTCGATGAACTTCCGGCAGCCCTCGTAATCGTCCACCATGTGGTAGCGTGCGGTAGCAATGCCGGCCTTCTGGTAATACTCCTTCATCTTGCTCTTGTACTTGATACGGGGCATATCGGAGGTCTGGAAGCCGGAGGTGATGTGGAAATCGGTGCGCAGGGCTGCGTCCCGCTCCAGCCAGTATTCATTGTTGGACTCCAGCCAGTCGATGCGGCCATACTTGAATGCAAAGAAGGCCACGGCGCGGTAGACCTCGTCGTAGTTTTCCAGACTGCCCACCTTGTAGTACTCGTTCAGGCTGTCCTTCAGCTCTGGCTTCAGCTCATCGTAGGGCTGGTCGCCGATGCCCAGCACATTCATTCCGTTGTTTTTCAGCTCACGGCAGAACTGCCAGTAGTTGGTGGGGAAGTTGGGCGAAATAAAAATAAAATTCTGCATGGTTTTACGATTCTTCTTTCCTCTATGAACCTCTATCAAGGCGGCCTCGCCCTCTCCGTCCGCTCGCAAAGCTCGCGTCCACCTCGTTCCCCTTTCTGTCGCTTGCGCGACATCTTCCCCCGACCGGGGGAAATCTGTCAAAGGGAGAGGCCTTGGCAGTACGGCAAGGCCTTTTGGTTTTGCCAAAGGCTCCCCCTTTGGGGGAGCTGTCACCGAAGGTGACTGAGAGGGCGAGCTATTTTACTCGCCCAGAATATACGGCATGTAATATGCAGTCTGCTTATACCACCAGTTCCAGTCGTGGTTCACATCGTGGCCCCACAGGTCTACCCAGATGGGGATGTTCTTGGCCTCGAAGATGCGCTTGAGGAACCATGTGGTGTCCGGCTGCTCCCAGTCGCCCTGACCGCAGCAGATGACCGCCTTCTGGCTGCGGAACAGCTGCATGTAGGGGTGATCCTCCGGGAAGTTCTTCATGTAGTCCACGGGCGAGTTCATGTACACCAGCTCGTCCATATAATTGCCGAAGCCATAGTGGGCCGTGTAGATGCCGCTGAGGGCCAGACAGCCGCAGAACACATCCGGGCGGCGCAGGTACAGGTTGACCGCATGGGTAGCGCCCAGACTGCAGCCAAAGGCAATGACACCGGGCAGGTCGTCCCAGCCGTTGCGCTCCTTGGCCAGATACTGGATCTTGGGCACAGCCTCCTCCACGATATAGCGCAGCCACTGCTCATAGCGGCGAATGCGCCAATAGGGGTCGCCCTGCGTGTCGGACCAGGTTTCCTTGTCCATGGTATCAATGGAGATCACCATGATCTTACCGGCATCGATCCATGGGGCAAGGGTGTCGGCCATATGGAAGTTCTCAAAATCGAAGAAGCGGCCATCCTGACAGGGGATGTACAGCATCGGGCGGCCTGCGTGGCCGTAAATTTTGCACTCCATGTCGCGGCCCAGCGCCGGGCTGTAGTCCTTAAAATACTGCATTTCCATGGTGTTTCCTCCTTTTAGGGTTTACTCCTCCACCTCATACATCAGAGTATGGAACATAAAGGGCAGCTGTTTTTCCCAGCTGGCTTCGCTGTGGGTGCCGCCGGGCACGATGCGGCTGGTAAGGTGGATGCCCCGGGTCATGACCTTTGCGCACATCTCTGCAAAGCCGCAGCGCATCCCGTCGTGGTTGCCCATCTCGCGGGAGCCGTAGTCCATGTACAGCACGGTGCCCGGCTCCAGCTTTGCGCGGCCCACAAGGCCGGAAAGCTTTTCCGGCGACACCCAGATGGACGGCGACATCGCCGCCGCACGGCTGAAAGTGTCGTTGTACTGCAAAAGGGCGTACAGGCTCATCAGGCCGCCCATGCTGCTGCCGCCGATGAAGGTGTGCTCCCGGTCGGGCAGGGTGCGGAAGTTGCGGTCGATGAAGGGTTTGAACCGGTGGATATACCAGCTCATGGTGGCCTGACCCGTGCCGTCGAAGTGGCCGAACTGCGGGTCGTCGAACCGGTAGGGTGAATACTCCACCAGCCGTTCGTTGTTGGCTCCGGCGTTGCACTCCACCGCCGCCACGATCAACGGGGTGTCGGTGTAGTCCAGATAATCGGCCACGCCCCAGCTTTTGCCAAAGGTGGCATCCTCGTCAAAAAAGACGTTCTGGCCGTCGAACATATACAGCACCGGATACCGGCGGTCGGGGTCAGCTTCATACATCGTGGGCAGATAAACATATACTCTGCGCTGCTCGGTGCCGTTGACGGCAGGGTAGCTCACGCTCCATTTTTTGACCATGGGTCAATTCCTCCCAATCTTTCCCGCACGCCTGCCGCAATGCAGGCCGCTGTTCTGTTTTCAGTTTAGCACTGCAGGGCACAGAAAGCAATTGCGCCGGGAAATTTTGGAGGTTTGACGGATACTCCTTCCGTCATCGCTGCGCGATGCCACCTCCCTCAATGAGGGAGGCTTTGGCAGTACGGTAAAGTTTCCGGTTTTGCCAAGGGCTCTCTCCTAGAGAAAGACTTCCCCCGCGCCGGGGGAAGATGTCACCGGAAGGTGACAAAAAGGGGAACGGCTGTCGAGCGTATGCGAGACTGAAGGAGTTTTCCGATATACGGCAAACGCCGCCGAGCGGAGGCCTGGCGGCGTTTGCTGCTATTCTGAATAAAAAGGTTCTCTCCGGAGAATCGGGATCAGTTCTTTTTCTCAACAGGCACGATCCAGCCCTTGGTATCGGGGATCTTGCCCCACTGCATACCGGTCATGGTGTCGTACAGCTTCTGGGTGACAGGGCCGATCTTGCCGTCGCCGATGTAGGCGTGCTCGCCCTTCCAGACCAGCTCCTTGACGGGGGAGACGACAGCAGCGGTACCGGTGCCGAACACCTCTTCCAGCTTGCCTTCGCGGGCAGCAGCCATGATGTCGGCAATGGCGATCTTGCCCTCGACGACCTCATAGCCCCAGTCCTTCAGCAGCTCGATGCAGCTGCGGCGGGTAACGCCGGGCAGAACGGTGCCGACGGTAGCAGCGGTGTACACCTTGCCGTCGATCTTGAACATGATGTTCATGCTGCCAACTTCCTCGACGTACTTCTTCTCCACGCCGTCCAGCCACAGCACCTGTGCGTAGCCCTGCTCCTCGGCCAGCTCGCCGGCCTTGATGGAAGCAGCGTAGTTGCCGCCGCACTTGGTGAAGCCGGTCAGGCCGGGAGCGGCACGGATGTACTCGTCTTCAACATAGATGCGGACGGGGTTGATGCCCTCGGCATAGTAAGCGCCCGAGGGAGCGCAGATGATGCAGAAAATATAGTGCTTGGAAGCGTGCACGCCCAGACCCACGTCGTTTGCAAACACGAAGGGACGGATATACAGGGAAGCACCGTCGGAATGGGGCACCCAGTCACGGTCCACATCCACCAGCGTCTCAACGGCCTGAATGTAGTCTTCCACAGGGATCTTGGGGATGCACAGACGGTCGGCGGAGTCCTGGAAACGCTTTGCGTTGCAGTCCGGGCGGAACAGCTGGACGGTATCATCGGCCGTGCGGTATGCCTTCATGCCCTCAAAGATCTCCTGAGCGTAGTGGAACACGACAGTAGCCGGGTCCAGTTCAAAGGGGCCGTAGGGGACAATGCGGGCATCGTGCCAGCCTTTGCCCTCGGTGTAATCCATCACGAACATATGGTCGGTGAACTTCTTGCCAAAACCCAGATTGCTCTCGTCAGGCTTTGCCTTCGGAGCAGTGGTACGGGTGATCTTGATATCCAACATGATTTATTTTCCCTCTTTCCTGATCTCGGGCGCAGCGAGTGAAAACGCGCCCGCAAACACCGAATGTTGTTTTCTATTATAATAATATGAATGTGATTTACAAGGAAACGAAAAATCTTTCATCTTTGGATAGGTTAAGTTGCGCTAAATTGCCTGCTTTTCCATGTGCAAACTGCCCAAAATATGATACAATGAGGGCATAAGCCGGATCTTACAGGCTCAGAAAGGAGCTTTTGCACAATGATAAAAGGTGTTATTTTTGATATGGACGGGCTGATGTTCGACACCGAGCGCATCTGGGCCACCCTGTGGAAGCCCGCACTGGCCACCCTGGGCCTTCCTTATAAGGAAGGGCTGGACGCTGCCGCGCGCGGCTCGGCAGGCGATTCCATGCGGGCCGTGCTGCGCCGCTTCTACGGCCCGGACTGCGACACCGATGCCATCATGGATGCCCTGCACGCGCAGGCGGAGACGGCCTTTCAGGCACCGCCGCCCAAAAAGCCGGGTCTGGATGAACTCATCGCCTATCTGGAAGCGCAGCACATTCCCATGGTGGTGGCTTCCTCCAGCCAGATGGCATCCATCCTGCGGCACCTCAACAACTGGCACATGACCGATCACTTTCAGGCCCTTATTTCCGGCGAGCAGTTCACCTCGTCAAAGCCCGACCCGGAGATCTTCCTCACCGCGGCCAAGGCGCTGGGCACCACCCCGGCTGAAACGCTGGTGCTGGAGGACAGCTACAACGGCGTGCGGGCCGGTGCGCGGGGCGGCTTTGTCACCGTGATGGTGCCGGACCTTGCCCCCGCCGACGACGAGATGCGCCGTCTGTACACCGCCGAGTGCAAAGACCTGCGCGAGGTGAAAAAGATGCTGGAGGAGGGGAAGCTTCTTTCCGAAACCTGAAATATACAGTTGGTCTTTTACATTTTCACGCTAAAAAAAGCGGAGAACATCCTCAAGGAAGTCTTTGCCCGCCTTATCCAGCAATCCTCCCGTGTGGAGCTGGGCAAGAAGTTTGAAAGCGGCTTCTATGCCAAGCCCGACACCTCCAGCCCGCAGGCTGTACCCGCCGCAGGCGAACCCACCATCTCCATGACGGCTCTTTTGGAATTGCTCAAGGATGCCGACCCGGAAATGAAGGCAAAGCTCCGCCTGGCCCTGCTCACCTGATGCAAAAAGGGCACTGATTGCAATGCAATACAGCGCCCTACATCATCGGACATGGAAAACACCGGCCGTGCAAAAACCGTGCAGAAACCGTGCAGCCATGGCTTACAAAACAAAAAAGCCATGAAATCTTTCGATCCACAGCTTCCACGGTAGACATTCCTACGCGTTGGGACCCGCGGGCTAAGCAACAGCCCACCGGGCTGATTGCTTACGGCGCTATGCGCCGCCGCCCTGTTCGAGTCCCTTCCATCGCGCAAACAAAAAAGAAAAACCAGCACACAATGTGTACTGGTTTTTCTTGGTGCAGTAAAGCAATCCAAATCCGAACCATTTCCCTCGGATGCAACTTCTGTCGCTTCTCCAAAGGTGACGGTCTGTGTCCCTTCTTTATAGTTGAAGGTTATCAAAACCTTATCATCATACAGGTAAATCGCATTGATGAACGTATCCACAAGCGCCTGCCGCTGGTCTTTCAGGCTCATATCCAGCTTGCGGAACCGCAGCAGCCAGAACCGGATGAACTCTTCGGTCACTTTCGGCTTCGCCAGCTTCTCTTCCGCAATGCGAGCTTCAAGCTCACGCTTGGTTTCTTCCAGCTGCTCCAGCCGCTCCTTGGTGGAACTGGTCAGGATACCAGCCTGAATCGCATTGAGCATATTCTGAATACCGGATTCCGCATCCCGGAGTTGCTTTTCATAAAGGGGAATGTTGGTATTCTCCTTGTTTTGCAGTTCCATCACCTTGGCAATGATGGACTCCATAGCAGCATCGTCTTTCACAAGCTGCATGGTCTGGTTGACCACAAGATCTTCCAGCCACTGTTTACGGACAGTCTTTTTCTTGCAGCCCTTGTGCTTTTTGGCAGTAGCACATTTATAATAGCGGTGAACTTCACCCGTCCGGCTCGTGCCGCTTTCGCCAAACATCAGCGCCCCACAGTAGCCGCAGAACAGCTTGGTGGTGAGCAGGTAGTCGTCCTCTGCCTTTCTACGGGCAGGGGCTTTCTTATTTTTAGCGATCTTCTCCTGCACATCCTCAAACAGTTCCAGCGGGATGATGGGCGGGACGGCATCCGGTACGACCACATCCCGGAATTTCAGTTCTCCGATGTACCGCCGGTTCTTGAGCATATGTTCAACGCTGTTATAAGTGAACGCACCGCCCACCGGGTTCTTGATGCCGTTTTCATTCAACCAGTCCCGGATTTCCTTCATGGTGGAGCCTTCATTGTACTTCTTGAACGATTCCATTACAAAAGGGGAGGTGAGAGGGTCAATGTGGAACTTCCGCTCCGAATCCAGCGTGTATCCAAAGGTTCCACGACCACCGTTGCAGCGGCCTTTCAGGATGTTTTCGGTCTGTCCACGTACGACCTTCTCGGCAAGGTCAGCGGAATAATACTCGGCATAACCTTCCAGCACCGATTCCAGAATGATGCCTTCCGGCCCCTCAGAGATGATCTCGGTGGCAGACATGAGCTTGACGCCATTCTTCTTCAGTTGGGTCTTGTACCGGGCACTGTCGTAGCGGTTCCGAGCAAAACGGTCCAGCTTCCAGACCAGCACAATGTCAAACAGCTTCTTGTCGCTGTCCTTAATCATCTGCTGGAACTCGGGGCGATTGTCCGTCTTGGCAGAGATAGCACGGTCAATGTAGTGCTTGACGATGGTGATGCCATTCTTTTCCGCATAAGCCGTGCATTCACGAATCTGACCTTCGATGGATTCTTCGCGCTGGTTGTCACTGGAATAGCGAGCGTAGATCACGGCGGTCATGGCGGGCACCTCCATTTTATACGTCATTGAACGGTAATACGTTCATCAAAGCAATGTTTCGTATAATGTATATACCACAGTTTTGCCCTGATTGCAAGCCCAATGATTTATTTTCATGATTCCAACAGACAAATTGTCTTAAGATTATATTCCGAGCAAAATGTGAAGTCCAAGCCCGGCCACGCCGCACAGGCACATGGTCAGGATGGGATTCCACTTGAGCTTCCGTAGGACAAAAAATGCCGATGCAAAACTGCCGATGCCGATCCAGTCTACGTTGGCGAGCGCCTTTGCACTCTCTCCGAACACCACCATAGACAGTATAGAAAGACCTGCACCAAAGATAAGCGCTACAATGACCGGACGCAGGCATGCCAGAACACTTTGCAGCAGAGAGATATCCTTGTATTTACGATAGATGTAGGATAGAAGTGAAACAAAGAACAGCGCCGGTGTAATGCAACCTAGTGTTGCAATGATGGCTCCGGGTACCTGCGCGATACGCAAACCAACAAAAGTTGCCGAGTTGACCGCAATGGGACCAGGGGTCATTTCTGCAATCGTGATGAGGTCAGTAAACTCCTGCATCGTCAGCCAGCCATGTTGTTCCACCACTTGGCTCTGGATCAGCGGCATGGCCGCATAGCCGCCGCCTACGCTGAACATACCCACCTGCAAAAAGCTGAGAAAAAGCTGTAAGTAGATCATTTTGCACCACCTTTTTTCCACTGGACCAGAGCCAGCACCACGCCGAATACTGCAGCGGCAAGGATGACCACCACCACATTGACATCAAACACCGTATTTGCGACAAACGCTGCGACCATCAGGGCAATATACACCCATGAGCGGATCTTCAGCACCTTGCCGCCGAGGTCGAATACAACATCCAGAATGACCGCCGCCACACCAGCCTGCATTCCCTTGAGTAACAACGCGATATAGCGATTGGTGGCAAAAGCATTGTAGAACACAGAAATGATTGAAAGAATGACCATAGGTGGGATGATGGTGCCCAACACTGCCACGATCATTCCAATCAAGCCTTCTACCTGCCAACCTACCAGAATTGCAGCATTGACCGCGATTGCGCCCGGAGAGGACTGCGCCAACGCTGTCATATCCAGCATTTCCTGTTCATCGATCCAGTGCAGTTCATCTACAAATTTTTTCTTCATAAAGGTCACGATGACAAAGCCGCCGCCGAAGGTAAAGCTGCTAATGTACAGCGTACTCAAAAACAGCTTCCAAAGCCGTGCTGACCGTGTACCGTATGTTTTATTTTCATCCATACAAGTTTTCTTCTCCTTTTTTTGATTTTCGGACAACTATATTCGTTTTCTTACTATTTCAAACAGCTTTTAACTGTTACTGCTTGCGAAAGCCCGTATTTTCCGGTATCCTTGTTTTAAGAACTGCGAAGCACGGAGGGAATCTCTATGAAACATAATACATTTCTCGTCAAGCCAGCGTCCAGCCTGTGCAATCTGCGTTGCCGGTACTGCTTTTATGACGATGTTTCCAACAGCCGAGCCTGCAAAAATATGGGACTGCTTTCCCATGAAATGGCAGGAGAACTGGTTGAAAAGGCTTTTGCAGCCACAGAGGAAGGCGGCAGCGTCCATTTTCTGTTTCAGGGCGGCGAACCGACTCTTGCCGGGTTGGATTTCTTCCGGTTCTTTCTGGAAACGGAGCGTTCCATGCAGCGCAATATCTCTGTGTTCCACAGCATCCAGACCAATGGCATTTGTCTGGATGAAGAGTGGGCTTCCTTTTTCAAAGCCAACTCTTTCCTCGTAGGCCTCTCTCTGGACGGCACACAGGAGAACCATGATCTCTATCGGCTGGACGCAGCTGGGCAGGGCACATGGGATAAAGTAACTCATGCGCTTGCGCTGCTGGATGCCTACAGGGTCGAAACGAATCTGCTCTGTGTTGTGACCGGACAGCTGGCCAGAAAGCCGCAGCGAGCCTTCAAAAGCCTCTGCGAGTTGGGACAGCACAATCTGCAATTCATCCCATGTCTTGACCCACTTGATACGATTGGAGGGCAGGCATATTCTCTAACGCCGGAACTTTATGGTCGTTTTCTGTGCGGCGTCTTTGATACTTGGTATCAGCAGCTGCAACGAGGCAATTATATCAGCGTTCGCAATTTTGAGGACTATCTGCGTATCCTGCTGGGAATGCCGCCTACCTCCTGCGCTTCCTCCGGTTCCTGTGGACATTATCTTACCGTAGAAGGTGACGGAAGCCTTTATCCCTGTGACTTTTATGTTCTGGATGAGTGGAAGCTGGGAAATCTGAGCCACTGTACCGTTGAAGATGCGCTTGATTCTCCCACAAGCCAGACATTTCTGGCACAGGGCCGCAAACGCCCGGCGGAATGCGCAGCATGTGCTTATCAGCTGCTCTGCCGGGGCGGATGCAAGCGAGATTGGGATGCCTCTGGAAGCAACCGCTTTTGCGCAGCGTATAAGCAGTTCTTTGCCTATGTGCTTCCGCGCCTGCATACTGCTGCACATTTTCTGGCACAACAAAACCGATAAAGAGATTCTCCCGGAGAGCAGTACTGCCTCCGGGAGAATCTTTATTTTACCTTTTTGATCTTCCGGATGGAATGGCCATCGTAGAGGATGGGCTTCATGACATAAGTGTAGTTCCGGTCATCGCATTCGCCGGTGGAAATCATCTCCATAAGCCGCAGCGCAAGCTGACGTCCCATCTCGAAGCCTTGCTCTACGGAGCAGGTAACATCCTCCTGCCGATAAGTTTCTTCGGAATAATCAAAACAGACCAGCGAATAATCTTCGGGTACATTCTTCCCCATTTTCTGCAGGGTTTTCATGACCAGCCGATAGATGATGTAGTTGCAGCAGACGATAGCGGTGCATTTAGGGATGCTCTTCAGAAATCTTTCAATGGAACGGACATAGCTTTCGTTGTGGGCTTCGTCCGAAATACACCACTTGATGTAATCATCGTTCAGTTCCAAACCACGATTTCGCATCGCTTCCGCCATGCCTTGAAACTTTTCTACGCTCTGGTAGTTGTCGTACACGAAGATGCCTGCAATGTGGCTGTGTCCGGCATCCATCAGGCGTTCTATCAGCTGATGGGCACATTCGATGTCATTGATCGTTACGCGGGGGCAGCGCAAGTTCCGATAGAAGTTGTTGTAGAATATCACCGGGATCTTACGTCGGTAAAGCTCCTTGTAGCAGTCAAGATTTGGGCTGAGGATGCTCGATTTGACACCATCCACGATGAAACCGTGAAAATTCTGATGTACCACAGTCTCCAGACAGCGGCGTTCGTTGCAGAATTTGTTATCGGTCAGAAATACATGGAGGTCAACCTGCTCCTGCGTCAGAACACTGCGAACCCCTTCGATTAATCCCGAATTGGCACTTGTATCCTGTCCCTGCAGGACAAGGCCGATTTTATAAAGGGCATCATCTGTGTTCAAATCGCGCGTCATCACCTTTTCCCGGTGGAAATAGGTGCCGCTCCCTTTGACTTTGTACACGATTCCTTCATTCACCAATCGGTCAATGGCAACTCGAATCGTTTCCCGGCTGACGCCCAGCTTTCGGCAGAGTGCATTTTCCGAGGGCAGTCGTTGATTTCCAGAAAACTTGTTTTCGTCGATATAAGCCAGAAGCCAACGATATACCTGAGCAGATTTTTTCTCAGCAGCCGAGAGCATGGGCAAACGCTCCTTTTCAGTCGGTGATGGTGGGGCGGGTGCCTTCTGCGTGCTGTATCCAGTTCAGCAAGCGCTCACGAAGCTCCGCTTTGACGTCGGCGTATGCAGGATCTGCGACAACATTGTTCAGCTGCCACGGGTCTTTCTGCATATCATAGAGGAAGTCGTCCGCATACACATCAGATGCCGCAGCCTCGCCGCCATTGACACCGGGGGCATAGACAGAGTACATATAATCTGCCGTGCGGATGCAGCGGCCGCAGCGGCTCTCCGAGATTTGGGCGTAGACCTCATTAGCTCTATTATGATTTTTCTTTTCCACAACGTCAAGCAGATTTTCGCCGATCATCTTGTCGCCGACATCCACGCCTGCCAAAGCCAACAGAGTCTTGGGGATGCTCTCGGTGCTGACCAGCTCGGTGACTTCCTTGCCGCCCTTGAACGGGCCGCCGCAGATGACCAGCGGCACATGCAGGCAGCCGTCGTGGCACGAGCGCTTATAGTCATCGTATCCGTTCAGATGGGCGTCGCGGTTGCGGGTCTTGAAATGAGAGCCATGGTCGGAAGCGTAAAGGATAACAGTATTCTCATACAGACCCTTTTCTTTCAGTTTTTCCACCAGCTTGCCGAGGTTCTCGTCGAGGCTTGCGCACTGTCCCAGATAATCCGGATACTCTTCTGCTGCATTGCCGCCCAGAGCCTTCAAGTCTTCGGGGAGGACAAAATCCGCAAATCGCTGCTTCGAGCCGTTGGGGCCTTCGTAGTGGTTGTGGTCATTCTGATGGTGCGGCTCAATTTGGGATACGGTCATGAAGAAGGGCTTTTCGCCGGTGTACTGGTCGAGGTAGTCCAGCGCGAACTGGTTGATGCAGTCAGCACGGTAGCCCTTAAAATCGATGCGGTTGTTGTTCTCGTCGAACACATAGCCGTCGTAGCCGTGGGAGGTAAATTCCAGCACATCGGCTGCACGCCAGTAGCCGGTGTAGCCGCCGCGCAACTCCAACGGAACGGCTGTAATGGTATGGTCAATGGTCGGCTTCTTTTCCAGCTCGCCATCCGAGGCCAGATGCCACTTGCCGACATAGGCAGTTTCGTAGCCGGCATCTTTTTCCATATACTCGCCCAGAGTCTTGATATTCGAGGGCAGCATCAGGTTATTGCGGAAACAGCCTGTCTCAGTGGGGTATTTTCCGGTCTGGAATAGGGCGCGGCAAGGGCCGCACACCGGCTGGGGAGAGAAAGCATTGTCAAATTTTACGCCCTCCTCTGCCAGCTTGTCCAGATTGGGTGTGACGTTGAGCGGCTGGCCGAAGCAGCCGCAGGTATCCCAGCGCTGCTGGTCACTGAAGTAGAAAATAATGTTATATGCCACGGTCTTTACCTCCTTTTACTGTTCCACTTTCGCGTTCTTCGTTTCCTTCATCTTGCCGCGCAGGATGCCGATGATAACCACCACGATTAGCGCGATAAAAATCCAGCAATACACACTGCTGAAGAAGATTTTGGGACTTCCATCCGAGATGAGCAGGGCGCGGCGGAAGTTCGTCTCGGTCATATTGCCCAGCACCATGCCCAGCAGCACAGGGACAGCGGGCAGCTCCAGCTTGCGCATGAACCACGCCATCACGCCGAACACCAGCGCAACGCTCAAATCAAAATAGCTGCTGTTCACCGAGTAAGCACCGGCGAAACAGAAAATCACGATGATGGGAGTCAAGATCTGCTGAGGGATGGAGACGACCTTTGCAAACAGGCTAGTCAGGTATTTGCCCTGCAGGAACATGAAGATGTTCACGAGGATAAGGCCCAGCATGATGGCATACATGATAGCGCCGTCGGTGGTGAACAGCGAGAGACCGGGGTTCAGGCCATTTATCATCAGGGCCGACAACATGATGGCCACGCAGCCGTCGCCGGGGATGCCCAGCGTCAGCAAGGGAATCAGGGTCGCGCCACAGACGGCATTGTTGGCAGACTCAGCAGCCGCAACGCCCTCCACAGAACCGTGGCCGAATTCCTCGGGATGCTTGGACAGGTTCTTCGCAGTGTTGTAGGAGAACCACGAGGCCTCCGACGCACCCGTGCCAGGTACGATACCAACACAGGAACCGATGATAGAACCCATCAGCACTGGTCGGAACATCCGCTTGTATTCATCTTTTGTGATTTTGCCGTCATCATTGCCGATTTTTCCGGCGTGAAGGTTCAACTCATTCCGCTTCAGCTCTGCCTTGCCAATGATTTCCACCAGTGCGAACAAACCGATGAGGGTAACGGCAAGGTCAAGACCCAGATACAGACGGGGAATACCAAATGTAAAGCGGTCATAGCTGGTCATGGGGTCTGCGCCCACACAGGAAATAAGCAAACCAAGGCAGGCGGCGATGATGCCCTTGACAAGGCTCTTACCAGAAACGCCTGCAATAATCGTCATGCCGAACAGGCAGACCATAAAGTACTCCGCCGTGCCGAGCTGTGCCGAAATTTTTGCGACCTGAGGGCCGAGGAAGAGCAGCACCAACGCAGAGAAGATACCGCCAAAGGTAGATGCATAAAGTGCAATTTTCAACGCCGCCTTAGTGCGGCCCATTTTGGACAGCGGATAGCCGTCCAGCATAGTAGCCGCCGCGTGGGGCGTACCCGGCGTGTTGATAAGGATAGCCGATACCGAGCCACCATAGCCACCTGCGCAGTAAATGCCCAACAGGAACATCATGCCGGGAATCGCACGCATGGTATAAGTGACAGGCAGGAATAGGATGATGCAGAGGATAACACTTAATCCCGGGATGGCCGCGAACACGCAGCCAATAAAGACGCCGAGGTTTATCCAGATGATATTTTCGAGGGTGAAAAGCAGCCCGGAGGCCGGGCCGATAAAGTCAAACAAACCCATATTCTGCCTCCTCAGAAACTAACATTCAGCACAAAGTGGAATACGACCCAAATCAACACAGCCATTGAAACTGTGATGGCATAGTAAAGGGGTTTCTTGCAGCGGAAAAAGACCAGAAATGCCAGTGCGCAGAATACAGCGCCCACAACAAACAGATCCGTGACCTCTGCCAGCAGATAAGTGACCACCAGAATGAGGACGATGACGAGTGCTTTTGTTTCCACCAAAAGATTCAGCGTTTTAGTTTTGGTCGGGCGGTGCATCACCATGTTGTATGCCTCGCGGCCCACCAGAAGGGCGCTCATGGCCAGCATGAGCCAAATCAGCATCGTCGGGAAAGCGCGGCCATTCACAACGTCTTTTTCCGAGATCTGCACCTGCTGCGGCATGATGAGCAGCAGCACGATGCCAATGACCAGAAACAGAATGCCGCAAATCAGGTCTACCGGGTACTCGATGTTCTTCTGTTCGAGCTTTGCGCCCCATTCATCCAGTTTTGCTTCGGCACGTTCTATCAGATTTTTCACTTGTTTCAACTCCTTTTGGAAACATAAAAGCAGGGAGAAGGGGATGTCCCCGTTCCCCCTGCTTCAGCTTTTTGTCGCTATGAGGGCTTTTTATCAGCCTGCCACGATGTCCTTATACTGCTCGACGATGCTCTTGACGTTCTCAATGTGAGCCTTCACATCGTCCTCGGTCATGGTATCGACTTCCAGCAGCATGGTGTCGTTCAGCCACTCGACCATCTCATCATCGGCGAGGATCTTATCATACAGCTCTTTCAGCTCGGCAACCTTTGCGGCGTCAGTACCTTTGCGAGCCATGACGAAGCAGCGGTTGCGGAAGTAGGGGTAGCCCTTGGAGCCAACGCCCTCAACGCCTGCGAAGGGGCCGTTTTCGATAGCCTTGTCATCGAATGCGCAAACCACATCAACGCCGCCCTGCTGGTAGGTCTCAAGAATCTGAGACTGGTGAGAGACCGCGAAGTTCGTTTCACCCTTAGCTACAGCCTGTGCAGCCTCCGCAGCGGACTGGTACGGAGTCAGTTTCAGCTGGTCGCCGGCACCCATAGAGCCGAACAGAGCCGCTGCCAGGAAAGCCTCGGAGCCGGTAGCGCCGTTAACGGCCACGGATACGGGGTTGCCTGCCTTGACATAGGCCTCCAGATCGTCCAGATTCTTGAGGTTCAGTGAAGAATCAGCGGACAGGACGAAGACGGAGGAGTACAAGTTCTCCACGAACTCAAAATCGTCGTAGCTGAACTGCAGCTTGGCCGGATCCAGAGTCTCGGTAATGGCGAACAGACCCTCACCGGCGAAGACCAGTTCCTTATCATTTGCCTTAGTACTGGACACCCAAGTGTTGACAGTAGCAGCATCGCCCTTGACGGCTTCAGCAACCAGTGTGATTTTATTATCAGAATAATCAGGGGACTTGGCAGCAGCCTTTTGGCTGACCATCGCTGCTACACCAGACGGTGCCCACGGGCAGGTAACTTTCCAGCTCTCCTGTTTGCTTCCGCAGCCGGTAAGCATCGACAAAGCAAGGACACCGGCGGTGACCAACGCCGCAATACGCTTTTTCATCATTTTACTCTCCTTTTTTGTTTTGCCTTTTCGTGTGGTAGCAAGCACTTCACCGTGCTTTTGTTACCAACAAGATAACATTTCAAGCAATTTCAAGTCAACAAATTTTTTTATTTTATAAAAAAAGTTGTCTGGTAAAAGAGCTAAATGACCACATCTGTATTTTGCTGTAGAAAACTTATTGTGCACATTGCACATCCGCTTGAATCATCTTTGTGCAGCTTAAATTCTTTCATGATGTAAAGTGTATCATATTCATAATAGAAGTCTTACTATTGTCTCCATTCATAAATAATTTCTTCGGAATCATCTTGACGTACCCTACGAACCATGATATTCTCTATCACAAATCCCACTGAACTTGTAGATTGATTGCAAATCTTCTGCAAAAGTGGTTGGTTATCACCGTGAGCCCCACCACTTCAGTGAGGAAAAATCCACGAAAGAAGCTACCGCCCCGCAACACACCCGATTCATTTTGCCGCCGATTCACCCGACAAAATTTTTCGCCTGTCTTGCAGGGTGGTATTTTTCTTTACGGGAGTTGTACCTTGAAAATTTCATAAGCCGACCGGACGTGATACCGACTTTTCGTCAACGCCGCTGCAAAACAGGGGCAGGAACTGCGTTCGGAGCAAACGGTGATCCCCCTTACATGAGCAGCACCACCTCTACTTATTTTTTGCGCCTTAACAATTCGGAAACATTTGTTGAAAATGCGTTTTGAGCGCAGCGGTAGAGGGCAAGAACCGTCCCGTGGCCACAAATTTTCAATTCTTGAAAATTTTTTGTCCATCCGGGACTTCACTTCTGCAATGCGTCCGCA